>ENA-UPAD01000827-UPAD01000827.1-bioreactor-metagenome-genome-assembly--contig:-NODE-827-length-38976-cov-124.035739_pt1 | contig 38976 bp, 38 predicted proteins | sample MGYA00238179_ERZ772710 | MGnify/ENA primary metagenome ERZ772710 (study PRJEB29004, sample SAMN07631245) | bioreactor metagenome | isolation source: Switchgrass digestor | place: USA: Dartmouth...
GGCAGGAACAACGGGCGATCCACTCGTCGGCGTCCTCCCTGAAGCCCCAAAACTTCACCTTACGGGAAAGCCCGAGTTTTTCGACGAGATCCTCAAGCTCTGCCCGCATGGGGCCATCTCCCACCACGTCTAAAAGCCAACTGCCCTCCACGTCAGCTAACGCCTTTAAGGCTACCTGCAGCCCCTTTTTGGGACTCAGGCGTCCAACGAAAAGAAACTTAAAGGGGTCGTCCCTTAGGCTGCCCTGCCACCCAACGTCAGTCGGCAAAAGCCCGTTATATATCACAAAAGCTTTATCCGGCAGGTAGGGCGCAAGGTGGTCTTTAACGGTTTGGCTTACCGCTATGCAGGCACAGGCCTTCTTTAAGGGAGCCAGGGCGCGGGAGTGCCTGAAGGTAGCGTGCAAGGTGGCAACCCAGGAAACTCCGCTTAAAGAGCTTGCCCACCAGGCGATCCAAAAGGGAACGCGCGAGTGGGCATGAATTATCTGCCAGCCTTCCTTTTTTGCCCTTCGGGCAACAAGCAAAGCACACCAAAGGGCGGTAAATGGGTTTTTGGCGTGAACGGGAAGGTGCCAGACCTTTACCGCTTCGTCAAGCAACCTTTCAAGCTTTCCGCCCTTGCTTACGACCATTACCTCGTGACCCTGCTTTGCCAGCGCACCGGAAAGCCACAGGACGTGGCGTTCCACGCCGCCTTCGTGAAACTCCGGAAGCATCTGAATTACCTTAAGCGACTCCCCTTTCACCTTGCCGTCTCCCCTTCCTCAAAGGCTGAGACAATCCATCGGGCAGCGTTTTTGGCCTCGCAAAACTGCAGGCCGTGTTTGGCCGGGCTGTCGCCGTTTAAGAAAGCCCACAATTCACTTGCGCTTTTAATCCATCGGGCAAGGCCCAAGCTGCAAAGCTCGTCGATGGCCAAGACGAACTTTGGCACCCCGAAAAGCCGTTTGGGCGACAATACCTTGGTCGAGATCAAAAAGCTGCAAAGACCTTCCATGGCCCTCTTTAGGCTTTTTTTCCGCTCAACGGGCAAAACCCCCACGCAGAAACCTGCCGTGGCGGCCTCGGATATCATGGATACGGAATCCTCCGTGGCCAGCAGGTGCGTTGCAAGCCCGAAGATGCCATAAACGGGGTTGTAAGGGTCGCATGAGGCGATGCACAAATACCTGATGCAGGGGTATCTGTCGCGCATCTTCCTTAGCATGTCTTCCACATCTCGTGGAGTACGCCTCGATGTCGTAACGTATAAGTCCATGCCCTCACCGGATGCAAGCTCAAATAGGGGCTCAAGGGTTTGTTCGACCCACCGGGAGGTCAGCTCGTAATTTCCGTCGCTTCCGCCCAAAAGAAGCCCCACCCTTTTGTGGGACAGGGGAGGATAAAGCCTGCTTAAGGCATCGGCTTCGCTGCGTATTTTTGGGGGCGTCACCATGTTTGGTGCACCTAAGGTGACATATACGTTGCAGGCCGGCTTGGGACAGTCGTGCTTTGGCACGATGGCAAAATCAAAGGGACTCACTCCCAGGCCGGAGGGGGTCATTATGGTTGCACACCTGCACTTAAGCAGTCGAGCAAGGGCAAAACAGTAAAGCGACGCAGTGCTTCCCGCTGACAGGAAAAGGGCGTTTTCTTGCTTTACGCCTGAGGCGTCAAGCAGTTTTTTTGCCCTATCAAGCAGGCTAAGTGCCCCTGCGAGGGCAAGCCATCGGCGGATGAAACCTTCGTCTTTTGCTGCAAGCCTTCGCCCAAGAACCTTAAGCAGGTAAAAGCCCTTGAGTCCGGACGATAAACTTTTGTGGCATAAGGAGGCCTCAGGTAAATTTGTCGTTGCTTCGTTAATGTCAAGCTCATATACACGGCAGCCTGTAAGCTCGGATAAAAAATGAGCGACGCCGCGGCTTTGGTTGACGTGTCCGCGGATGCCGTCGCTTATTATGAAGACTGCCTTTAAATTTTTGCCCTCGACTTGCGATTTAGACATATCGACGAAAAGCTCACCTAGACTTCCCTATAGATGGTTTCCTTTCTGTCGGGACCCACGCCCAACATTATGACGGGAAGCCCCGTCTGATCTTCTATGAACTTAACGTAATCACGTGCGGCCTGAGGAAGGTCCTCCATGGCCTTTACCCCGCTGGTATCCTCGCTAAACCCCTTAAACGTCCTGTAAAGGGGCTTGACCTGAGATAGCATCCAGGTGTCTGCCGGATAATCCTCGAGCTTTTTACCCTCGTACTCATAGGCCACGCACACCTTTATCTCCTCAAGTCCCGACAACACATCAAGCTTGGTTAGCGCAAGGTGGGTAGCACCGTTGATCCTCGCAGCATATTTCAAGGCGACCAAATCAAGCCAGCCGCACCTCCTGGGGCGTCCCGTCGTGGCGCCGTACTCACGGCCCTTTTCCCTCAGGTATTTGCCCATTTCGCCCAGGTCCTCGGAAGGGAAAGGGCCCTCGCCCACCCTGGTACAGTATGCCTTGGCCACGCCTATGATCTTGTCAATGCTTTTTGGCCCCACTCCCGTGCCCGTGAACACCCCGCCGCAGGTCGGATTGGAGCTTGTAACGTAGGGGTAGGTGCCGTGGTCTATGTCAAGCAATGTACCTTGAGCGCCCTCAAAGAGGACGCATTTGCCCTCGTTTAAGGCCTTCGCGATAATGGCCGAGCCGTCACCGATATAGACGGACAGCCTTTCGCTCCAGGACATGGCCTTTTCGTAAACCGCATCGAAGGACATTGGCGTTTCCTTGTATATCCTGGTTATTATCTGGTTTTTCAAGCCCAGGATGTAATCCAGCTTATCGCGAAGCATATCGGGATGCATCAGGTCGTACACCCTTATGCCCGTCCTGTTGAACTTATCGACGTAGCAGGGGCCTATGCCCTGACCCGTCGTTCCTATGCGTTTTTCCTTAGATCTCACGCTTTCTTCCAGCTGGTCCAAGACCTTATGGTAGGGCATTACGACGTGAGCCGAACCGCTCACTACCAACCTGGCCCTGTCCATGCCCTGCGATGAGAGCTCGCCCAGCTCCTCAAATAACCTGTCGGGGTCAACCACAACGCCGTTGCCCACGACGCAGACCTTGCCGGAGTAAAGCATGCCCGAGGGCAGGATATGAAAGACGTATTTTTTGCCCTCCACTATGACCGTGTGTCCGGCATTGGCACCCCCCTGATAGCGCACTACCACATCGCACTTTGGCATTACAGCGTCCACGACCCTGCCTTTACCCTCGTCTCCCCACTGCATTCCTACGATGACTTCAGCTGTGCCCCTCATGATTACGCTCCCCTCTCAAATGGCGCACTAACTCCTCCACGGTCACAAATTTTACACCAACTACGGGATTTTGACTTAACTCCTTCAAAAAGACCAATGTCTTGGGGCGTGCATGACATATGACAACGGCATAGCCGTTTTTTTGCGCCTGCCTTGCGGCTCGCTCAAGCTGCGATCGCATAAACTTAACGTCCTCAAGATGGTCGACAAAGGCGCCGTTTTCCAAGGCCAGCAAGCCTGCCTTTTTTGCCTCAGCTGCAGCCACCGACGAAGAGGCCGTCCTGCTGTCGACGAATACCTTAAAATTTCCCCTTTGGGCTTCTTCCTTGAGACCTTCCATGGCGGCGCGCATTACCCTCATATCGGAGGTGGCAGCCGAACCGCGGTGATTGTTTGCGCCTATGGCTCCAGGAAGCGACCGAAAGGCCTTACGCACGTTTTCCTTGATCTCCTCGTCTCTCATGGAGGTTGCGACCATATAACCCTTTTCGTCCTTATCGCTGAAGGCCTGCATGGGTATATGGACCAAAAAGGGGATCCCCTTTTGGGTCGCAAGCCTTGCTGTCTTCTCGCTTGCGCTCTGAAAGGGTATTATGGCCCACGTCAGAGGCAGATTTATCCTTGAAAGCTCCTCGGCCCTGGCGTAGGAAAACCCCAGATCGTCCACCACGATGGCGATTAAAGGCCCATCGAGACGGGCATCTTTATTGCCATTTGAGGTTGGCTCGTCTTGCAGTTTATCTGCCGTCTTCGTCCCGCTCGAACGTTCCCCAGACTGATTTGACGGGTCAGAAGCAGACGTGCTTGCGCCTACGGCTGTAGATTGAAGCGAGCGCTCTAGCAAGGCATCCCTTCTTAGGGCACAAAATATCAAAGCCAGCCCCAATCCCAATATGAACGCAATTACAGCCCATTTGAACTTATCCGATGTCTTCATGGTACCCGGGTTATTTGTCTGATGCCTTGGCCAGCAGGCCCTCGACCTCTTTTAGGGCACGCTGCAGTTGGGCATCGTCCTTTAAATCTCCCGTGTACTTGCCCTTCACCTCTATGTCGGGCTTTATGCCCACGCCGTCGATGGTAACGCCGGAGGGTGTGTAGTATTTGGCGATCGTGACAAAAAGTCCCGAACCGTCGGGAAGTTTAAAGAGCGTCTGCACGGAGCCCTTGCCGAAGCTCTTTTCGCCCACCAAGACGGCCCTGTTTCTGTCCTTGAGAGCGCCGGCCACTATCTCGGAGGCGCTGGCACTTCCTTCGTTTATGAGGACGCTCACTGGGCCGGCAAAGAGCATTCCCGGCTTGGCCTCGTAGACTTCGTTTGCCTTCTCCACCCTGCCTTTGATGCTTACCACTTCGCCGCCGTCGAGAAAGTAGTCGGCCACGGCGACTGATGCGTCAAGCAACCCGCCGGGGTTGTTTCTTAAGTCCAAAACCAAACCCTTAGCCTTGGTCTCAAGGGCCGTATTTAAAGCCCTTTGCATCTCCTCGGCCGTCTTCTGGGTGAAATGCGTGATCCTTATGTAAGCGACATCGTTCGTCAGCCGCTTTTGATTGACCGAATCGATCTTTATCAGCTCTCTCGTCATGTCAAAGCGAAGCAGCTCGTCGTGTCCTTCGCGCCTCAACCAGACGGTCACGTTAGTGCCAGGCTTTCCTCGCAGCTTTTCAACGACGTCATTTATGTTCCATCCCAGCACGACGTCGTCGTCCACCTTGACTATCTCGTCCATAGGCTGCAGGCCCGCCTTATCGGCAGGAGTTCCCTCGATGGGGCTAACCACCAGGATTTTCCCATCCCTGCTTCCTATGTAAAGGCCCAAGCCTCCATATTCTCCTTCTATGTCTATCTCTTCCTGCTTTAGCTCGTTAGGATCGACAAACCTGCTGTAGGGATCTCCCCAGGCAGCCACCATGCCCTTCATGGCTCCGTAAAAAAGTTCCTCGTCACTTTTCTCGTCCTTATCGCCGTTTACATGATAGGTCTCAAGTATCGTCCTTGCCTGCTTCATCATCCAGACGTATTGAGTTTCGAAGGGCAATATGTCCTTAAGCTGTATCTCGCTGCCGGTCCCATCAGCCATAAACCAGCCGCCGATAAGCGCAATTATGGCAATTAAACCGAAAATGAAACGCTTATTCTTGTCTGTAAGCTTTTTCACCTATATCCCTGCCTTTAAAAAATTATCACCTTGCCAGATATTTGAGCGGATCGACGGCATTAGCGTTAATGCGGACCTCAAAGTGCAAGTGCGGGCCCGTTGCCACGCCCGTATTTCCGACCCTGCCTATCGTGGCCCCCTGCTCTACCACTTGGCCTTCCCTTACGTCTATCCCGGAAAGGTGGGCGTAAACCGTCGTCATGTTCCCGCCGTGATCAAGTATTATAACCTGTCCGTACCCCTTAAGCCAACCGGTAAAAAGGACCTCCCCGCGCGCCGCCGCCTTAACGGGTGTGCCGTGAGCAGCCTCTATATCCAACCCCGTATGGACTGTCTTCGTCTTAAAGACGGGATGCACCCTCGTCCCAAAGGTGCTGTTTATGGGACCAGTGACAGGCCACAACAACTTCCCCTTGGGCGCCGTCAACGTCGCCGTTCGTCCTTTTGAGGCAGCAGCCCTTCTTCTTTTTTCCGCAAGAAGCGATTTGATCTTATCCTGCAGCTCCCTCTGCGATGCCGCAAGCTCGGCAGCAGCCTGTTCGTGCAGCTTCTTTTGACGTCTTATCTCCGCAAGGAGGCGTTTTTGCTCGTTTTGCGTTCGAAGAAGTTCGCTCCGCTGGGCCTCCAGGGCCTTTTTGTTGGACACTAGCTCCTGTCTTTGGCCCTGAAGCTGTCGTTTGGAGGACTCAAGGGAGGCCTTTTTTTCCTTTACCTCCAATATAAGCTCGCTGTCGGCCCTGGCCACCCTGCCAAGCAGGTAACTCATGCTCAAGGCTTCCTGCACGTTTTCTGCAGCAAAGAGCAGCTTATACTGGCTGAGCGACCCGTACTTGTAAAGTGAAATGACGCGGCTGCGCAAGGCGTCCTTGGCCTTGGCAAGGACTGCTTCCTCGCGCTTTATCTTCTGCGTAAGTTCTGCTATCTTGGCGTTGAGCTTTTTTTCCTTCAGCTCAAGCACCTTGATCTTTTGCTTGGCAAGCTCTTCCCTTTGGTTTACCTCTTCAAGCTTGGTCAACAAATTCTGTTCCTGTTTACCGTAGGAAGCGGCCTGGTTTCTGTGTTGGGAGATCTTTTTTTGTATGTATTCCAACTTTTGCTGTTCCCTTTGTATCTGAGTTTCCAGGTCGTCGGCAAGGCAATAAGAATTGGGCATAAGAAGCCCAATACAGACAAATACCGCAAAAAGGGCGGCCCAAATTTTACTTTTTCCCCCTGCTTTCACGACCTTCACCTCGCCTTTCGCTCTACCTTGGTTTTAACGCCCTTCGGATATGCTGATATACAGCCGTCCAGCTGCACAACCACCCCAAGGCCACCCCGCCCCCCACAAGCAGACAGAAAAGCCAAAGCGTGATCTGCGGCGAATCGAGCATGTTGAAAAAGGGAAGGGCCTTGGACAAGACTTCCAAAAGCCACCTGTAAGCCTTGATCAGGAAAAGGAGCGCCACAAGGGCTCCGCTTCCCCCCAATATCACGCCCTGCAAGAGGAAGGGAAGGGACACATAGGTTGGCGTTGCGCCGACGAGCAGCATGACGCCTATTTCCTCTCTTCTCGAATAAAGGGCTATCCTTATGGTGTTCATCATCACCACCAGGCTGGTCACCAGGGCGATCACGAAGACGGCCAGGGAAAACCTATTCAAAAAGTAAGCCAACGACGCAAGCCGTTCGGCCACCTCGCCCGCGTATATCACGTCTTCGACCTCCGGAAAGGCCTCGACCTCGCGGGCTACGTCATTCAGATTTTCTGCCCTATCAACTGTTATTATAACGCTTGGAGGAAGCGGATTGTCCCCAAGAAGCGATATTATCTGATCACCTTGACCCAACTTTTCGTCAAGCCTTTTTAGGGCTTCCTCCGGGGAGACGTAACGGGCGTTTTTAATCTGGGGCATTTCCGCAAGCTTTCCCATAACTGGCTCTACGTCCGCCTTAGCCTTGAGGTAGGCCTCGATGGTGAGGTCGCTTTCGATCTGAGAGGCCAGCGAGGTGACGTTCACCGACAGCAGTATGCTCATCCCCACCGCCAAAAAGACGGCAATTATGGTAAGCAGCGTCAGGAAGACCACGGCGAAGTGGCGCGTGAGAAGCCTTGCCGTATCCCTCAATATATACCTAAAGGTCGCCATAAAGTTCCACCTCACCCTTCGGCTCGTCCCTTGCGATGCGCCCCTTGTCAAGTTCGACCACCCTTGCCCTGAAGGCATCGACTATGTATTGGTTGTGCGTGGCCATGAGCACGGTGGTACCCGTGGCGTTTATGGAAAAAAGTATTTCCATTATGGATTCTGCCGTCTCCATGTCCAGGTTGCCCGTAGGCTCATCGGCGATCAAAAGGGAAGGCATGTTCACCACGGCCCTCGCTATGGCAAGCCTCTGCTGCTCCCCTCCCGACATCTGTTCGGGATATAAAAACCTTCTCCTCCACAGGTCAAGCCTGCTTAACACGGCCTTGACCCGCTCTTCGACCTGCCTTTTGGGAACCCCTATCGCCTCCAGGACAAAGGCTACATTTTCTGCCGCGTTCAAGTGCGGAAGGAGCTTGAAGTCCTGGAAGACTACGCCTATCTGTCTTCGATAGTAGGGGAGCTGCCCCAGCCTCAACTTCCTTAAGTTGTACTTCCCCACCATTATCTGGCCCGACGTGGGGATCAATTCCCTGTTTATCAGCCTAAGCAATGTCGTCTTTCCCGAGCCCGTGTGCCCGACGAAGTAGACGAACTCGCCCTTCTTGACGTTGAGGTACACGTCCTCCAGGGCAACTATATCGGGGTCGAAGATCTTGGATACCCCGGCCATCCTTATCTCCATCTTTTCACCGCCTTCTAGTGACCCAGACTTGGGCTACAGCTCCAACGATCTCGCGAAATTTAATGGAATAATACTCCTGCAGCTCGGCAGGCGTCCCGCTTTCGCCGAACCGATCATCTATGGCCACAAACCTGACGGGTACCGGATAATTAACGCTCAAGCTCTCGGCCACCGCGCCGCACAATCCGCCTATCCTATTGTGTTCCTCGGCCACTACGCAGCAGCCTGTTCGTCTTACGGAGGATTGGATCAGGTCCTCGGGCAAGGGCTTTATGCTGTAACAATCTATGACCTCTGCCTCTATCTCCTGGCGTGCCAATATGTCTGCGGCCTTCAACGCCTCAAACAACATGATACCACAAGCCACGATCGTGACGTCCTTGCCCTCCCTCACTATCCTGCCGCCGCCAATGACAAACTCGTCTCGCGGCGAGTAAAACATCGGAACTTCGGCCCTTCCGAGCCTAACATAAAGCGGCTTATCACTTTTTATTGACGATATAATCATGTTTCTAGCGGACCAGTAGTCAGCAGGGACCATCACGCTCATGTTTGGCAAGACGCGCATCAGGGCAACGTCCTCCAGCATCTGGTGCGTGGCGCCGTCTTCTCCCACCGTTATCCCGGCATGAGTGGCTATGAGCTTTACATTTAAATTGGGCATGGCAACGCAACATCTTATCTGATCGTAGGCCCTTCCGGCCAAAAAGGAAGAAAAGGCCGTGGCATAGGGTTTTTTGCCGACTAAGGCCATGCCGCTTGCCACCTCTATCATGTTTTGCTCGGCTATCCCGACGTTGTAGTACCTGTCCGGAAACCCGTCGGCAAAGGCCTTGACATGGGTGGAAGAAGCGGCGTCGGCATCTATAACTACGACGTCCCCGTCGAGACCTCCAAGCTCTACCAGCGCGTCGCCCAAGGCTTCCCTGGTGCTTCTCGTTTCCATCGTCATCTTCCTTCCTCGCTTAAGGCCATGGATTCCCTGTTCAATTCGTCGAGCAGCATGGTGACTTCGTTTCGGGACAAGCTCGCCTTGACGGGTATTCCGCCATTTTCCGCCAAGGTTATCCCCCTGCCCCATTTGGTGTGAGCTATTATCGCCTTGGGAGGGCCTTTGACTAAAGAAGCCTGCGCAAAGGCCTCATCTATCAAGCTGAAGTCATGCCCGTCCGTCTCAAAACATACCAGGCCAAAGGACTCAAGCTTTCTTTTTAACGGCTCCAGGGCCTTTATGGCCTCGGTGTGTCCTTCCATCTGCTGGCCGTTGCGGTCTATCACAAAGAAGAGGTTGTCAAGCTTCCAGTGCGAGGCGATCATGAAGGCCTCCCAGCAGGAACCCTCCTGAAGCTCCCCATCTCCCATGAGGCAAAACACCTTGCTGTCTAAGGAAAGGTTTTTTAGCGCCATGGCCATGCCGCAGGATATGCCGGCGCCCATGCCAAGAGAGCCCGACGGGGCATCGATGCCCAAGGTGTTTATGTAGAGGGGATGTCCCTGAAGCAGGGATCCGAGCTTCCTGTAGTTCCAAAGCTCCTCCCTTTCAAAGTAGCCCTTTCGCGCCAGGACCGCATAAAGGCTTGGACAGGCGTGACCTTTGCTCAAGACGAACCTGTCCCTTTCCATCCAATCCGGCTCCGCGGGGTTTACTTTCATAAGATGAAAGTAAAGGTATACAAGTATATCGACGCAGGAAAAAGACGACCCCAAATGGCCCGAATCGGCGATCGATATCATCCTGAGCACGTCTTTTCTGACCTCCACCGCTATGCGACGCAACTGCAATTCAAGATCGCGCTCCAACGCATTCATCTCCCAATATTTTCCTTATTGCAAACGCAAAACCTTCCGTCAAATTTTCTCTTGCCGAATTTATTTCATCGTCCTGGGCGACCTTGGCCTTTGAGATCAGGTTTCCCAGGTCTGCGCCCTTCTCCCAAAGCGGAATGTCCCAACTTAAGGCAAAGGACCTGACCTTAGGGTCGTAGGGTACGGCAACGACCGGGACGCGGAAAAGTAGCGCCAGCAGGCAAAAATGAAGACGCATTCCCACGGCATACCTGACGTCTTCAAATGCAGAAGCTATATCCTTCAGGTCCTTGACCACGATCGCCTCGTCTAAACGTTCGCCCAGTCGCCTTAATTCTAGCAGGTCTTCCTCGCACAGGCATATCGCCCTCGTGCGATACCCCCGTGCATCGCAGAAGGCCTTGACCGCTTGAAACAGCAAACCTGCCGTATTCTCGCCGCCGGAAAGGGGCCTGACGTTTAAGGCCAAGACGCTGCCTGATCTAAAGTTTTTGGGCATACAGGAAGCAAAGTAAAATACAGGGTCCGGCAAGATTTGGCTGTCAAGTCCCATCGATGACAAGAGATCCCTTGAGGCTTCGTCCCTCACAAACCTAACGCGGCAGGCCTTTAAGGCGTGCCGGGCAAGAAATCTGGACGTCTTTGACCTTAAAGGCCCCACCGATTGACCGAAGGCCCAAGGCGTAGCGCCAAGCAGGCGACCCAACAGGGTAACTCCCCAATAATATAAACAGGACCTCAAACTCGTCGAATCCTGAAACAACCCCCCACCGCCCAAAAGCAGGCTCCTGCTTTGCCTTAATGCCTTAAAAACCTCAAAAAAATTCCACCTGTCCACGGAGTCAACCCCGAGGCTTGATCCCGTAAGGTGAGGGTCGCAAGAAAGAACGCAGATGCGGCTTCTTTCAAGCCCCAAGCCCACGGCCATTTCGACCAGGGCACGACAAATAAGCTCGTCGCCTAAATTGTCAAAGCCGTAATATCCGCATATGGCAAGGTCATACTTCCTCGCCAACGAAGAGCAACCTCCTTATGACCTTGAACTTCAAGGCCAAAATGAAGACAAGCACCAAAAGCAGACCGAAAAGCGAGCCCACCCACAGGCCGTTAAAAACCCTCCAACATATGAAGTATATCCTCGTATGAAAATGGCAGAAGCTGTTTACGGCCGACGCAAAGGCCAAAGATGAGGCCATGCGAAGCAAGAGGTGAAGCTGCGAGCCAAGCCTGGTGAAGTTTACCTTCGACTTCATTGCACCCATGACGAAGGCAAGCCACAGCGCCGGATATCCAACGAATATCTCCTTGTTTCGCGGCCTTGCCACAAGGTAGCGCTCAAACATATCTCGCATGGCAACCTCCCACCGCGGGACCAGGGAAACGTTATCGCTTCGTACAAGCAGTATCGCCGCCGCAAGCAATATCACGAAGAGGGCAAAAAGCTCTCCCCAAAGGGGCGGACGCTTCAATACGTCACAGACGCCCTCGGGATATCGACGCTTTGAGGCGTCATGAAGCAAGACGAACAAAGGTGGCAGCAACAACGTGGCCTTGACGCCCGAAAAGGTCGCAAGGCGCAGCATGTAAAGGGGCGTCCCAAAAAAGGATGACAACGCAAAGCCCACGGCGATGACCATCCCGAAGGCCACGCACAGCCCGCTTAGGGGCTTTTTGGCCTCAAGCGCGGCCAAAGCCGCCGCAGACGCGCCAAAGGCAGCAAGAAGCGCCCCCGCTAACTTGGCAAAAAGGGCGATGCGGTTAGCGCCAAGGACCAAAATGACCACCGCAACAACGCAAAGCAGCACGAAGTTGCGCGACCTAAAAATTTCTCTTTCTCCCATAGACAACAAAAACGTAATCACGCACAAGCCCGCCGCCAAAAAGGACAGGGAAGCCCAAGGTGTGTGGCCAAAGTTAGGGTAAGGATCCCCGAACTTAAATGCGAACCCGTCCCTTTGAAGCAAAGCCTTCAAGGAGGCCAGGTCCTGCTCGAAGGCATCTATCCACGGACCTGAGGATATATCGTAAGGTCGAAGCAATAAGACACGAACCGACCGTTCCCTTGCCGCCCTGGCAAAGCGTTCGACCAAAGAGGAACGGGACAGGTTTCTCGATATGATCTCAGGGGTCGTCACGCTATGCAGCGAAAGGACGTCGGGAAATGAAGCCCTATATGCCTCGTTTCCGCCTATGAAGCGGACGAACTCCGGCTGGAGCAAAAGGGCGCCATATTTGTGCATCACGTCGATCAAAGGCGCCATGTCGGGATAGCCGAACATCACGGCACCCTGCGGCAAGACGCCGCGAAGCCTCCAAAGCGACGCAAACAGCAAGTCCAGGCTTTTTGCCACGTCATCCGAGGACAATCCGAAGGTAGGCGAAGGCCTGTAAACCAAGGGGACGTTTAAGCGGGCAAGATGCTTGAAGGCCATGGGGTCGGGGATGATCCCAACCTCCAAGAGCTCCTTGGGCTCTCTGGGCAATACGTATATGCTGCCCTCGGGTACGGCACGGGTCACACATCCGGGAAAGCGGGCCTCCAGGTACTTCTTGAAGAACCAGTCATCGTATTCCTTAGGCACAAGGAGAGCGGCATTCCCGGAAAGGCCGTCGAAGTCTCCTTCGGGAAGCAGGTCCCTTAACGTCCCCCAAAGAAGGGGCGTGTCGCCGTCGCGCAGGTCCGTGCCGGTGAGGTCCTTAAACGAAACTGCAGTGATCCCGTCCTTAAGAAGGCGTTTCAGCATCTCATCAAAGCTTAGGCCTGCCTGGCGTGCCATGACGTCAATGTCTGAGTATTCCACCAGGAGGGCTACGTCTTTTTTGGCCATCTCCTCCTTAAATCTGGGGATAAGCCCAACCGCTCCTGCAGCGATTGCCAGGATCAGGAGAAGCAGTGATATTTTTTTGAGAAAAGCGTTCAACGGACACACCTCCATTGGTCCTCAAGCGGCCAGCCCAGGTCTTGAAGCATCGCAGAAAGCTTCGCCAGAGGAAGGCCGACCACGTTATAAAAGCACCCTTCGACCCTTTCGACGAGCAAGGCCCCCTTGCCCTGCACGCCGTAAGCACCTGCCTTATCCAAGCCTTCCTTGGTCTCGGCGTAGGCCAAAAGGGCTTTGGGGCTCATGTTTCTAAACGTAACGCGCGTGACCTCGTGATCTACCCTCAAAATTTCTCCTTTTACGACGGCAATGCCTGTGTAAACCTCGTGAGTTCTGCCGTTAAGTTCAAGGAGCATCTCGAAGGCTTCCTCCACGGATGAGGGCTTCCCCAGGATATGACCATTGATGTAGACGATCGTGTCGGCCCCTATGACGAAAAGGTCGTCGTAAGAAGATGCCACGGACATCGCCTTTTGGGCAGCAAGATGCCTTACGGCATCCTCAGGGATCCTGAAACCGTTGACGTCTTCTTCTACGCCGGGCGTTACGAACAACACCTCCCATCCCAAAAGGTCGGCAAGCAAAGACCGCCGCCTGGGGCTGTTCGAGGCCAAGACTATTCTTGCGGCGTTATTCATGTCTGCAGGTTCACCCTTTCGCTTCAAAGATCAACTACAACAAGCCAATGATAAACCCTATGGCAGCGACGACAAGGCAATACAGGGAAAAGTATTTCCACTTCCCGAAGACGACGACCTTCCTCATAAAATGAAGCGACACAAGGCCACAGAGGAAGGCCAATGCGCATCCGTAAGCCCAGCCGTCCGGCAAAAAGACTCCCTCCCGAAGGGCTTTTAACCCCTCAAGAAGGGTGGCTCCCATTATGGCGGGCAAGGAAAGCAAAAAGGAAAAGCGAAAGGCCTCCTCCCTCCTGACGCCTGCCATCAAGGCCGCCACGATCGTGCTGCCCGACCTTGATATCCCCGGCATCACCGCGATCCCCTGAGCCAGGCCCACCAGAATTCCGGTGCCGAGGGAAACCTGCTTGTTACTTACCGGGATGCGCGAAGCAAAACCCAAAAGCGAGGCCGTCACGACCAGCCCGCAGGCCACGGCCCAGGGAACAGCAAAGGCCCTTGTCGCTGCGCCTTCCAAAGGCAAGCCCAGCAAGGCCGTCACCAAGGTCCCCGCAATGACGGCCCATCCGTACCTCCAACCCTCGCTTTTCCTCTGATCTCTGCCGGCAAACCCCAATAACCATTCCTTTAGAAGGCTTAGGATATCGCCCATGAAGTACAGAAGCGTCGCAAGCATGGTCGCAAAGTGCAGGAACACGTCGAAGGCAATCGGCGGGTCGCTTAAGCCAAAGAGGCGCTGCGCCAGGGCGAGGTGGCCCGAACTGCTCACGGGCAAAAACTCCGTAAATCCCTGAAGCGCGCCCAAGACCAAGGATTGAACGAGCGTCATTTTATCTGCTCCCTTCGGGAAAACTTACAGGCAAAACCGTTGCCGCTTTGGACCTCGTTCGTCAGGACCAATATCACGGGCGCAGACATGGAAAACCTCTTTAAGACTCCCTTTACCGCGCTTCTGATGCGCGAGGAGATGTCTTCGTCCTTTCCTTCGGCCTTTGCAGCCTTTATGGCCTTCTCCACGGAATCCTCTATGGACCTGTAGAGCTCGTCGGCGTCAGCGCGATGAAGAAATCCGCGGCTTTCTATGGAAACGGGCGCAAGCAGGTTGCCTGCCGGATCATATACGGCCGATATGCACACCAATCCGTCCTCGGCCAAATCCCTTCTTTCGCTAAGCAATTGTCCGTTCAGGTCGCTGTAAGCGCGACCGTCCACTATGTAAGCTCCCGAGGGAACCTTTTCAAGCAACCTGGCCTGTCTTTTGGTCATGCTCAGCACGTCGCCCTTTTCCATGACGAAGACGTTTTTTGAGGGCAACCCCAGCTCTTCTGCCAACTGCTTGTGCCTGACCAAGTGCCTGTACTCGCCGTGAAGCGGCACAAAGTAAGTCGGCTTTACTAAACTTAACATCATCTTCAGCTCCTCGCGGGAGGCATGGCCGGATACGTGGATGTTCTGCTCGGCCTCATATATGACCTCGCAGCCCTGCCTAAAGAGGTCATTTATGGTCCTGTGCACCAGCCGTTCGTTTCCCGGTATGGGAAGGGCGCTTATCACGACCAGGTCCTTTGGCCCGAGCTTTATGTGTTTATGATCTCCGCGGCTCATGAGCACAAGCCCCGAAAAGGGCTCGCCCTGGCTTCCCGTCGTTATGACTACCAGCCTGCTGTGCGGGAAGCCCTCTATCTCGGACGGCTGGATGAAGACATCTTCGTCCACATTCATGTAGCCAAGCTCCCTGGCGCGGGCCACGTTTGCCACCATGCTCCTTCCTATCAAGGCCACCTTGCGGTTAAACCTCACGGCCGTCTCTATGACCTGCTGGATCCTGTGCAGGTTACTCGCAAAGGAGGACACCACGATGCGCCTGTTCCTGTAGAGCCTAAAGGTCTGCTCCATGGTCTTTCCCACCATCCGCTCCGAGGGGGTAAACCCGTCGCGCTCGACGTTCGTCGAATCGGACATCATCAATAGCACCCCCTTGGTGCCGAGGGATGCCAGCAGGGCGTAATCCGTGGCCCTCCCGTCGATCGGAGTGGGATCCAGCTTGAAGTCACCCGTGTGAACCACTACGCCGACGGGCGTGTATATGGCATATCCTACCCCATCCGGTATGGAATGGCATACCGAAAAAGGCTGAACCTTGAAACACCCTATTTCGAGGACATCTCCGGCCGCGATCTCGTGGGCCTTGAGCTCGTATTTCGGCGCTATCTCCTCGAGCTTGCTCCTTATAAGGCCAAGCGTAAGCCTGGTCGCATATATGGGACAATCAAGCCTGGGAAGTATAAAGGGCAGGGCACCAATATGGTCGTCGTGACCATGCGTGATGAGGATGCCCTTTATCCTGTCCCTGTTTGCCATGAGGTATGCAGGATCGGGTATAACGAAGTCCACCCCCAGCATCTCCTCGTCGGGGAACATCAACCCGCAATCTATCACCAGTATGTCGTCTCCGTACTCGAGTACGTTCATGTTCTTGCCTATTTCCCCCACGCCGCCCAGGGGAATGAACTTCAAAGAAGCGCTTCCTTTACCACCTCGCGGACGTCGCCTGCGCTTGCCTGTGCTTTTTTGCAACAATACTTCACCTCCACGTCAAAATGGAGGGCGACATAGGTCTCCCTCCAAGCTAAATCTTAAAAAATGGTCTTTAAAGCTTTTTCACCGCTCAAGGCTTTCCTAATCCGAGAAATCCTTGCCTTCCGCCTTCTTTGCCCTGCCTGCGTCGGGAGCCTTTTCGGGAGCGAACTCGCTTCTTGAGTGAAAGATCCTTCGCTCGGGAGTGGAATTGTAATCCCTCCTGGAAGAGACCACCTCCAAGACCAGCTCTGCCGTGCCCTCGCTGCCAAAAGCCTTTATGTACTTGACGGCCCATTCCTCAATCTCGGCGATGATGCGCTCCTGTACATCCTCCGGCAAGGCCATTATCTGGTCATGGAAGGGCTTGTTTGCCTTCTTGTAATCGCCGGACTTTCTGCTGTAGCCTTGCTCGTCGGCCCAGGCCACGATCTTGTTCCACAGCTCCACGGGGATGCCCCTGCCGGGGTCTTTTACGTAAGAGCCGTCCTTAATGACCGCATTTCCGGTATCGGGCTCCATCTCCAGGCCAAATATTATGTTTTGCCACAGCGTGGCCACGTTGCCCTTGTTTATGCCGTACCTGGCGAACATGGCAACCTTGTCCAAGGGAGTGCCCGAGATGCCGTGCTGGGCTATGGAAACTCCGTAGCGGGAAACTGCATCGGCTATCTCCTTCGTCCTGTTTAGGTCTATGCCCTCAATCTGCCCCACAGTCTTGTCGTAGGTGCCGTGCATGCTCCCGTTGGATATGGCAAGAAGGTCCGGGAAGATGCACCAGGAATTGAGCCCACCCACGAAAAAGAGGGCCTCCTCCACCGTGGTAAGCTCGCCGGGCCCCTTTATCTCTCCCACCTCGACCTCAAGGCCCAGGTAGGCAGGGATGTGCTGTGCCACGTCGCGTGTATACATGAGGTTTTCCCAGTCCGGGTTGTGGGAGGCATCGACTGCAACCGAGGTCCAGCCACGCTCCACGATCTGACGGAGATGGGCTATGGCCTTATATACGTCAGACATGGACTTTATGGCGTAATGATCCACATGCAATCCGAAGACTATGCCGTGGCCCAGTTCACTTGAGTATTTTACCGCGTAATCCGGGACGTTGTCATAGGTACAGCCGCAATAAGTCGCTTCGGACTTCGCAAGCTCTATCAGGACGGCTGCGTTGAGCTTCTTTGCGGCCCTAAACACGCCCTTTATCGTCAAGGGATTTCTTGCATTTGCCGCCAAAATTACGGCGCCCTTCTTCCTTGCCGCCTCGATTATGTCCCTGCCGCTGACCAGGCCCACGGGTTCGTCTCCGTATATGGCCTGGACGTTCAGGGGCCTTTTTTTAAGCAATTCCTTGTAGGACAAGCTCTCCAACTTCAATACAAAACACCTCCTGTTAATTTTTATTCTATCGCCTGATCGGACGTAATATTCGCTGTTGAATTAACGGCGAATAAATTGTAACACGCAAAGAAAGATCCGTCTTAAAGATTTTTGCCTCGGGCCTTGCGCTAAGACAAAAGTCATGGTAACATAGCTTTCGCCACAAATAATGCAACCTTGGGGGATCGTCTAATTGGCAGGACGCATGACTCTGGATCATGTAGTGGTGGTTCGAGTCCACCTCCCCCAGCCAGTATTTTTGGCCCCATCGTCTAGCGGTCTAGGACTCCGGGTTCTCAGCCCGGCAACAGGGGTTCGAATCCCCTTGGGGCTACCATTTTTATTTGCAGAGGAAGCTAAGGAATGGCCAAAAGTTACCTGCCTGTCGGCATAATCGTTCTCGTCGTAATGGCAAGCTTCGTGTTGGGCATAGCAGTAGGTTTCTCGGTAAACCTAGGAAGCTCTCTTTTTGCCCATCCCGACAGGTACAAGCTCATCATAAGGGACGACAACTCTATGATGAAGTTCGATTCCTCCTCCGGCAAGCTCTGGATATACGACCCCGCCCATAAGGGTTCTGAGGAAAGCCCCTGGATACTCGTAGACGGAGATTGATTACCTGCGAAACATGACCTCACCGCAAGGTTGAAGTATCGTACCCCTTTGGACTGCAATCTTGCCTCCTATGATCACGTAATCTATCCCCTTTGGGGAAAGCATCGGATCCTTGAAGGTGGCGCAATCCTTGAGCTTTTTGGGATTGAATATCACGAGGTCTGCCTTGCAGCCTGCCTTTATGCAGCCCCTGTCATCCAGCCATGACGACTTTGCCGGCAAGTAGGTGGCCTTGCGTATGACCTCGGGCCACGACAGCCCTTCCTTTATGAGAATGGCAAATGCCCTCGGGAAGGTGCCGCAGACGCGAGGATGGCCCTGGCCTTTTTCCAAAATGGCATCGGACGCTATCATGCAGTCGGGATGTCTTAAGGCGGCCTTTACCTCTTCCTCGTTCATGACGTGAGCAATGACCAAGGTGTTCGGCTCTTCCTTCCTGAGCTTGACGTAAAGCTCCTGCGTGAGCTTCTTGCCCTTATGTTTGCCGGATGCCACCTGCAGGGCAGAAAAGCCCCTCTTCCAGCGTTTCTCAAAACCGGGATCAAAGACCGCCGATCCGATGTGCGTACAGAAGGCCTTGTAGGGATAGGAATCGAAGGTCACGTCGGCGCAGGCCTTGGCTTCCTCAATCAACTTTAAAGCTTCATTTAGACAACCAAATGACGCCATGCTGGCAAGATGGGATATCTGCACCCTGACACCGCAATCCCTGGAAAGCGCAATTGCCTCTCTGACGGCATCCAGAGACTTGTCGCCGTCGTACCTGATGTGCATGGATACCCACCTTTTGTCGAATTGGGCAACGGTCTTGGCAAGCTCGTAGATCTCCTCGTAGCTTGCCCCGGGCACGTACTCAAGGCCCAAAGAAAGGCCAAAGCTTCCCTTTGACAATTCCTGCCTTAAAAGCTCCACCATCTCCCTTATCGATGACGAGCTTGCGGGCATGTAGTTGTCGGTCAAGCCCACCTTTTCCCTCAATACCTGGTGGCCGGTAAAAAAACCCACCCTGAGGTAGCGAGGCCTTGAAAGGAGCTCATCGGATATTATGGGCCCCAATCCGCAGTTGCCGGCAATGGCCGTCGTCACTCCCTGAAGGAGCAATGCCTTTTCCACCTCGTTTTCCGCCGGGTCCTCATCGTGCACATGGGTGTCGATGAAGCCCGGGGCGACGTAAAGGCCCTTTGCGTCTATCGTAATCTCTGCGTCTTTTGGCGTCTCCTTGCCGATATAGACAATGTTTCCGTCGATGGCCCCCAGGTTTACGTCCATAATTTGACCGCTTTCAGGGTCTACGACCGAACCGTTCGTTATAAGAAGATCTAACATCTCATCCTCCCCACCTTGATCGTCCCTTAGCCGCTAAGATAAGGCCTTCGTCAGCCTATGAAGGCCCTCCTCAAGCGTCCTCCTGGGACAACCTATGTTCATCCTGGCAAAACCGGCACCGTTCGGCCCAAAGGCCAAGCCGTCGTTTAAGCCAAGCTTGGCTCGATTTATCAAAAACTTCATGAGCTCCTCCTGAGACATCCCAAGTTTTCCAAAATCCAGCCAAAGCAAATACGTCCCTTGAGGGCTTACCACACCGACGCCAGTTGCGCGCAAAGCGGAAACCGCCAGGTCACGGTTTTCTTCCAGGTAAAGCAAAAGTTCGTCAAGCCAATCCCTGCCGTGACGGTAGGCAATCTCAAGTCCAAGTATACCAAAAAGGTCGCCGGAACCAAAATGCAGCCCCTGCAGGACCTTGGACAACTTTTCCCTCATCGCGGGGTTTGGCACGATCGCGTAGGCGTTCTTGAAGCCTGCTATATTAAAGGTCTTGCTTGCAGACATGAAGGTCACCGTGTTCATGGCAGCCTCATGGTTAATCGAGGCTATGGGAATGTGCTTATATCCTCGGTAGACGAAATCGCAGTGAATTTCGTCGGACAGCACGGGAACGCCTGCTTTAGCGCACATCGAAGAAAGGGCCGATAATTCCTCCTCGCTCCATACGCGGCCGACGGGGTTGTGGGGGCTGCAAAGCAGGAAGGCCTTGGCCGAGGAAAGAAGACCTTTAAGCCCTTCAAGGTCCATGTGCCAGCTGCCGTCGAACTTTAGAAAATTATGGATGACACGCCTGTCAAGCGACTCGGTCACCTCAAAAAAGGGGGGATACACAGGAGGCTGAAGCACCACGCCATCGCCCGGAGAGGTGAAGGCCAAAAGCGCCGCTGCCAAGCCGGGCATGACGCTTGGCACGTCAACTATCCATTCCCGCTTTATCTCCCAGCCGTGCCTGACGCGCACCCACTCCATAATTGCCTCGTAGTAGCTCTCGCTCCTCAACGGATATCCAAATATGCCATGCCTCGACCTCTCTACAAGGGCTTCCACTACCTCATGGGGCGACTTGAAGTCCATGTCGGCCACCCACATGGGAAGCACGTCGTCCGTCCCAAAAGTCTCCCTCAAACCGTCCCACTTTTCGCTGCACGTATTTCTTCTATTCGGCACTTCATCAAAGTTATACCGCATAAACCGCTCCTCCTCCCCATAAATAGCGATGCATCGCCCCGGAAACTTAATTTTAGACAAATACCTTTGAGACGGCCTCGACGATTCCCTTGGCCGACATCACGTCCTTTCTGGCCTCAAGGTCGGTTATGGCCGGCCAGTCGCCCGGGTGTCCCGCCTCGACGGCCCACTCGGAAAATTTTGCAAGCTCCGCGTGATCCAGCGATAATCCCTCGAAATGACAGCGTTCCGTAATGAGCTTGTAAAGAGCGTTTAAGTCGTGGCTCCGCGGAAAGGGCACGCCCCTTGAGATCAAAAGGGCTTTCAAAGCCCTTTCGGCCCCCATGGCGGACAACCAGCAGGCATGACGGTTAAAGCCGGATTCGAGCAACTTTTCGGCGGCCTTCACGTCATCGACGGCACAGCCAAGCCAAGTGCGGGCTTCCTCCACGTAAGGCGCCATGTCCTCGTACAAGACCTTGCCCTCCTTCAGCATGGAATAAAGCAGAGTCCCGGGAATGCTGCCCTTCACGGCCAACTCCTCTGGCGTTGCGATGACCACATCCTTGCCGCAAAGGAAATCGCTCAACGCCGTTCGCATCGCAACTGCCGTTTCCCTTTTATTCACGTCCCTTGAAACCACTACCAGAAAGTCCACATCGCTGTCCCACGTCTGGGTGCCCCTGGCATAGGAGCCGTAAAGAATGATCTTAAGGGGATTGAACTTTTCCTTGATGACCTCGACAATGGATCGGATGATCTCTTCCATGTTCATGTTTTCACCCCCGCTTTGGCTCAATTTTTTCAAGCCCTTCGACAGATACGCTGACGGGCTTCATGCCCGCCACGTAGATCGTCTGGACCGGATAGGCGAGGGTTACACCCATCTTTTTAAACTCCTCCAGGAGGCTAAGGTTTATCTTCTGCTGAATGTCCATGTAGAGGTTGTAGTCGGCAGACAGGACGTAATAGACGACCTCGAAGTTAAGCGAATAGCTGCCGTAGCTTGCAAAGTGGGCCCTGTCGAAACGGGCGCCTTCTATGGAAGCAATGACATCCTTGACGACGTTTGGAATTTCTTTAAGCTTTTCCGTTGGAGTCTCAAAGGCCACTCCAAAGGTAAAGACTACCCTTCTTTCGCACATGCGCTTGTAGTTTCTTATGCGACATTTTAGCAGGTCGGAGTTCGATATGACGACCTGCTCTCCCGTCAGGCTCCTTATCCTGGTGGTCTTCAAGCCTATGTGTTCGACGTTTCCGGAGAAGTCATCGATGACTATGAAGTCGCCGACAAGGAAGGGCTTATCCAGCACTATGGACCACGAGGCAAACAGGTCGCTCAATATGTTTTGCGCCGCCAATGCCACGGCAATGCCGCCTATCCCAAGCCCTGCAATGAGGGTCGTGACGTCTATGCCCATATTTTCCAGACCGATAAGGACTATTATGCCCCAAAAGAGCAGCTTTCCCATGAAGCCGAAGGCTGATAGCATCGTGGCCGTGGAAGGGTCTTCCGTGACCTTCTTTTTTATCTTGATATTAAGCCAGTAGCTTATTACCTTATCTCCCCACAGGCCTATTTGAAAAAGAAGGAAGAGTATGACGAGAACGGAAATGATCTTTGAAAGCCTTGCCGGCAGGTTCAGGAAAGATGAACCTATGAGCAGTGCCAAGAGGAAGATAAAGTATACATTTATTTGTCGGACGAGGTCCAGTATCAGGCCCGTAACGGCACTTGACCTGCGCTCGAGCAGCATGGAAAGGTACTTGTCTACAAGCTTTACGGCGTAACAGAACAGGAAAAAGGAAATTACGCCGGCAAATACGGCTACAGCCCATGTGCCAAGGCTGTTGCCAAGGATCGTCATATGCATGGGCAAAACCTCCTCGAGGGTTCGATTTTATCTTACCGCTTACTTGCCTTTGTCGGGTTCATGCCCTCCGTTCGCCCTTAGCTGTTCTTCCCACGTGATCAGGGAGTGGTAAAACTCGCGGTCCCCGTCGTCCAACCCGCGGGTGATCTCGGTCACATGGGTGTGTTTTGCCCGCACCCTTTCAAGAACGTAATCAACGGCGACCTCCGGGCGCGTCTCGCTGCCACAGGTGTATATGTCAAGCGCCATGTATTCAAGCTCAGGCCAGGTATGAACCGAAAGGTGCGATTCGCTTATGACCACCACGCCGCTTACCCCGTTGGGAGGAAAGCGGTGGAAGGAAACGGCCCAGACCTGGGCGTTCGCACGACGTGCCGCCTCGACGAGGATTTCCTGCATCTTGTCGACTTCCCCAATGACTTCTGCACAGCCGGAGGCTTCGACGATATAGTGATGTCCCTTCGGATTCATGCAAAACACCCCCTTTTGTTTATGCATATTTCAATTTCACGGATCGGTTTTAAGTTTAATACAAAGGAGCGGATATAAAAAGCCTTTTTAGCATGCCCGATTTAAATTAAACACAGGAAAGGCTGCGTAACAAAGCTCATTGTATAATAAAAAAGTAAAGATGTTTCCAGCCTTGGAGGTGAAAGGGATGCTTACAGAATATATCGAAGCAGCATTAGAAAGTGCTGAATACGAGATCATCGAAGACGACGAGCCATACTATGGTGCCATTCCCCAGTTAAAAGGTGTCTGGGCCACGGGAAAGACCTTAGAAGAATGCCGACGCAACTTAAAGGAAGCTCTCGAGGGCTGGATTGTCATAAGGCTGCAACGAGGACTTGCAATCCCCCCAATAGGACAGTATTGCATAACTGAGCCAAAAGGATTTGCAGCTAATGGCTAAACTTGTGCCGATTGCGTGGCACGACTTGGTGGAAATGCTACGAAAATTTGGTTTCGACGGTCCATATACTGGTGGGAAACATCCGTATATGATCAAAGGAGATTTAGTTTTAACTATCCCCAATCCACATCGAAAGGAAATAAGCGTAGATCTGTTGACTCGAATTCTAAAACAAGCCGGAATCGCAAGGGAAGAATGGTTGAAAAAGGACAAATAGATTCTGATATTCCTTGCAAAAGACAAAGCCTCTTTCTCGCCTTTGCCTGCGAAAAAGAGGCCTCATTTTCATTGGTGGAGCTGAGGGGATTCGAACCCCTGACCTCTTCCATGCCAAGGAAGCGCGCTCCCTCTGCGCCACAGCCCCAGGACAGTGCCCATTATAGGGAATGGACCAGGCTTTTGTCAACGGGAATTTTAAAATTTTTTATACTGACTTATTCCATTCTCATAGGGGTAAAGTCAAATGTTCAAGATGTGAACCCCCGAAATTTATCCCAGTAGTTTAAGCACTTCGTCCTTGGATTTGGCGTCAAGCACGGCTTCGGCTGCGGCGTCAAGCTTGGATTCGTCGGTAACGGAGCGTATCATCTTTTCGTCAGAAGATGACAAACCGAATTTGCGGCGCAACAGCCTTAGAAGCAGATCTTGTTTTCCTTTGATTGTACCTTTAATCTCGCCTCTTTTTTCGCCTTCTATTTTGCCCCTTTCTTCCCCTTGTTTTATCAGCTTCTCTGCCAGAGATGGCATGAGCTCTTCACCTCCAAGTTCTTTTACTATCCGTTGCATGGTGTCTTGGTCTACGTCGAGAGTGTAGAATAAATAAAGGATCAGTATTATCCTTTCCTCTTCGGACAAGCTTATTATAACAGTTATCCTCATGATTCCTTCTATGTCATGTAAGGCTACAAGCTTCATTAAAAGCAGGCTTGCCATCAAAAAGGGCGTGTCTTTTGCCTTTTGTTCTATCTCGTCGTTGGGAATTTGAGTCAAGTCTACTAATACGTAGTTGAACTCAGGGATGTAAGGTTTTATGGATTCACCTATATTTTGAAACTGCCCTTGAAAATGAGTCGTTACGTTCCAGCTCGAAGAGCCGTGATAGATGACTACGGGAATTACAGGAGTCAGTGGTACGTTTTTCTTTCTCTGTTCGTCCCAGAGTATTGTCATGTAACTTAGTATTTGAAGTAAAACTCCGGGGTCAGGGTATGACTTGTGCTCGAATACGAAATAAAGCTGTCCTTTAGTATTTGATATATGGCATTCTACGGCTATGTCCATGTAGTACTTGTTGTAGCCTTTGATCTTTTCTGTGGGAATGAGCTTGATTTCCTTTAAATCTATCTGGCTTGAAATGTCTTTGGGTAGAAATTCCTTTATGAACTGTCTTACGTTTGCTTCGTCTGACATTACCCTTTTAAAGAGGCTGTCGTGGGGGTCTTTGGGCGTAAGGTCGTCTTTTGACACAAGCAAGGCCTCCTTTGATTAAAGATGATTTTAATACAGCAATTAAGGCACGAAAATACTAAAAGCCAGCATATATTACATTGCTTGCTAATGATATCACAAAAATATCGAAGGTTACTTGATCTTTAGTCCAAATTAAGCCTTGGGCATTTACATACAAAAGAAACAGTTAAGCATTTTTGGCAGCTTCGTTAAGCTGTTAAACTATAATTCAAGATTAAAGATCCGACCCCAGAGTTTACTTTATAATCGCCATTTGGACGAGTTGGAATATTGGCATCGATACTCTGTTTGGAGCGGGTTGTCGGCGATGTTGGCCTGAAAAAGCAAAAATTCAAAACTAAAATTGTGGCTCCAATGCTCTAATGTTCATTCTGCAATATCCAACACATCCAATAAATCTGCCGACTTCAGTTGGTCTATTATTGCATATAGTTCCCAGATCGGAACGCCAATTTTATCGCTTATATCGATCAAATCGTTCTTGCCGTCGGCATAGGCTATGAAGTTCATCATATTCCTGACTGTCGAAGCAGAATTTTTAGCGCTTAGCGTCGGGTACAAGCCACGCCTTCCCAGTTGTGGTTCGCATAAGCATTTTATCTTGTAAATATGATCATTTTCTATGAGAAAAATGCATTCTTTTATTACATCATATGCTCCATACAAACCTTCAGGGCTGACAAGGCTTAAGTTATCCAAAGAAGTATGATATTCAGGATACGTCCCATACTTGCTTCGCATAACCGAACATACGGGTAAATCAACCCCGGGGGCATCATATTGTCTCTCATCGCTTCCTCTGTCCAAAAACGAATACTTAACGAAATTTGGATGTTTATGTCTAAGCACATTTAAGGCAACCCTATCAACATAGAGATTGCCCATCCTGGTTGCCAAATAGGAATATTGCCTGTCATCCCCCATACACGTAAGGTTAAAGCCAGCTATTACGTTTTTCTTCATGCGATCGAGATTTTTGCTCAAATATACTATGGATCCTATGGTTTCCGGTATATACGCGATACGGTAGGTGTATCGCCTATCCGTGCTCATGACCCATTTGGCGAGGAATGTCGCAACTGTCGGACCTGACAGATTATCATTAGCCATCGAGGGATGACATATATATGTCGAAAGAAAAACCTCCTTCTGGGATTTTCCCGGAACTACCAGTTCGCCATATGTCAGATATCCATCCTTTAGCTCACTGTCAATAAAAACTTTGTAATTGCATCTTTTTAGCTTGATTCGATCGCTGTGGGCTATGCAAAATCCCCATCTTTCCTGGTAGTAGGAAGTGACGTATGGAATTGCATCGGGTTGCTCGGGCAGAGAATATAGGTGCTCCTGCAGTTCGGCGTAAGAAACGACCTTATTTACCGGAATTGAATACCCGAGAACGTGCAGATTATTTTTCCTAAAGTCGACCACCTTATTTCCGCTTTCGTCCATAACATAAGCATCTTTGATATTCCATTCCCTAGGAACTGTCCAATCAAACGCTTGAGTTCCGGTCGGAACTTCACGGATTTCGATCGGTATATGTTTTTGTACCGCCCTTAGCGTCTGCCTAACTCCGTCGCCCGTGATAGACCTGCATATCGGAAACAAGTCGCTTAAGAATTCATACATCTGTTTGCCAATTAGATTATGCATCATATCATTACCTTATCTTTCAAGAAAAAGAAGATATCCTTATCCAACAATTGATAACCTACATCGAAAATATCATTTGATCTTGCTACCTTTACGGCGCTGTATCCCAACTTTACTTCCTTTAATGCACCGCACTCCAATGCATACCTTTCAAACCGGGATGCATCGGTTACTACGTTTTTATCCAGATACCTAACGTAATACGTGTAGGTATCTTCGTACTCTTTGTCTCCGACTTTTATCCTTCCGGTGAACGATTTCATATACCTGTAGGGAACCACATGTTTTTGCTCAATGTGATGCAAAAAGGTCATGGCATGAAAATCTACCCCAAAAAAGACCAGTTTGCCCTTTTTCTTTCGCAACTTCCCGAAGATGGAGTCATCATCGAAAGAGTCCTTGCTTAACCCTTCCGTAAAGTAGGCTTTCTCTTTTCCCCACACTGCTGCCGAAAATATCGGATGTATGGTCCTTGCAACACCGCTTTGCTTCCTAAAAAACTCCGTAAGCACCCCTACTGTAGAAGGCGAGGTTTCGGGACAATAGGTTTCGCCCTTGGTAAAGCTATAGGTGAAGGTAGGCATGATTATCGTTCCTTCTGAGCCAACCGCTTCTTTAAATGCATTCAATATCATGCCCAGGAATTTGTCCCTATCCCTTATATTTCCCAGCTTACCAAATACAGAGACATCGGAATGAACAAAGATGATATTTCCTTGCTGTACATTGGCAGAATGCAATGCCTCAACAACATCATCATAGTAAATTTTCATTTCACCATCATAGAACATCAGGCGATCTCTATCCACATTATCAGTAACCATCATTTCCATCCCCAATGCAAGTCAAGCGTATTTAAGACCTAATTTTATCCTGCACTTTTGCTTGTAATGTATATTAAAAAGTCTTCAATTTTGTTAATTTTGCGAATATCCTCAAAGGGTATAGAAATACCCAATTCTTCCTCAATTCTTGTAATTAGAATTAGATATCCCACAGAATCCCATTCCTTTACTTCATCTCTAGTTGAAGTGAGGGTAATGTTATCGCTGTTAAACACTTCCTTGGCAATATTAAGCAACTTCTCACGGTAATCCATTTATGATCTCCTTAATTTTATATTAATTTAGTCAAATATAATGTCAGTATAGGTCCCTTGATGTAATAATAACTTAGCAAAGCCCCAGGATAATCCTACACCGAATCCTGCCATGACGACGTTTAGATCTTTTTTCTTTAAGTCGTTACGCAAAGCGTCGCATATCAAGAGCGGTATGCTTGCACCACTCGTATTGCCGAACTTTTCAATGTTCATCGGCACTTTGTCGATCGGTATTTTAGCATTTCTTGCAAGGACGGTCATAAGGTATTTATTTGCCTGATGTAGCAAAATATAATCCAATTCACCCTTATTTATCTCTATGTTCAAATCACCCAAAAACTTATTCAGTGTCTTTGATACCTCATTAATGGCAAATAAAAATACAACCATGCCATCCATAAAAAAATGCAGGTTTGTCCTTGCATTTCCATCTTTGTCTTTTACGTAAATATAAGAACTTTCGTTTACGGGATTTCTGAAACCGCCATCTCTTATGATGAGGCTTTCCGCACCAGAACCATCAGAATAAAGGGAGTATATTGCCTCACCACAACCTTCGGCATGCTCAACGGCTGTCGCAGAGACACAATCGCTTATCATGATCGCCGACTTGTCTCTCTCCGATATCGTCTTGGTCAACGTATCTCCAACCACGACCAATATCTTCTTACACGTAGCGTTGCCGATCAGTTCGGACGCAAGCCAAAGCCCATATACATATCCCGAACACCCAAGATTTACCTGCAAGGCTACACAACCTTTGGGCAGCTTTAACTTGTCCTGCAGGATATTTGCCGTGGACGGCAATATGTAGTCAGGCGTTTGTGTCACCAATATCAGTCCGTCTATCTCGTTTCTGTCCCATCCTATCCCATCTATCAGGTTGTTGCAGGCATCCAAAGCCAAATCTGATGTAGTTTGATTCGGCTTTGCCTTATATATGTATTCCAACCCTACGGACTTAACCACCTTTTCTATGTCGCTTCTATCGAAGTATTGGGTCCCTATATCGTAAACGGATAATCGGTTATCGGGCAGAGCACAACATATCCCGGCAATCTTAGAATTTTTCAATCTAGCAATGGCCACGTCAGTACCTCCAGTTCGATTATAAAATTCCCGACATATACCTATATACCCTTATCTTATGCTTCTACGTTCATCTTAAAATAGTCGGGACAAGATATCCCGGCCTCTTTAACGTTAAGACAATACCTGCCATCTATCTCGGTGAAACCCAAATTTCTGTAAAAGTCCTTCGCAGGCATGTTCTTTTTGGTGGGGATGTACTCACCCCAAACGGTTTCTATTCCGCTTTTTAACGCCTGTTCGCAAACGAATGACATCATGGCATCTTCAACCTTCCTGTTCATCACCCTACAGCTGAGCAGGAAGGTATCGATAAACCATTCCCTGTCATTTAATTCCTCTATTATTACAAGGCCTACTATGCCGTAATCGCCAAACTTGTCCTTTACGTCGAAGGCATATATGCGATGTCTGCCGTCTTTTGCCATGGACCTTACGTCCTCTTCCGTGTATCTTCTGGTCGTAAGGTTGAACTGGTTGGTCTTTTGCGTAAGCTGGGATATCCTGGGAATGTAAAAGTCGCTCGCTCCCTTTACGGTAATTGCCATGTCAAGGTTTCTGTAAAAGTCTTCCAGGCTTTCAAATTGGCTTTGAAGGCTTGCCCTCTTGATCTGGGCTCTGTACATGTTGGTCCTGTTCAAGTCTTCTTCCGTTATGTCCAGCTTTTCAAAGCAGTCGATGCCTCTTGCGAAATCGACAAACAGGATTGGATCGTCGGGCATTAAATATGTCATTACCATCGGAAGCCTTTCTTTGACGAGCTCGCACTCTACGGGATTGTCGTCTATGAAGACCATGCTGTCGAGACCTATGTTAAGCTCGCGCGAGATCTCCAGGATGTTTGTTGCCTTATCGTTCCAGTTTATCTTGATGCAGGCAAAGTTTTCTTCCCTTAAGACCATGTCGGGGTGACCGTTTATGACCTCCATGGCATCGTCGTAGTTGTTCTTGCTGTTTACGGCAAGAATTACGCCTCTCTGGGTTAGCTTTAAAAGCTCCCTTTGGAAGTCCTTGTAGCATTTGCCGGGGTAACTTTCCCCAAGCTTTATGCCGTTAAATCCGTCCTCGCCCACGATACCGCCCCACAGGGTGTTGTCAAGGTCGAGGACGATGCATTTTTTTGCCATTCCGTAGATCGCCCTTATTATCTTTGCATATTCTTCAGCCAAACCCAGGTAGTAGTTGCTGTTATATGGATTTTTTGCCACATACCACATCCTTCGATCCAGTAGGTTGTCCAGGCCCTTTTTGGTTACCATGTAATCTACGTCGTTTATATATACCCCGGAGTAAATTTCCTTCAACTCAAGGAGTTTAAGGTTGATGTCTCTTACAAAGTTAAGGAGGCTTGATTTGGTCTGGTAGTCGTATATCCCAGCACCCGGAAATTCAGGCATGGCAAAGTTGTTTATGATGATGTGAGAAGCCGTTTTTTGCTTTATGGATTTAACAATTGATTCAATAGTATTAAGTACCTCAGATTCAATAAAGCTCAGCACATCCTTTTCAAAGATGGAGCTTTCAAAAAGCTTCGGCGCCATGTCCTCAAGCCTTAGGGCAATTATCACTATGTCCGGCCTGGAAGCGTAAAGCTCACTTGTGTCGTTTAAGACATACTGAAGGTATTGATTGAAGCCGCCAAGCGTTATTTGAGCCAAAATGTCGCTGGCAAAGCACTTTGCCCTGAGCACGGGTATCAGGTTTTCTATGGTAAATGACCTTAGGGTAAATATGTTTATCCTTTTTATGTCTGACGTCTCGTCTGCGAGCTCGTCTATTTTGCTGTTGATGTTTAAAAAATCTCTCAACTTTTCAGCCTTAGCGATATCTTTCTTTATTGCATCAACTGCTGACACCTGCATCACCTGCCAGAAGCATTTCTTGGATAATATACGGGAGATGAGCTATTAATGGGTTCAATTAGCTCTACAAGCAGCTCTCCGTTCTTAAGGAAAAGCAACCTGTTATGCTGAACGTTATCTTCGATGATAGAGCCTACTTGCACGTATCCGAGGCCCCGATACAGTAAACAGGCCTTCTCGATATCCCTAACTACGATGCCTACATGATGTACTTTCATATCGTAACTCCGTGTCTTTTAAGTACGTTAATCATGGATAAATAGCCGTTGTTCATCTCCACGATTTCACTCGGATCTATCTTGATGCCATATTCTTCTTCAATCACAATAACCATGTTTAACAAGGCAAAGGAATCCCAGCTTTCTATGAAAGCAGGAGAAATTTTTTCATCAGGGTAATTTTCCAGGTCAACTTTCAGGATATCCGATAAGATTTGTTTTAAGCTGTTCATTAAGGACACCTCTTGCTTATAACATTTTCGGGAAGCAACCGCTTTCGTATAATTAAATTGTAACCAAAGGTAAGGTTAATCACGATATGCAATCCCACGAAAGCGGCGTCCCGCATTTTATGTCCCGTGCGGATTTTCGGCCTAAAACTTCCTTTAAAAATTTGGGAGGTAGACCATAGCCGGGGCGGATGGAACGTACGTTTTCTTCGGTAAAAGTTTCGCCGGCCTTCATGTCCTTTACCACAAACAAAGATCGCCTAAAGACCCTGCTTTGCGTTTCCTTTTCGCTGACGCCGTAATAGACCCTGCCCAAGGCCTTCTCGGCCGTCCTTACGGCATCGACCAAAGCCTTAAGCTCATGGGGTTCTATGGAAAATGCCCTGTCAGGGCTTGGAATATCGCGAGACAATGTGAAATGCTTTTCTATTATGCAGGCTCCGACGGCAACGGCAGCAACGGGCACTTCTATGCCCAGGGTATGGTCGGACAGCCCTACGGGTACGCCAAAGCCCTCGGCCATGTGAGGTATCGTGCGCAAATTCATCTCTCCGGGGGGCGCCGGATATGCGCTGTTGCACTTAAGCAGAGCAATTTGCGTCGCTCCTGCCCCTTTGGCCGCAGTTACGGCTTCATCTATTTCAGCCAAAGTGGCCATGCCGGTAGAAATTATCAAAGGCTTTCCCGTTTTGGCCATTTTTTCGATCAAGGGGATATCGACGATCTCAAAGGAAGCCACCTTATGGACGGGGACGTCCATTTCCTCCAAAAAATCCACGGCCGTCGGGTCAAAGGCGGTAGAAAACAGGTCAAGTCCCATATCGTTTGCTATCTCCTTTAGCTTGGGCTGCCATTCCCAGGGCATGTAGGCTTCGGAATAAAGGTCGTAAAGGGATTTACCCTCCCAAAGGCTGCCGGATTTATGACAAAACAAGGAGGAATCTGATTTAACGGTCATGGTATCAGGCGTATAGGTTTGAAGCTTTATAGCGTCAGCTCCTGCCTCTTTGGCAGCGCGTACGGTTTTTGCGGCCTGCTCGAAAGACTGACTGTGGTTGGCCGACATCTCGGCAATTATGTAGGTAGGATAACCAGGCCCTATATCACGATTATTAATTGTAAAAGTTGTGACCATTTATCCGGCTCCTTTCGCATTTCATCTATTCGATAAAATGCGCAATTTGTTTCATTTTATCTTCATCAACAAAGATATCATCAGTGTAGCGAAGCATATACAGATTATCCTTAAAATCTCCGACACAAGGTTTGACTTCTCTGCCTAAAACAAGGCGCACAAGCATTCGAGGCGTAAACGCACCGGCAGCGAAGCCAAGGTTTGCCGCTCCTCCGTAGCGGGGATTGACTTCTATGAACTTTACCTGTCCGTTATGCAAGAAACATTGAATAGTGTTATGGCCGATCAAATTTAAGGCTTTGGCTAAGCGCATCGATTCGTTAATTATATCCCAATTTTTGCACGTTCTGCCTATGAACGACTCACCGCCAAATATCGACAGTCGCTGACGGGGAACTACGCTCAATATATTACCCGCGAAATCCGCAAACAGGTCAACAGTATATTCCGGCGCCTCAACATATTCCTGAACGATTGGATCCTTTAGGCGGTTTAAAAAGTAATCCAGTTCAGGTTTTGAATTCACGCGAAACGCGCTCTTACTTCCTTTGCCAAACCTGTCCTTGACGAAAAGGGGAAAATCAAAAACTATATCCGTTTCTCTATAAGTTTTAGGCACTGAAAAGCCGTGTTTTAGGCAAAATTCAATAAACCGACGTTTATCCTGGCATATTTTAATCACAGTTGGGTCTGAAACCATCACACACACACCGATATCTTTCAGCCTTTCTCGCTCCCTGGCAAAAAAGGGCAGCTCTTCATCCCTCGTAGGTATGAGAAGTTTTATCTCGTTCTTAACACAAATATTCTGCACTATCTCACGAAAATTTTCGCCCAAACCTGCCGGGACAATGTATGCCTTATCCGCAAAATACAGCGCTGCGGACTTTGGGCTTGCGTCAATTGCTATTACCTTTCCTCCGCCTTCTTCGCTTAAAGCCCGGCTAAAGGCTTTTACGAGCGATACCTTACGAGAGACGCTGGTGATTAGGACGTTCATCGAGTGTTGTCCTCACTTAACATTCATAATTCACCATACTTTTGGTTAAAAGATTTACTATTCTTTTGGCACCGCTACCATCGATTGATACCTGCCCAAGCCAAGACATATCAATCCTACGTTTTTTATCTAGTAATAAATCCATGATTACTTCACTTAAACCTGACAGCGATATGTCACAATACCATCCCAAGTTCACGGCATAACCGAGATTGTCAAGATATTCAGCTGCCGATCGTTGATTTTCTGCAAGAACTACAATAACGAACGGTACCCCCATAAACGCCAGCTCCCAACAGGTTGTGCCTCCTGCCGTTATAGCCACATCAGCCCAGGCCATCAGTTGGGACATATCTTTAACGTCTCTTTCGATGCGAACAGGCAAATTTGCGGTCTCAACAAAATCTTTTAAGGCACCATAATGAGGATTGCCGCCACCGACTACACAAACGGCTTCAAAGCCGTCTATGTCGATATTCTTTAACGCCTGAAGCACCTTCAGCGTGACGTTTTGCGGGTCGCCTCCCCCCATCGTGACAAGCATATTGCGGGCAATGTCCGGCATTTCCCGCTTGTAACCTTGCCACCTTAAAAACTCACGCCTTAAAAGCACGTAGCGGGTTCCGAGCAGAAGTTTTGTATAGGAAGCCCTGTTTCGGTAAAGATCTTCGTCGGCATGTATGTTTTGGTTTAAAACTATGTCGGCCGGGTAATAGTCTGCATGTCCGTAGTCGTCGATGAACAAAAGATTTAGGCCTGCTTCTTTTATGATCTTTTGATAATCTCCGTCAAAGTGATATCCGTCAACAACGACCCATGAGGCCCCATATTTATGCGCCAGTTTCGTCGTCAAACGTGCATCCTCCGCACTGCCGGGCTTCGCGTTTATATAAACGACCTCAAACCCCTCGGCGGTGAGTCTCGCCTCTGCGTTGGGCGATTCCGTTGCCAAGACAAATACCACATCACCAGCGTCATCCTGCCAAGCCTGAGCCAGGGCAAGACAGCGCATTACATGGCCGCTGCCTATATTTATGCCGGAATCGACGCGTACCAACAAAACACCATTATCTAAACTCATGGCAGTGTCTTTTGTACGATGTGTTTATTGATCTCAAGCCATTCGGGGTGTTCTTTCAGCAAATCCAGCACCTCGCGCCAGGAGAACAAATCGTGCCCAAAGTGGTCGTAAATGCGGCGGACGAATTCCAGGTCTTCCTGGGTGTCCACCGTCCAGCGCATGAAAGACAGATCTTCGTCGTTGCAAACGGCCTTTATGCTAAATTTTTCTGGATGGCGGTAAATGTACGGCGTAACATGCTCGCGCCAAGCGGGGTTTTTGTCCTCATGCCATATTCGCTCTAAAACGTCAAAGCTAAAGACCTCTGTATCAAGTCCGCGAGGATAATTACGGGTATGGGCATAATCCGGTTTTGTCTCGATGAATTCTTTAATCACCAAATCAGTAACTTCAGGCTCTATCAAAGGACAGTCCGATGTGATGCGAACGACCACATCGGCAGAAAACTGTTTTGCCGCCCTGTAATAGCGGTCCAACACATCCTCTTCACTTCCGCGAAACCAGGGCCAGCCTTCGCTTTTGCACAAATCTACCAAGACATCGTCTCCGGGCTTTGTCGTGGTTGCCACGACGACCTCGTCCAGCAACTTAGCCCTTCGCACGCGGTTTACAACTCTGGCAAGCATGGGTTTTCCTGCCAAATCCTTTAACACCTTGCCCGGTAGGCGCGTGCTTCCCATGTGGGCTTGAATTATAGCTACTATGCGAGTCATGTCCATTCACCCCAAAATCCTTTAATTTATTCAGCGTACGCGCTAAGCACTTTTTTAACTGCCTTTATGACATCCTCGGCGTCCCTGTCGCTCATCGCAGGAAACAAAGGAAGCGTAACGATTTCTTCGTAAGCTTTCTCCGCCACAGGACACAAACCTTTTCCGTAACCCAACTTATTGTAATAAGGATGCCAATAAACGGGAATATAGTGCACGTTAACGCCGATGTTTTCGGCTCGCAGGGCGCCAAAGACCTGCAGGCGACTCGCGTTAAGCTTGCTTAAATTAAGCCTAACTACGTAAAGATGATACGAAGACTTTCTGTCGTCCCGCTGGGCTAATGGAAAAAGTGCAGGCATATCGGCAAAGGCCGAGTCGTAAAGGGCAGCTATCTGCCTCCTTCTTGCCACGAATTTATCGAGCTTCTTCAATTGGCTTAATCCCAAGGCGCAGTTTATGTCGGGCAACCTGTAGTTGTAGCCCAGTTCGGCCATCTCGTAAAACCATGAGCCCTCGGCCTCGCGCTGCCTGTGGTCCGCAGTTATGCCGTGTTTTCTAAAGGCGCGCAATCTTACGGCAAAATCAGGATTATCTGTTACAACCATCCCGCCTTCACCCGTCGTTATGTGCTTTACGGGATGAAAGCTAAAGACGGTCATATCGGCAAGCGTTCCGACCTTACGGTTTTTGTATGTAGCACCCAGCGCATGGCAGGCATCGGCTATAAGGATAAGACCGTGTTCATCGGAAAGTTTTTTTAAGGCGTCATAATCGCAGGGTTGACCCGCATAATCTACTGCTATTATGGCCTTCGTCTTGGGCGAGACCTTCGACTCCACCGAGGAAGGATCCAAAAGCAGCGCGTCGGCTTCGACATCGCCAAAGACAGGACGTCCCCAACAGTAAAGCACGCAGTTTGCGCTTGCAGCAAATGTCATAGGCGTCGTTATGACCTCGTCTCCCGGACCTATGCCCGCGGCAAAGGCTGCAGCATGAAGCGCTGCCGTGCCGCTGTTCACGGCGACGGCATATTTAGCCCCCACCATTTCGGCAAAGCGCTTTTCAAACTCCGCCACTTTGGGCCCTGTGGTCAGCCAATCCGAACGCAGCACATCGACGACAGCTTTTATATCGTCCTCGTCTATGCACTGATGGCCATAAGGCAGGAGCGTATTTCTTACGGGACTACCTCCCTCTACAGCTAAAGTATTTTTATCGTCCAAGCTCAATTCACCTTGCCTTGCTTTGCGTAATCGTCCAGGCTTTCGACCATGTTTTTAAGTTCTTCTCCCGTAAGCCACCAGCCGTTGCTGTCGCTGGTATAGCAAAAACCGTCCGGCAAAGGCTTACCGTCGTCACCGTCATCTTTCTTCCAAAAGGAATGCTCCGGTTCGATGACGTAAAAGCCGTCATATTCCCTGGCGTGTCTTGCCTCTTCTGCCGTAATCAGGCATTCGTGAAGTTTTTCGCCCGGACGTATGCCTATGGTCTCCTTGCATATCCCCGGAGCCAAGACGTCAGCAAGGTCAACAAGGCGCATGCTTGGAATTTTGGGCACAAAAATCTCGCCGCCCTGCATCCTGCCGATGCAGTCGATGACGAAACGCACTCCCTGCTCCAGGGTGATCCAAAACCTGGTCATCCGTTCGTCGGTAAGCGTTATCCTGCCCTTTTCCCGCTGGGTTAAAAACAAAGGCACCACGCTTCCCCTGCTTCCTACGACGTTCCCGTAGCGAACGACGCTGAATTTAGTCTTTCTGCTTCCCGTGTAGGCATTTGCCTGAACGAACAGCTTTTCCGCGACAAGCTTAGTGGCTCCGTAAAGGTTGACAGGCTGCACGGCCTTGTCCGTACTTATGGCCATGACCCTTTCAACGCCGTTATCTATTGCGGCATCTATGACGTTTGCCGACCCGTCAATATTGGTCCTTACGGCTTCGATGGGATTATACTCGCAGGTCGGAACCTGCTTTAAGGCGGCGGCATGGACGACTATATCTACGCCGTTCATTGCGCGGTATACGCGCTCCCTGTCTCTGACGTCTCCTATGAAAAACCTTAGCCTAAGATCATCGTCGAATTCCTGGCGCATCTGGTACTGCAAATATTCTCCTCTAGAAAAGATCCTCACAGCCTTGGGGTTGTGGGTTTCAAGGAGCGTGCGTGTAAATTTTTTCCCAAACGACCCGGTCCCCCCGGTAAGTAAAATAACTTTGCCATCTATGTACATTACAGCTATCCTCCTGGGTTACGACTTGCGCATGTAAATTCTATATAAATTATCGGCACCGTTGCAATTTTTCATAAGCAACGGTGCCGATACTTCAAGTTTATAAAATTCTAAGAATTCAATAACAAGTGTAAATAAACACTTCATAAATACCTGATATTCTCAATTCTATTCCTGGTAGCGCGTAAGCACCGGACGTAATTCACGCCAGGTGAATCTAACATTTTCAAAATTAAGTTGACCTTGCTTCAAATTTTCCAAATTATTGCCGGCGTCTAAATAACCGGGAAACAATTCTATAGCCTTAGTAAGCAAAGAAATGGCCTCATCTGCCTTACCGTCCAGAGCTAAAAGAGCTCCTAGGTTGTTAAGCGCCGCTCCATTGTTAGGTTCGAGTTCGATGGCTTTAATAAAACAATTTGCTGCCTCTTTCCATACGCCAACATGCAAATAGTAGAGCCCCAAAAAGAAAAATCCATTTGCGTAATCTGATTTCTTATTAACAACTTCCTGAATTATGGCGTACCCTCTATCCCAATAATCCAGCCGATATAAAATTGAGACAAAATCAGATGCATTTACCCACCACGGAAGATGGCGTTTATATATTGCTCCTTCAATAATGTCTAAAGGGTACTTGGATAAAATTGTTTTTTCGGCATACAGCATATTATTTAATCGTCCAGACGTATTATTCCTATGCCTCCTAACTTGTACCAACGGCTCATCAACATAAGCAAAACCGCCATATGATGCAAGTCTAAGCCATAGATCACAATCTTCAGAAAACTTTAATAAGGGATCAAACCCGCCAACATTTAACACAACTGTTTTGCGTACCAAGACCCCAGATGATGTAAGAATATGATTCCTTACAAATTGATACCCTAAAGTTTCTTCAGGATATATTTGCTTCCATCGTATAATAGGGGTAATGAGTTTACCCGATGAATCTATAATGCTGTATGCAGAATGACACAAAACCCAATTGTCAGAAGATACACTTTTTAGTTCCTGCAATCTTTGATATTCTTTTTCAACTAGCCGTGAATCTGTTATGTCATCGGCATCCATAAATAATACTAAGTCAGTGTTTATAATATCTAAGCCGCAATTACGTGCAATTGAAGGGCCACTATTAGCTGATAGACATATTAACTTGATCGATTTATATCGCTCAGACAAAGAAAGAACAATATCAACTGTGTTGTCTGTACTAGCATCATCAACTACAATTATTTCTGATAGAGGCAAGGATTGTTTACATAACGACAATAATGTCTTTTCTATATACGGTGCTGAATTATAGGTCGGCACAACAGCTCCTACTGATGGCATTAAAATATGACACCTCCAGATTTGTTTCTTTAACTTTAAAATTGAATAACCTTATCATTCATAACATAATGTATCTATTTAAGCCTGATCTGGCAATCATTGCTACCATGCTAGGAACTGCGGCATAGGAGCGAATGACATCTATATCTTCCTTATCTTCCTTTAACAACAACCCTAGCAGAGCTATAGAGGCATTTATATTTTGATATACATCTTTTTTAACGCATAGCGTATAACACAGTTTCACAAAGATTCTGAGTATGGTGCCCTAAATAAAGCTTATAATCAGGCCGAAGTTCTTTAAGGAACAGCGGAACTTCCCATAAATCCTCACAGCGATGGTAAATGCACACTTGAAGTCTGGGGCCATATTTAACAATGGTATTCTTTGCCCCGCGTAATGCCGCCATCTCACCG
>ENA-UPAD01000828-UPAD01000828.1-bioreactor-metagenome-genome-assembly--contig:-NODE-828-length-38962-cov-6.961961_pt1 | contig 38962 bp, 32 predicted proteins | sample MGYA00238179_ERZ772710 | MGnify/ENA primary metagenome ERZ772710 (study PRJEB29004, sample SAMN07631245) | bioreactor metagenome | isolation source: Switchgrass digestor | place: USA: Dartmouth...
CAATTGGTATAATGAATAATGTCCTGGTAAGTTTAACTATAACAGCTGTGTTTCCTGCCAGTTCAGAAAATGCATAACCGGCTGCCACAACCGATGAAGTATCATTTACAGCAGTACCTACCCATAAACCAAAACCAGTATCATGCATGCCAAGGGCAGAACCAATCCATGGGAATGCAACAACCGTCAGTACATCAAAAATAAAAGTTGATGAGATTGCATATGCTATATCCTCATCCTTTGCTTTTATAACCGGCCCTACTGTGGCAACTGCAGAACCTCCGCATATTGCCGTACTGACTGACAGCAGATTTGCAAGTTTCCAGTTAACTCCAAACATTCTCCCAACCAGGTTTCCTACACCAAATGCAGTCCCCATGGTAAACAGCATAACGAAAATTGCATATTTGCCCACATTCAGGACTTCTGAAAAATTCAGGTTTACACCCATAAGCACAATACCTGCACGGAGAATCATCTTTCCCGCAAAGTTCACACCTTCATTAAACTGCGAATACCTGTTCAATAAAGGATGTAATGCCATTCCAACCAGAAGGGCCATAACAGTGGCTCCTATAATATCACCTGGAATTAAGCTGCTTAATAATATTGAAACAACAGCTACACCAGCACTAAGAAGTACACCCGGGGTTAATGTTTTAATCTTTTTGATAATAATACACCTCCAAGAATTTAGATTCATTCTTGAATATACACTAATATTAATATAAAATGAAATTATAAGTTTTTATATTTATATAAACTAAATTTATAAGAGGTACAAAATGATAGATAACAGGTTACAAACATTTCTCACTCTTTGCGAAACCTGCAATTACACGAAAACCGCTGAAAAATTAAACTTGACACAACCGGCTGTTACTCAGCACATCCAGTATTTGGAGGATTATTACAAGGTAAAACTGATTGCCGGGAAAGGAAAGAGCTTTTCCCTTACAGAAGAAGGCAAGGCATTGCTGGAATATTCAAGGACGCTTAAAGCCAATTCAGAGCGTATTTTACCCTTGTTGCACCGAATCAAAAACCGGGTTAAGCAGTTAAATTTCGGAGCAACATTAACTATTGGAGAATACATGATTCCACCCATTTTATATCAAATATTTAAAGATGATCAGGATACACATATACTGATGATAGTAGAAAACACCAACATTCTTCAGAAAATGCTCTGGGAAGGCAAGATAGACTTTGCCCTGCTCGAAGGCCATTTTGACCGGAACCAGTTCCAGTCCAGGCTGATATCTGACGAGGTATTTATTGGCGTTTGTTCTCCTCAAAACGAAATTGCTTTAAAAGCCAATTATCTGGAAGATTTGCTTGACCAAAACCTTATACTGCGTGAACCGGGCAGCGGAACCCGGGATGTACTGGAACAGGCACTATATGCCAGAAATCTCAGTATTAAAGATTTTAAAAGAAAAATAGAGATCGGCAATATGAATGCTATTAAAGAATTATGCCACCAGAATACAGGGATTACCTTCATGTACCGTGAAGCTGTAAAAAGGGAACTATCTACAGGATATCTTGTACAAATCCCGTTAAAAAATTTCAATGTCAGTCATCCTTTTAATTTTGTGTATCTCAAAAACTGCCCTGACAAGGCACAAATAGAATATTGGTATGACAGAATTATCGCTTTGAGAAATAATTGAGATTCCAATTTCCCGGATTAAACATGCTGGAACGGTTTTTCCAGAGGGAATTGTACTGCTCCTTTTGAGGTTTACCACCTGCCGGTTTTTCTTTGGTGCAGTGTATGAATGGATTCTGTATAATCTACCACCTGATTTAACAAGGTTTGCAAGGCATGCCTGCAAACCTTGTTAAAATTTTAATCTTTAATTATTCATTTACCGACCCTCTCTACAGGTACCCATATCTCACAATAATAATCATCGGGGTACTCTGTCGGCGGGGCATACATTTCAATATTATAGTTACCTCCAAGCTTATATTCCTTGCAACTTGGCAGCCATTCACTCCAGATTCTTGTGTTTACATCCTGCAATGATTTTGGCAATGCACCCCTGCACGGGAATACTGCCCATGTTCCTGCCGGGATTACCCTGGTTTCAAATCCTTCAGGGATTTCATTCCATGGCAAATAATTATCCGCAATAAGATAATCAAAATTCTTCCCGTCAGAATCAATGCAAACTCCATACATCCCGCAGACAATCTTGCTGTCTTCACTATTCATATGTTCTTCCCAAAACTTTGGAATTTCTGTATAAGAAGTATCTGTAGTAAATCTTCTCGCTTTACCCATAACAGTAAACTGTTCCTTTTCAACTATTTTGTACTCCAGCATCGTACCACCCTCCAATCTTATTTTAATCCTTAACCGCGCAAACGATTTCAGGTTTGCACCCTTTACTTTTGCCGCCGAAGGAGAAATACCATGAAATTTAGTGAACGCCCGGGTAAAACTGTCTGGAGAATCATAACCATACTTTATGGCAACATCAATTACTTTTGCGTCTGCTTTGGAAAGTTCCTCCGCTGCCAGGCTTAGCCTGCGATTTCTAATATACTCTCCTACCGTGAATCCGCAAAGTACATTGAAGATTCTCTGGAAATGAAACGCTGAAACGCATGCTTTTTCAGCAATATCCTGAATATTCAGTTCCTCTGTAAGGTTATTCTCAATATACTCGATTGCATTCTGAATCCCCTCTACCCAGCTTATCATCCGATATTCTCCTTCCGGGCTTTGATTTTATTATAATGTTAATCAGAGGTCGGTACCCGACTTTTTATGCCATTTAACGCAAGTTTTATTATGAAACCGGCACTCCGGAAACTGGCATCTAATCTGTTGAAAAAGACTATCTTCATTCGCCCAAAGTTAATTGTACCACATTATAAGTTCAGAAAAACTCTCAATTCACAATCTGGATAATTAGGGGTAAATGGACAAAGCAAATGCAACCTTTGTCATTTAACTTAGGATAATTAAGCAGGGGATTAACCTGTATTTCCCATTGATATTACTGTTTAAATGTTATAAAGTTAAAATTTAAGTATTGGAATTTTTGGAGGTTTCGATGAATTACAGCGTACACTGCAAAAAAGTCCATAAACTGAATTTATTTCTAACTTTTGGCCTAATTGGTTTAATTGTAATACCTTTAATTTATTTGCGCGGGTTTGATGGCAGCAGGCTATATATTTTATCAGGAGTTGCAGTGGCTGCATTAGCCGCAATCAATTATTTCATACCTGTTTCTGATAAAGTAAAAGGTTTGATTTTCGCTCTGTTGCCCCTCACTGTCATTTTTGCACTGTTTTTTCTTGACAGGTTTGCGTTAAACAAGCATTATATAATCTTTTTCACTATAATCATGGCTGCCCTTTATTTTGATAAACAACTGATATTGATTTTCAGCGGGTTCATTACCCTTTATGTTTTTATATTATATATTTGTGTTCCCACCAGCTTTATAGGCGACGAATACAACATACCTCTTTTAATCACAGTTTATGCAGTAATCTGCGGAGCGTTAGTTTCTCTCTATTTTTTAACCGATGAGGGACATAAACTCATTCAGCATTCCACTGATAAAGAGTACGAGGCGCAGAAGCTTGTCAGTCAACTGACGGAGCTTTTGAAAGCAATTGATCAAAGTGCAGTAAAGCTGAATAGCAGCACTGAAAACGTAAAAATGAACATGGACAGGATCCGCGAAAGCAGTCGTTCCATCCTGGAATCAGCAGAACAGATGGCTACGGCTATCAGCAACGAAGCAGAAAGCATTACCCATATAAACAATACAGTCCGGTTCTCTTTACATAACATGGAGAAAACAGCAATAATCTCGCAGGAAGTTGCGGAAAAATCCCAAAGCATGAACCACGACATGCAGGAAAACTGGCATAAGGTTAACCAGGTCACCGGGTATATGAAAACCCTGAATGATTCAGTCCGCACTGCGGCATTAACAGTTGATGATTTGCAGGAAAGCCTGCAGGTGGTAAACTCCTTGTTACTCAGCATTGACAGTATTGCCAGCCAGACAAATTTATTGGCATTAAACGCAACTATTGAAGCAGCCCGTGCCGGTGAACACGGAAAAGGCTTTGCCATAGTTGCCGGTGAAGTTCGAAAACTTGCCGAGCAAAGCAGTGAAATTGCTTCCCGTATTACGAAGGTGACACATCAATTATTCGAAAAATCAAAGACCGCCCGGGAGAAATCTTACGAAGGAAAGAAAGCGGTTGAGGACGGCCAGGTTTTACTTACGGAAATCGCCAATTCCTTTAACTCTATGAAAGAATCTTTTGCCACGGCCATTCTTAAGTTGAAAGACAATACCGATACAGTTATACAAACTACTCATGAATTGCAGAAACTTGGTGAGCAATTCGAGTCAGTTGTTGCCATTACCGAAGAGAATACCGCAGCTACAGAGGAAATTGCTTCCACTCTTTCTACAGAACACAATTTTATTGACATGATTTCCCAATCCATATCGGAATTGAGCAATCTAAGCCAGAAGTTACTGGAACTGTGCCACAGGCAGGGGAGCTGATCCCCTGTCTTATTTTGAATCCTGCTTTATTATACCGTGTTTTTTATGATATGCCTGTTTGTCCTCATACATCAAAATGTCAATCTGTTTCAGAAATTCTGCCGCACTTTTATGTGATTTGCAGTCATACACGGCATAACCCACACTGAACTCAAGCTCGTAAAGATGTGAAGCAGATTTGTTATAATTGTCAAAACATTTATTAATTCTTATAACAAACGCTTCTAAATCATTTTTGTCTGAAATATCCGCAATAATAATAAATTCATCGCCACCAAATCTGGCAATAAAATCACCGGTTCGAATGCAGCTTTTAAGCAGTTTTGCCGCAATCTCCAGCGCCTTATCGCCTGCATCATGCCCGTATGTATCGTTAATATGTTTAAAGTTGTTTATGTCTATTAAAATTGCAGAAAAGGTTTTTCCTTCAGCACTCATGCTAACCTTTTTTCTTAAATACGTATCAAGCTTTTTTCGGTTATTCAGCCCTGTGAGATAATCGGTATAAACACTGTAATTCTGCATGTTTAAAAGTATTACCAGCAGAGAAAGTACAACGCTGTTAAGAATGAAGGCAAATCCGTAGAATGCAACCTGCAAAATGATACCTACAACAGGAGGCAATGCAAAAAAGATAAGCGAGAAAAAACTTTTTCTTCCCAGATTTCTGCGATTTACAATCACTATTATATAAGCTGTAAGCAGCAAAATAACTGTAACAAGAACAGGGATAAAAAACAACGGTCCCCTCTGATATACGTTATTTGAATCGAAGTAGTAATACAATCCGAAAAACTGGGAAAATATTAATATAACAGCATTTATTATAAAGATAACACCTAGTGGTAAAAACAATCGCCTGGTTCTTTTTTCATCACAAAAAACCTGATAGTGGACATATGCAAGCCATAATGAAGGTAAAACCGGACTCATTAAAAACATCACAAAATTTCCAATATGATTTAACGCGGGATAAAATCCTGCAGCATGACCGTCAAATCTGCTTAATATGTCTATAACAAGCAAAAAAACATTTGTATATAAAACCGACAGGTACAGTTTATCCCGCAGAGAATCTTCTTCAAACACTTTTAATGCATGAAAACAGATAATTAGGAGTATCGCTATGGAATGAATATCCAAGATCATTATATACGTCACATTCATTAATGATCACTCCTAGTGAAGCTCCACAGGGACAACCATTTATGCGGGTTTAACAGAATAAGCATCAAATCTGTCGTCAGCTATAAAGCTTATTTGAAATTATGATTTACCGATATTACTATCATATCCTAATGCATCTATTTATGTCAACCACTTTATCTCTTAAAATTACTCCAGATATGAGCATTTTCAAGGTTTTCATATGCGCCAACATTCAAACCAATCTCAGGTATTTTAAATATCATATTGGCAAAATCACTGATTGCTGCTATTACTGTTTAAATCCTCTTTCATTTTCTTTTTCTGCATCAAAGAATAAAATACAGCCCACTTGCCTTGCTTTCCAACCCTTTCTTCAGACAGGCAACTGTCATCTTTCATTATGCTCATCCCGGGGTTCCGAAAATTAATTTACGGGCTGAACTTATCCAAAACTTTCCGGTACGGTGCAATCATGCCTTCATTCAATTTGTTCCCCATTTTGCTTTTCAGCTTCGGGGAAGATATAAGTGCGCCCACAAGATACATTTTTATCATTGTTCCTTTTTTCTTTTGCGGGAAATCATATATTCCGTGCTCCTTATAGAACTTATGATCTGCTTTCATCATCCCGCGCATGAGCCATATAAGATCCCTGAAAATTTTCATTCCGCTGACACCATAGAAATTTCTTGGCTGGCTGTATTTATTACTTATGGCATAGTCAAGCCTTGCAGCAAGTCTGTCAATTTCTTCATCCGGATTTATTTCATCACACGCAACTCCCGCCAGAAAATTTCCTCCCACCTCGCTCCTGCCTTCAATTATCATCTGTAAATTCGATTCTGCATGATAATTTCCGCTGATCAGGTATCCGGTAGGTTTTCCCATAGTCACTGTCCGATGGCCATTACAGAACTGCCTGTCATCATACATTTTGAAAATTGAGCCCATGGAATGATCTTTTATCGAGAATGCATATACAATTGCATCCGCAGTTTGAATATTATTGCGCAGGAAATCATCAAAACCGTCCTTATAAACACATTTCCCTGTGGATGCGCAATTGAAGCATCCTAAACATCCGCCGCTGAATGGATATTCGGATATGTTAACAATGCGGCTCCTGTGCTTAAGAACTGCCCTGAACCTGTTAATCATATCACTTAACTGCTTGTCGTTTCCTGTACAGTCGGTGACTATAACCACATCACCGCTTTTTTCATCATCATTTTGCGAAACGGTACTAACCGGATGATGGGCTGAAGTAACAGTATTTCCTGGATTAATTTCATATACATCATGTTCAATGCTCCAGCAGACGAACTCAAAGAAATCATTTGCCTCTTTCTGTCCGTTTTCGGTCAGGAGGTCGTCCATATCGGCAGAAAGCCCTTTAATATATTTCATTCCGAGATCCTGGCAGTTTTCCTGAATGTACTTATGGGCCGTCACATCGTAAAAATGCTTTGATGTTGTAATCTGAGTAACAAATTTGCCTGCCAAATCGATGCCTGATGCCTTCAAAAGCTCAATAAACCTGTGCAACTGGCTTGGCGCAATAAAGGTATAAACAGGATAAGAAAAAATTATCAGTTCAGCATCAGTTATTGCGTCAGCCACACGTGAAAAATTTTTTTCAAAGAATTTAATTTGCTGGCCAACGTCCAGAAACTTAAATTTATGCTCGGGGAATTTCTTTTCCAGATATAGCGATGTTTGCAGTGTAATGCTGTATTTGCCCTTGGGACTTCCGTTTAAAACCAGAACGTTCATGCCTTACCTCCTGAACCGTCACGTAATAAAATGCTATAGCAAAAAATCAGAACAGTTGCAATATATAATTCAAAATACTCCCCATCAATTATATCAAAAATACATGCACTGCTTGCTTTTTTTGTAGACAAAAGAGTGCAGGTATGATAAAAATTATATATCACTTATGCTGATATTAATCTAAAAATACCTTAAATTTCGACAAATTGTTACTTGTGTCGACAATCATAATATGGTAACATAATATTCCAAGGCTTTTTTTCACAATTAAAGTAAAACAATTAAACAGAATCCCAAAGCGTGGAAGCTGTCAAAGCATGTAAATGCCAGATGGCTTTCAAGCTTGCCGGCCATGTGGAATAAACAGGGTATTTTATTCTACATGGGTTATTTTTCTTTATTTTTAAGTTGAAAATCAAACAATATGGGGAGCGAGGAATGACTATGAGAAGTCTAAAGACAAAAATTGCGCTTTTTTACCTGCCATTAGTCACAGTTGCCTGCATAGGTATCAGCCTGCTAATTTACAGAGTATCGGCATCAATTATTGAAGCAGAAGCAACGAATGCCATTGCAAATATTGCATATCAGGGTGCAAAAACCGTTCAAAGCCGTATAACCGCGGAATTGAACACCCTGGAAACACTTGCCCAATTGCCTGTGATATACGACACAAGTATATCAATAGAAGAGAAGTTGGCTATACTAAGTAAAGAAGTGGAACATAAAGGGCACATCAGAATGGGAATTGCAGACAAAAGCGGTACCATGATAGCTACGGACGGTACGAAAACCGACATCAGCGACAGGATTCACTTCACAAAACCAATGGCTGGCGAAAGAGCGGTTTCTGACCCAATTATAAGTAAAAACAACGGATCAGTGATATTAGCCTTTGGAGTTCCGATAAGAGAGAATGGTCAAATAGTTGGCTCTCTGGTAGCAGTCAGGGACGGCAATACTTTAAGCGATATTGTTGACGATATCACCTTTGCACAGACAGGCACGTCATTTCTGATTAATAAAAGAGGTACTGTAATAGCCCACAGTGATAAAGAAAAGGTTATTAATATGTTCAATGCTATTGAAGAATCCACAGAAGACTTATCACTCATATCACTGGCCCAGTTGCATCAGCAGATGCTGGAAGGCAAAAGAGGGAACGGTAATTACACATATGAGGGAGTAAATTATATTGCAGGTTTTGCCCCAGTTGACGGAACTAACTGGTATCTTGCTGTTACTGCACCCGAGAATGAAGTATTGGCAAGATTATCCGAAATACAGGCTTATATACCGATCGTCTTACTAATCTACATTCTGGTTGGTATTGTTATTACCTATATTATCGCATCAGGCATTTCAAAACCAATTGTACGAGCTTCAAAGCTGCTCAGCACAACGGCAGAAGGAGATTTCACCCAGTCAATCCCAGGCAAAGATTTAAAGAGAAAAGATGAAATAGGTCTTTTGGCAAGGTCGCTCGAAAAAATGCAGAGCTCAATAAGGGAAGTTGTTAACGGTGTTATAGCCGAAGCAATGAATGTTTCTGATACTGTTGCAGCCACAACCATGAACATGGAGGACCTCAATTCACAAATCGAAGAAGTATCGGCCACAACAGAAGAACTTTTTGCCGGTATGGAAGAAACTGCTGCGTCCACACAGGAAATGAATGCTACAACTACAGAAATAGAAACTGCTATTGACTCTCTGGCAACAAAAGCTCAGGACGGTGCCATGACTGCAGGTGAAATAAGCAAGAGGGCAAATGATCTGAAGGCAAATGCCGTAGAATCACAGAGGATAGCAACCAATATTTATTCAAATACCCATGAAAGGCTGAAAAAAGCTATTGAACAGTCAAAGGAAGTAGAGCAAATCAATGTTTTATCAGATGCAATCCTGGAAATAACCGCACGGACAAATCTTTTAGCTCTGAATGCAGCAATAGAAGCGGCCAGAGCGGGTGAAGCCGGCAGAGGTTTTGCTGTGGTTGCTGATGAAATCAGAACATTGGCTGAAAACTCCAAAAAGGCTGTTAATGAAATACAAGAGGTTACCAAAAATGTGGTCTTATCAGTAGATAACCTTATCCAAAGCTCTCAGGAGCTCCTTAAGTTTATTGATAAAACAGTAGCTAATGATTACGCATCCATGGTGAATATAAGCGACCAGTATAACAGGGATGCTGAGCTTGTAAACAGCATTGTAACCGAAATAAGTGCCACTGCCGAAGAATTAGCGGCTTCAATCCAGAATATGTCCAAAGCTATTGATAAGATAACTTTAGCAACCAATGACGGCGCATCAGGAACATCAAACATTGCACAAAAAACTTCAAATGTGGTTGAAAAAGCCAGTGAAGTAATAAGATATTGCATGATCTCCAAAAACAGTTCACAAAAGCTTACCAAATTGGTATCCAAGTTCAAAGTGTAATCATATTTCCAGGCGGTTATAAGGTCCTCCGATACCTTATAACCGTCATTTTTCTTAAATAGATTTACAGTCTTTTTTATATGTCCTTATGCGATTTCAGGTACTTTACACCGATTATCAATTAAATACATTTTATCCGCACATTTCAAAAAATATTCATCAGATAAGGCTACATATTTTAACAAATTAAACAATTGACAAAAATAGACAAACAGTTTAATATTTAGATTGATTGCTTAATCATACTATAGCTGAAGACTAAAGCCAGTGAGCTGTATGATGTTTGCTTCATAAGCTCAGACCCGGTAAAAATCACTGGCTTGGAAGGAAGGAATGTACAAATTAGAAACAGGATTTTAGCACTACTTACCATTATTCTCTTAATATTTGTATTTAGTGGATGCCAAAACTCAGGACAGACGCTGCCCGGTTCATCTGAAATATCCGTTTCCCCCTCACCGTCGCCTGAATCGCATATGGGCGCATACCTGTCGGTATTGCAGAACAAATCTAAATTTTACAGTTCCGACACCAAAGAAGAACTGGATATTACTCAGTTAAACCAGGCTGTTAGCAGTGACAGCAGTGTTACAGCTGAAGTCAAAAAGTTTGCAGTAGTTGATCTGGATAAAGATAATGTGCCTGAAGTTATCCTTTCGCTGGCTGTAAACAATGACGATTATTTTGGTTTCGAGGTTCTACGATATCAGGACGGTGTAGTTAATGGCTACACTCTTTGGTACAGATCCTTTATGGAATTAAAGGAGGACGGGACATTTTCATTTTCGGGCGGTGCATCGGATTACGGATTTGGCACGATTAAGTTCACTGAGGATGGCTACACAATAGACAAGATAACTTACTGTGAATCAGGTGCTGATACCAGCAATAATGAAACCATATCCTATTATGTAAATGGTGAAAGCGCTACACAGGAGGAATTCCAGTCGGCTATCAGCAAGCAGGACGAAAAGCCGGGAGTCACATGGTATGACTTTACTGATGACAGCATTAAAACACTGTTTTCGGGTAGCGCTTCTTAAAACCAGCTCCTGTTAATCAGTTTATTCTCCAACTATAACAGTCAGGTTCTGCATTAATAAGGAGAGTTGTGAAATAACCGTAAGGTTCACTCTCCTTATATTTTATGCGGAATATTTATATCCAAGGTTTTGACAAATGCAAGACGTTGATGCAAAACATTAAAATACTCAACCTTTTATAAAAATTACCTAAATACCTGTTTTTGCCACACAAACCAGGTATTTATCGGTCATAATTGCGCGTCCCATTGAACATCCGGCATTTTTAATCTGATGCAATATTTTTCGGTTGCTTTTATCTGCAATAATAATCAAAATCAGCATATAAGCAATTGTATTATGCCTGCGTATTATCATCCTTATCATTGCATAGTAAAAATAACCTGTTGAATTGTTCGTATTTAGGAAAATAAATTTCTTTATATTTTACAATACTAAAATAGTTTTCAAATAGTTCAGTCCATTCTTCAGTAGTTTGATTCCATAAATATAATCCATCGTCCAAGAAATTTTTATCAATAATCTTAATATTCCATTCCTTTATCTGTTCATCCGTGATGAATGGATTCAATTTCACCAGCAGTTTACCATTTCTCTTAAGAATACGTTTTACTTCTTCCAATGCTTTAATGGCATCCGACGGGATTAAATTGTCGATAACGTTTGACAGAATAACACCATCAAAGGAACCTCCTGCTACAGACTCCAGCTTTTCTACCCCGCCTGCTGTAAAGTTAAAAGTCTCTTTCTTATTCACCTTTTGCAATTCCCTGGCAACTTTAATACCCTCTTCGGAAATATCAATACCCAGGTGCGTTTTTGTTCCTCTAAAAGAACACTTGAATAACCAAATACCGCTCCCACAACCGAAATCCAATATAGAGACCGAATCCTGGCAAAGCCAATCCAGGGCCTCATCCAAATCATCATGGTCAATGCTTTTTGAACTAATCGTGGTTATTTCGGTATCTTTGAATATCTTGTCCCAATATTCCGCAATCCTGTCATAGGTTATCATATAAAAAACCTCCTGATTTAAACTTTTTATAAGCCTTCCATACACCCGGATAAGTGTATGTAGAACCTTTTCAGATAAAAAATCGTCCTGTCCGGTTTGCTTCTTTATATAACTTATTAACTCATCAACTCAGCCTTTCTGGCCGGCTCCATTTTTTCAAGTGCATACCGGAATGCCACGCGGGGCATAATTTCCTTATTTTTCTTCAAATACTCATACACAAGATCGGGATCTTTTTTGGACAGCTCCTTCAACATCCAGCCATAGCCCTTCAGAACAATGTCTTCAGGATCATGCATCAGCAAATCAGAAATCTGTGTTGGATTGGTTTCCCTGTATTTATTGCACCGAACAGAAGGAATCAACACTACAGCCGCAGCACGGCGCATCCAGAATTCTTCACGGCTTGTCCATGGTATAACATTTTTAACAAGGCCTGTATTTTGTGTGATAAGCTCACCAAATGCATGGGTACAGAAGTCATCACAATCGCCCCAGCCCCTCACATACTTAGCCAGCCAATTTTCAAAGAGTGCAAAAGTATTATCATCATACTGTTTCTTTACACGATAGGCAAAATCAAACGCTATAACCTTCATTGGCCAGGTATGCTGTTCTAAAAGTAATTCGCATATAGGAAATACAGCTTCTCTGGAATTATCATGCAGCTCACCGAACAACCTTGCCGATAATTTTCGGATTTCTGCTGTTTTTATATGGACTCCCGTAGGCGTACTGCTTAACTTTTTAATTTCAAGTTCTGCTTTCCTGACTAGATCATCATTCATTAAATTCACCTGCCTCCGGTGCATAAGCTCCTGTAACTTCTATGACATTTCCGTCGGGATCAGTTAACTGAAAGTAGTAATATGGCCTTACATAGCAGATATATTTTATTTTTGTCAGGTTATTGGTGATTTCCAGACCTTTAATACGCTCATGTTCTTTTCTTAAGTCCTCGGTCCAGAAATTCAGAACAAATTTACGGGTATTTGGCGCAAGGGCTATTGCTTTCAAATCATCAAAATGCTCTGAATATTCTCCTTTCCGTATAACCAGATCGGGATTTTGCGAATCAAAATGCCCATTCATAATGGCCAAACATTTTCCCTCATAATCGAACATTGCAAACCTGTCTTTATTTATCCTGGTTACCGGAATCTGCAACAGATTTTCATAAAACTCAATTGATTTATAAAAACCATTAACAATTAAGTAGATTGAACCCAGATGCATTTTGAACCCCCTGATAATACTTGCTCTACTAATTTATACCAGAATTATATCCCATTTTCTTTGAAAGAACAAGTGTTCTTTTTGGGTTTGATATTATTCTCCCGATTTTTCATAATAAAACGGTTTCAATAGCACCGGTTTCCATATGTATTACTCTTTAAAAGCATACTGAAATGTTCCGGTAATCTTTTTTTGCCTGATATATCCGTTTCTTTGTTCCCGGACGCAAAAAAATACTCCATGCCGGGCTTCTAAACGATGCCGGACATGGAGAAGCGAACTGCTCTTATGGTAACAAATATATCTGTATCTTTATTTAATAACAATATGAAATCCATAAAATAAACCCATGGGAACAGGTACTGTGTCCATACCGCTCAAAATTCCTGTCCCCCCGGCTGAAAAGGAATGGACAATAAGCATTTCCGGCGCCCTACCGGAGTGCCCCATAGCCGGTGTCAGAGTCATACCCGTCCGGTCCGAAATCCTTTGCGTTGCTGAACAGGTGATCACGAACCTGTTCAGGGGTCAGCCCGGGGGATTCGGCCAGAAGGGCTGCCACAGCTCCGGTTACCTGGGCTGTGGCGTAGGAGGTGCCCGAAGCGGTGGTGGTATACCCCTGCGGATTAACAACTTTCAGCGCATCACCCGGTGCTACAATGGATACGCCATGGCGCTGGGAAAATGATGCGACATTACCGTCTTTTCGCAATGCTCCAACACCGATAACTGTATCATATGAAGCCGGGTAATAACTAAGCCAGGGTTCGGTACGGTTAGTGTTGCCCACAGAAGCTACAACCACCGCTCCCCTCTCCTCGGCATAGGCAATGGCATCCCTTAACTCAGGAACGTCTTTAGGAAACCTGGCACTTATGTTTATTACCCGGCAGTTATATGCATCCACTGCATCACGGATAATTTTTGCCACTGTATTCACGCTGCATTGGACAATTGTGCCATTGGCACTCTTTGTACAGTAAACCAAAGGCACAAGTATTGCATCCGGGGCAGCATCGAGAATAAGCCCTGCTAATGCTGTGCCATGCCCCAGAACATCGGCGGTGTCACGATCCGGTATTGCATAGTTTTTTCCTTCTGCAATACGGGATATATCAATAGCTACCGGTGATATGCCAGTGTCTATCAGTGCTACCCGTACAGGCTGCAGTGCATTTTCATTTTCAGCCGCAAAAACAGGTGACATTAGAAGCAGTAATGATATTAAAACAGATAAAAATCGCTTCATTTTTTTACCCTCCGGTTCTGGAAACACTGTCCAATACAGTCCCGAAAGTTTAGCTGTACAAGGGGACATGATAAGGTGCCTGTCCCCTTGCCGGATATCAGTCAGCCATGTCTTTTATCGTTCCGCTTACTGCGGGCGTGATCTTTGCAAGTGCTGTGTTCATGTCGGGATTAACTGCGAAATCTTTTGTTAAAGTACCCTTAAATACAAGCATGTTGGTGCCCACGCCGTCCACATAAGTCCAACTGTTTACAGGTATCTGGCTGAAAGAACCCAGTTTAACATTTGATACCGATCCGATTATCTCGTTGAACTCAACGGCAATGGTAATGGTATCTCCAGTCTTGTAGTTGCTGTATGCCAAAGGTGCAATACGTTTGACTTTAGGTTCTGTTATGTCATAAACCGACAGAAAATGCCTGAATGAAGTATATTGCCAGTCATCATTACCGCTTCCGGATGCATCAAATCTGATCTTAAATGTCTCACCAGTGGCAACCCGCAGTGATGCAAGAGATGTAGAGAAATTGAATAGCTCCATCCAACTGGTGGAATATTCGGTTAGCTTAATGACTGTCGATTCCCTTATCGTTGCTATGGGCACGTAATGATTTTCCCAAGTTGTGTGTTTGGCTCCTTCCCTAATTTCAAATTTCAGTTTGTAATAACGTGAACTGTTCGATGTACTTTCAACATTTATATACTGGTAGCCATCATCGTTCTCGGTTACCTGCATGAACATACCAAAGAGATAATCACTTACAGTAGATTTTGCATACAGCCTGTATGTTTCTTTCATGTTCACAGAGCCAGGATCAATAGTAATGGTTCTTGACGGGTTTTTGTCAAATCCCGAATCAGTAATATTATATTTATTGTAGTCGGTATTTGACCAATAATAATTACTGAAGAAGGACTTATCCAAAACATAATCCGAACCTTGTGCTATTGTGCGTCTGACTTTTGGGCTGCTGCCCAGTGTGCCCGTGCAATTGCCCTGCGGGCTGACAACCCTGTACAGCTCAACATCGTAATAACGGCTCACACCATTGGTAAAGCTGTTGACAATATCATCATTACCTGCAAAGTAACGTTCACTCTTCACCACAAAGGTTTTGGCGGTATCATTCTGGTTAAAGGTCAGGAATACATCCTCCCCTCCAACATGGCTAAAGTGGATGGGAGCTGCAGTTCCGCCTATGGCAGTACCGTTTACCGTACGGTAATAAACCCGCTGTACATCACTGGTAGGAACAGTATCCGACGGGAATGTACGTGTAACCGTAAAGGTAATATCTTTTGCTGAACCATTAGCTTTTTCTCCTGTTTTTTCGAGCGTGAATATGCCGCCATGAGCCCACCTGGCTGTAAGCAATACATTTCCTGTACTTCCTTTTGGAACAGATGTCACTTTAGTGTCACCGCTATACCAGCCTAGAAACTGATAACCGGCTTTAATACCCGATGGATTTTTCAGCGTAATATCCGGTGTCTCAATGGTATAGGATGTTGGATTATTGGCGCCTGATGCACCCGAACCCAATGTATATGATATGGCATACTTAATGGGTTCCCATTGAGCGTAAAGGGTTATGCTGCCGTAAGGCACCAGGTTGCTGACTATCTGGCCGTCAGTGTATACAACCTCACTATTGGGTTCAATACCCCAGCCAATAAAGTTATAGCCGGTATTTGCAAATTCATTGCTCTTAAGCGCCTGAGCCATATCATAGGTAAAGACCTGGGCAGACATGCTTCCGCCTGCATTGTTCGACCCGGTACCGTCATCAAAGTTGACCCCATAGAGGTTTGCCTTCCAGCCGGCGTAGAAGGTTCTTACTCCCGTACTGCCTGAAGCGATGGCTACGCCATTAACCCTGCTGTCATCTGACAGAGATTCATCCCTGAACCACCCCATAAAAGTATATCCGGTCTTTGCCCCGGGAGCTGACAGGGCTATCGCATCGTTCTCGATGGTGTAGCTTGCCGGATTACTGTTTTCTACACCGTCCATACCAATATATATAATGTCATATTCTACTGCCTTCCAACTTGCGGTCAGGTTCAGGTTTTCGGTCAACTTAACGGGGAATGTCACCAATTTATCCCCATTCATCCAGCCTTCGAAGGAATACCCGTACTTAGCGGGATCGTCAGGTTCACTGATTTCAGTTTCATATGTGCCTGTGATAGCCTGTACGGGCGTACCGCCGGCGCTGTTAAAGGTAATCGTATAACTGTTTATAATCCACTGGGCATAAAGGTTGATTTCATCACCATCCACCTCAGTCATGTTGATCACAATTTCCTTGTTTTTGTAAGAGGTACCGCTTCCGTCAGCTTTTGTATTCCAGCCTGTGAAGGTGTATCCGTCCTTGCTGAACTTGATTTCTGGCAACGCCAGGTTCTTGCCATACATATGGATCTGGTCCGGCATTATACCGCTGCCGCCGTTGGCATTAAACTTCACTGTGTAAGTGTTGGGTGCCAGTTGAGCATACAGTGTGATGTCTTCGGCAATATTAACAGTAGTATTGCTGTTTACCGGCTCGCCACCGTTTGGGGCGGTATACCAGCCTTTGAAATGGTACCCTGTCTTAATTCCTGTTACATCAGGCAGGCTGCCATACATTTCACCATATGTTACGGTGATGGTTTCAGGAGTCTCGCCCTCCAGGCCATTCAGATTGAACTTAACGCTGTATGTTTTGGGTGCCCAGTGGGCATACAGTGTTATGTCATCGGTGATATTCACGATATCTCCGGCTTTCACCCGGGTGCCGCCTTCGGCTTCGGTAAACCAGCCGGTAAAAGTATATCCTGTACGGCTGCTTTCAGGCAGGGCCGGGTATACGCTGTTGTATATAACAGTCAGTTCACTTATATCATTTCCGCCGTTACCGTTAAATCTGACAGTGTAATTGGCTTCTGCCAATTGCGCTGTATAAACAAGATCACTGTCAGGCATGGTGGTTTCAGGAGTAATATTCCAGCCAATAAAGTTATAACCCGGGATGTTGACCTTTGGCTCGGTAATATTCTGGCCAAAGCGGTAATTTTCTTTCTTCTCCTCACCGTTTATGTTCCATGTGACGTTATAGGCATTGCGGATATAATAAATCTCAACCACATCACCGCCGTTTTCACTTATCGTTGCCTGCGAGAATGGCAGTGCAGTGAAGCCCGCATAAGTATTTGCTTTCGCGTTGGTCTTGCTTCCTGGATTACCGTAGCGATTTTCAGAATAGCATTCGGTATACCCGTCATTGTTGGCATTTTGAAGCATATGCCTTACCTTATACTGCACTGCATTATCATTATCCACCCAGATGGCCTTCAGTTTATGATTACGTGGTATATTTACAATAGTTTTTCCGGTAATAATCGTACCGTATTCGTCTTCCCATCCGTCAAACAGGAATCCTTCAAAGGCGGGTTCGGGAAGTATTCCGTACTCACTGTGATATGTTACGTAAACACATTCTGATACGGTAAGAGTTCCTCGGTTCGTATCCAATGTTACAACATATTCATCCGGGGTAAATTCCGCCATTATGCTTATATTTTTATCAGGCATGGTTTCGGGTATATCCTGCCACTTACTAAAGCTGTAACCTGTTTTTGTGGGAGCACCTCCGGGTACGCTTATGGTATTACCGAATTGGACCCATCATACTCAATCAGTTGCTGGCTGAACTCCAGCGCCGTAAATCCCTCATAAGCTTTCTCTCTGCCAATGGTATAATTACCCGATGTACCGGTCATTTCAACATATTCAACAAGCTCACCGTCGTCGGGATAGGTTCCATCCAAATCCTGGCGAATATGCTTAACCCTGTATGTTACCCCCTCTTTTCCGTCCCACTGGGCTTTAAAGGACAGATTCTTAGTACAAACGGTTGCCGGAACTTCAGGATACCAGCTGTTAAAGGTAAAGCCTGTGCGTGTTACCGTCGGAGCTTTGATCTCTGCACCTGAATATAATGTGTATACAATGCTCTGAGTCCCGTTTTCGGGATTAAATGTGACAGTATACTGTTCACGTTTGTAATTTACCTTGATTACTGTCTTTCCGTCACCTGAAATGGTAACAGCATCCTTTGGCTCTCCTCCGACAGTTACGTTCCTGAACGATGTAACGCCTTCTTCAGCATATTTGGCATCCTTGCGCAGGTCACTGGCATTAATCGAATCACCGGTTTTTCCGGTACAATAAACCACTTCCTGCAATACAAACCTGCCATCGGTCTGTTGCACATAGTATTCAATGCGGTATTCAGCATTCGGCTCCTTTTCCCAGACTGCTGTATAGGTTAAATCCTGGTCGCCCATATAGGTGCTTACGGTTTTGTCCCATCCGCGGAAAATGTAGCCCTTTGCAGCAAACTGGGGCGCGGTAATGGTCGAGCCGTATTTAAGACGGGTTACAACCGGCTCACCGCCAACTTCTCCAGGATTAAATGTCACTGAATGACTCTGGCGATCATAGTAGTAACGCAGAACAGATGAACCGTCAGCCTTTATAACCAGCTTTTCTGTATTCGGGGTCTTAAATCCGGTGTATGACTTTGTAAGTGGCGTGACAGTACTGTCGGTGATTCCCTTAAAGGTTTCACGATCCACCAGTTCATATTCACTGGAGCCAAGCTTCTGCTGGTAATGTTCAACTGTATATGGGGTATCGGTGGCAGGCACCCATGTAGCATATATATTTGTATCTATATTTGGCATGGTTTTCGGGAAGGTATAGGGTTTTGATAACCAGCAGAATACTTATAACTCTCCTCTTCATCTTTCCATACCTCTTTCAGTCGAAGTTTGTCCGGTGTTGTCCACGGATACCGGAAGCCCGTGCTATAGTTGAATAACCCCGAAATTTTTTTGATTTTGTCAAATTATAATTATATAGATCCAGGAGGCATTAATTAATTGCTTCATCCACTGAATCCAGGCTTGATGGACGATTCTCATCAGAATACAGGTCGAACAGTTTTGCCGCAGCCATACCTCCGCTGTATGTAGGCAATATTTCTTTAAAGCCGGTTTCCTTCAACCGTTTTAAATTTCATTTTAACCAGCCCCTTTCTCATATACTATTAACCAATTATATTTTATCATTGTTCTGTTAAAATCAAAGAAAGAAATCAATTATAATTGACTTTTACCGGCAAAAAACCTCCTAAGTGTTTAAATCCCTTAAACCGTGTCATACGGAGGGGTAACTATTGAAGAAATTTCATCGATTTTTCATCTGATATGTTACATAAATAAAAGCTTCCTGGCATTGTAATCTCTAGTGTAATGGCAACGAGAAATCTCAATGTCTGGGAAGCCTTTTGATAAATTAAACAGCTCCTCAATTTTTCCGCCATTGCAACAGCAACATATTCCATGTGGATTGAGATAATAGAATTGACGCGTAAAACTCTTATTAACTTAATCTGCATGAATACATCATATGCTTTTATTTTTGCGAAAAAACAGTCCGCAGGTTTATATGACGGGTTTTGCAAACGTTCTGTATTTAGCTCCAAATAATTCTCATTATTTTAGCATAATCATCTTCTGCCGATTCGAGTATTGTACCGGCAACTAATGTGATAAATGACGGATCAAAGCTTTCGTCCGTTGTGATAAAAGGAACAACGAGTTCTACATAATCATCCTCTGTTAATATATACTTGTTAACCTTGTAATTGTAATTTAACTGATTCAATAAATATAAAAGATTTTCCTTTTTAGCGGGATTATGCAGTTTCATCAGCCTGCACCTTAAAGTTGTATAAACCGAATTATCAACTACAATAAAAAAAATCACGTTATTACCTAATATTACGTGATTTGCCCTGTAAGCCACAGCTTCATTGGCACTGTTCAAATATACTTTTTCAAAGAAAGTAATACCATTTTCCCTGATGTAATTGTCAAACTTAATTTCTTTTAACATGTAGCATACCTCCGTTTGTAAAGTGTAACTTAAATGATATTACTTTCGACAAAAAAAGTCAATTTACACCATCACATTACTTAATACGAAAATTCCTGATTATTTGGTTAAACGCATTAATACACCTTGGTACGGTTCGGGATGTCTGGTATAATGTAGATGCACTGTATGGCAATTACAGCTTGAAATCAACCGGTTAACGAATTTCCAGTTTCGCACAGAAACCATTAAATTTTTGAAGGAGGATTTATGATTCGGTTGGCAAAAGCGGAAGATGCTCATTTGGTACATAAAATAATTATGTCAGCCTTTGAGGAATACAGGAACCTTGATGTCCCATCAGGTGCACTTAATGAAACAGTAAGCTCCATAGAAGAGTCCTTAAGAAGCCGGGCTGAAAAAGCCCTTCTTTACTTCCAGGATGGTGTTCCCCTTGGTACTGTGAGATTTAAAACAGATAAAACTTCACTATATTTCTTCCGCCTGGCTGTTTGCCCCGAAGCAAGAAGAAAAGGAATAGCGAAGTCGATGCTGTCATGGCTTGAGAATTATGCACAGGAGCATGGAATAACAGAAATATGTTGTAAAGTTCGTATGTCCATTCCGGAGAATATACAGCTGTACCAATCAGTCGGATATGCTGTTTTCAAAGAAGAAGCCGTTACATTCCCTAATGGTGTTCAACTAAAAATCGCAAGTATGAAAAAGAAAATTTAATTTATTCAATTTTACTTAAAATACACCCTCGATACTTAAAAGTATACATATCGAGGGTACAGCATTATGGTTCCTTCAGTTTAAAGAACCCATTTTATATATATAACATTATTTTTTCAAAAACATTTGGCAGTGTTACCTGAAAATCGGCCAGTCCTGCTTCAAATACCGCTTTTGGCATACCGTAAACAATACAGGATTCTTCTGCTTCTACAATTACATGTCCATTGTATTTTTTTACAGATTTGCAGCCGATAAGTCCGTCATTTCCCATTCCGGTAAGAATGACTGTCAACAGCCGTTCCTTAAAGATTGGAGCTGCTGAATCAAGGGTTATATCTATAGATGGATTATATAATATTTTTTTATCGGCCATATCCTCAATTTTCAGAATAATGTTATTACTTTGCCTGATTAGCAACGTTTGAAAGCCTGCAGGCGCGATATAAATTTTCCCGGCTTCTAAAACATCCCCATCTTCAGCCTCTTTTACACGCAAATTGCAAAAGCTGTCAAACCGTTCGGCAAATAATTTTGTAAAACCAGGAGGCATATGCTGGATAACAAGTATAGGTACACGCGCATTCTCCGGGAAAAATGGAAGAATGGACTGCAATGCAGCAGGCCCTCCGGTAGAAGCACCAATAATTACAAGATCCTCCAATTGCTCTCTTGATCCACAGTCACTTTTTGCTGATTTAATTTCTTTTTCTCCCGGGTCTTTAACTTCCCGCTTGTGAACCTTTGCACTTTCAGCAATCAATTTTAATTTTTGCAAGAAATCATAAATAACCTTTTCTTCCACCTCATGCCCTACCAGTTCACTTTTAAGGAAAAAATCTACAGCTCCCTGTTCTAAAGCTTTTATAGTGATCTCTGCACCCTCTTTGGTGTAATTGCTTAACATGACCACAGGTATCGGACTAACCTCCATTATTTTCCTTAAGGCGGTTATACCGTCCATTTCCGGCATTTCAACATCCATTGTCACAACATCAGGCTTTAGTTGCTTGACTTTTTCTATAGCCTCGTTTCCGTCCCGTGCAATGCCGATAACAAACAACCGGGGATCTTTTTCAATTATAAGACTAATACTCTTCCTCATAAATGAAGAATCATCAACCACAAGCACTCCGTATCGCTGCATGATGTCCCCCCCTTTTCCTGTAATAATAAACAGAAGAAGTAAGTATTGTTTCAAAACCTTTATGTAAACTAGTTATTGTCTCTGCATGTCCTAAAAACAGATATCCACCTGGATTTAAAATATCATAAAAGGTGTTAATTATTTTTTTTATGGCACTGTTATCAAAATATATAAATACGTTTCTGCAAAAGATAATATCTACATTTTGAATCTTATCTTTTATATTGCTGTCTAAAAGATTTATATGCCTAAAATCAATCATATTCCGTATCGAGTCCTTCACTTTGAAGTCTTCGTCCAGTTCAATGAAAAATTTTTCATAAGCACCTGCCGGCATCCTTCTGAATGATAGGGATTTCTTTTTATATACCCCGTTTTTTGCTATATTCAGTACTTTTTTATTGATATCTGATGCAATAATTTGTACTGCTCCGGCTTTAAACAATGCGCTATCTTCAACCAGCATCATGATTGTATATGGTTCTTCACCGGTTGAACAGGCTGCAGACCATATCCGCAATGGATTCTCAGTGGTACGATCCTTATATTGAAGGAGTATAACTGTTTTAAACTCCTCAAGTATGTTTTCTTCCCTGAAAAAATAAGTCTCATTTATGGTTATCAATTCAATAAGTTTATCCCATTCATTTGGTTCCATTCTGAGATATCCGCAATATTCCCAAGGTGATAAGCCCAATTCCTTCAATTTTGAATCGATTTTTGATTGGAGAGATAAAGGATCTTTTCTGTAATCTATACCGCAATATTCATATATCATACCAGCCAGTATTTCTAAACCGGTTTTATCTGTCCCCATGCAATAATATCCCTCCTTCCGGCATTATATATAATACTAAATCAAGCATATGAGGGAAGATTCCTTCCCCCATATATTCATATAGTTATTATCTGCTAAATTCAGCAAGGATTTCTTTTATATCATCAACATAAGAAATAAGTTCCCTGGATATATTGCCAATTCTCTTCATCTCTTCAAATCTCAGTTTTATTACTTCAGCAAAATTTGAGATAACCCTTGTAAGCTGTTCAACTTCGCCAGTCTGGAGCTTTGTCGCCTTTGCAACTTGGCTTGACTCTTCCATAGCATTCTTCATATAACCAAGTATCCCATCGACATTTGTGGCTTGTTCTTTTACTGCTACGCTAATCTGCCTTACTTGTTCCCTGGCGTTACCTACTCCCCTGACGATCTCTTCCGCACCTTTTGCCTGCTCTTTGGTTGCCTGGGCTACCTGTACCGCCTGGTTCGTTACATCTTCTACGGCTTTCACTATGTTTTGCCCCTGTGCTGCCTGTTCCTTCACCGCTACTGTAATTTGCCTTACTTGCTCCCTTGCATTGCCTACTCCCCTGACGATCTCTTCCACGCCTTTTGCCTGCTCTTTAGTTGCCTGAGTTACTTGCACTGACTGGTTTGTGACGTTTTCTACGGTTTTTACTATGTTTTGCCCCTGTACCGCCTGTTCTTTCACTGCTGCTGTAATCTGATTAATCTCTATGTATACTCCATCAATACCACCAACAATTGACTCAATTACCCTGGCCATTTCATTGCTTAACCTTGTTCCATGTTCGGCTTTTTGTTTTCCCAGCTCGATTACTTTGATAGCCTGTTCTGTCTCCTTCTGCACACCTTTGATCAATGCAGCTATCTCTTTTGTTGCAGTAGCAGTTCTTTCTGCAAGTTTTCCAACTTCATCGGCTACAACAGCAAAACCTTTTCCGTGCTCTCCTGCTCTTGCAGCTTCAATTGCTGCGTTCAATGCAAGTAAATTAGTTTGCTCCGCTATGTCATCGATCACCTCGGTGATGCTTCCAATCTTTTCAGAACTCTCTCCAAGATTGGTCATTACATTTCCGGCTCGAGTTATTGCTTCTGAAATCTCTCTAATAGCTGATAAAGTATCTTCTACCGCTTTTTCCCCTGTTTTAGCTTCGTTTTTCAATGTATCGCTTAACTTATTAACATTTTCAGCATTAGCTGCAACCTGATTGATAGAAGCCACTATTTCCTGTATGGATGCTGATGCTTCTTCGGCTGCTGCCGTCAGATTTTCTGCGTTTCCTGCAACTCCCTTGATGGACTTGCTTATCTGTTCAATTGAAGCTGATATCTGTTCTACCGAACTCGCCGTACTTTCGCTGTTTCCTGCTACCTGGCTGATTGAGGTTACTATCTCCTGTATTGCTGCCGATGCTTCTTCGGCCGATGCTGTCAGATTCTCTGCATTTCCTGCAACTCCTTTGATGGACTTGCTCATTTGTTCGATTGAAGCTGATATCTGTTCTACCGAACTCGCCGTACTTTCGCTGTTTCCTGCCACCTGGCTGATTGAGGCAACTATCTCCTGTATCGCTGCCGATGCTTCTTTGGCCGCTCCTGTCAGATTTTCTGCGTTTCCCGCAACTCCCTTGATGGATTTACTCATCTGCTCAATCGATACTGATATCTGTTCTACCGAGCTCGACGTACTTTCGCTGTTTCCTGCCACCTGTTTAACCCCGGAAACCATTTCTCTAAGTGAGAAATTTGTTTGCTCAACAAGGCCGGTTAGTTGTTCCGCATTTTTAGCCACCCCGTTAATTGTCTCTGAAAGCTCCGTTAAAACTTTGGATGCAGATTCAACTGTTGCTGACTGTTCGCCAGTGCTTTTTGCAGCATCTCCCGCTGCATCTGACAAATCTTTCAGTTTTTCACCCAGCTTATTGGCGGTTTTAACTGCCATATGCTGCCTTTCGGAAAGTCCTGATTTCTCATTAAATTTAATAGCCATATTTCTTTTGAATCCCATAGTAAATTCTCCCCCTATGTATTTAATTTAAATAATATCCCTAGTTTTTTTATAATTATGTTTATTAATTGCTCCTGTACTTCAGTTAAGCTCGCTCTATACAGCTAAAATATCCATTGTTGTGACTACTCGTCACCCATTTTTGAAACTTTTTCGGTACCCACCATCTTTGCGATTCCTGCAACATCCAAAATACAGGCTACACTTCCGTCACCGAGAATAGTCGCACCTGATAAGGTTTTCACTTTTCCTATATAGGAACCTAATGGTTTAACAACAATTTCCTGGTTTCCTACAAGTTCATCCACTACCAGTCCAAGCCTTTTTTCTGCAACTCCTAAAACCACAATAAATATGTTTTTCTTCTTTTCTTTCCTTGGAATATTAAAATAATCATGAAGCCAAATAAGCGGAAGTACTTTATCCCTGATTACCGTAATATCCTGTCCTTTTACTGATTCAATTTCTTCTTCAGGCTTGCGCACTATTTCAATTACATTGCTCATTGGCAAAGCATATGTTTCATCGTTTATCTTAACTAAAAGCCCTGTAAGGATAGCCAAAGTAAGAGGGAGTTTTATTATAAACTTTGTACCTTCTCCCTTCCTTGTTTCTACTTCTATAATCCCATTTAGCTTATCCACCTGGCTTTTCACTACATCCAGCCCCACCCCGCGTCCTGATATATCACTTACCGCTGTGGAGGTGGAAAACCCTGAATGGAATATTAAAGATATAATTTCTTGTTCAGTTAAGGCTGCTGCCTCCTGTGCAGTAATTATCTGCTTTTTTACAGCAGATTCCTTTACTTTGTCAAAATCAATACCCCGGCCATCATCCTGAACCGTGAGAATAACATTGTTTTCCTGGTGAAAGGCACTAATCAGTAAAGTTCCTGCTGGTGGTTTTCCAATTCCGGTACGTTCCTCAGGAGTTTCTATACCATGGTCAACAGCATTTCTGATAAGATGAATGAGAGGATCAGATATATCTTCAATAATTGTCTTGTCCAGTTCAGTCTCTTCACCCTCCATAACCAAATTAACTTTCTTGCTCAGTGCTTCTGCCAAATCCCTTACCACGCGCGGAAATCGACCAAATAATTGCTTAATTGGCAGCATCCTTGTTTTTAAAACCAGTTCCTGAAGTTCGTTTGTTACGCGTGATATCTGGTTTGATATTCCAATAAGATCCTCAATTGCGTTATCTGCTTTATAACGCTCATGTAGCACATTTCCTACCTGAGCAATTCTTGTACGTTCAATTACCAGCTCTCCTACCAAATCCATCATTTTTTCAAGTCTATCCACATCTACCCGGACCGTATGGTTGACTTTTTTTTCAAGATCTGCCGTCTTAGAGGCTGCACTATTATCCGTCCCGGGTTTTATAAATTCTGTCGTAAGAGCCTGCTGCCTAGACATATCCCATTGATATGGATACACTTTAATACTCTCAATTTCCATTAGGTCGTTCTTTACTTTCGCCTCAATTGTTTTTCCATTAAGTTGAGTGATAAAAAGGTAACTTATTGAATCTTTCAATTGGATGTCTCCATTTTCCAGAATATTGGGGTCAGCCTGGATAACTGTTCCTATTTCATTTAAATAATTCAAAATCAGATAAGCACGAGCTAATTTCATCACACTTTCCTGTGCTATCTTTACTTCGCAAACCAAAAGATTAAAGCCGGAAATTACAGCCTGCTCAATTTGAATTTGCTGTTCCAAATCAAGCATGAACTTCAGGGCATGCTCTTCTTGCTCTGTTTTGTTTTCAATTTTTTCAGCTGCCATATCACCTGAGTCTTTTATACTTGTATCCTGATATGTACCCCCTGCCAATATCTTTTTTAACTCATCCAAAGTTGAAGATATATCAGTCTTAATATCATTTTTGTCAATTAAAAAATCCTCTTTCAGCATTCTCAGATGATCTAAACATTGAAAAAGGATATTTATTACTGGTTTTGTGACTTCGAGGCGGTGATTCCGCATTTTATCCAAAACATCTTCCATTTCATGAGTCAACAATTTCATCTTTTCAAATCCCATTGCCGCTGAAGAACCTTTAAGCGTATGAGCAACACGGAAAATCTTTTGAATTATATCCGGGTTTTCACCACATCGCTCCAACTCAAGAATATTTTGCTCAAGAAGCTGAAGTTGTTCCTCCAGTTCATCAAGAAAAACTCCTGTCATCTCCGGATTATCATACATTCCCTCCATAATAATGCTCCTTCCATTCTTACTCATAAAGTACCTTATCAACTTTTAAGATACTGATGACACCTTCTTCACTGATTCCTAAACCTTCAAAGTAATCACCATCAATACCTGCTACTGTTTCAGGGGAAGGTTGGATATCTGAAAACCTGATGACCCGGCTCACCTTATCAACTATTACCCCAACCATTTCATCTCTGCTTCGTAAAATAACGACGCGAGTTGACTTGGTAAGCGTATAATTATCACGTTCTAATTTTTTATGTAAGTTTACAATTGGCACAATCTTTCCTCTCAGGTTTATAACCCCTTCCAGGAAAGGATTGCTGTTATGGATGACTGTAATTTTTTTCATTTTTATAATTTCATAAACATCATTAATACCCAGGGCATATTTTTCATTCCCTAATTCACATACAACATATTGGCTGTCTATCAGCTCACTCATCTCAAATAACCTCCATATAACAATATAATTGCCTGTTATTGTTAATAAATGAAAAAAGCTGACTCTATCCCTTATTGTTTGGTTCAAACATGTATCAATTTCACTTGTTTACTTTTCTATGCTAACAGTGGAGAAAAATAGAATATTTATAAGAAATGTTAATTACCTAACTCACATAATTAGTATTTTTGCTTCCAACAGGAAATTTTGATGTAAAATCTTGGTCCATCTCCATTAAAGCAGATGGTTTCAGAAGAACAATAATTTTATCACCCTTTTTGGCTAAGCCTGCAATGTAATCATGTCCATGCCCAGCAGTTGTTTCTTGTGGAAGCTCTATATCGTCATCGTTTATTCTTGCAACCCTGGATACTGCATCAACTAAAAGACCTGTTTTTTTATTGAAAAGGTTTAATACAATAATTCTGCTTTCACGTGTAATATCACTGCTCTTCATGTTAAATCTCTTTCTCAGATTTACTACAGGGATGATATTTCCCCTTAAATTAATCATGCCCTGCATATATGAAGGCATATCGGGAACTTTTGTCGGAATCTCATACCTTGTAATCTCCTGGACGCATAAAATGTCATGCCGTAGTGTTCACCGTCAAGTACAAAAACGACATATTGCCTTTCTGACATCTTCGTTCTCTCTCCTTTTTCATTTTGAGCTTTTCAATTACATATTTCAGAAACTGGATTCGTTAAGTATCTAAAAACTTAATCAATCATAATTCAAATGTTATGTATAACATCTTCCAACAACCAATAAAAATAGCCCTAAATATTAATAAATGCGGACTCTGATGCTACCGGGCCGGTTAAAAATTTATATTTTATTGCTTTTTCTTAGCGTCCGCATTTCTTGGCCTTTTATAAAATCAATTTTTATATATAGGTCTTTTGAACTATAGTGCTAGGTCTTTAGTCCTATTATATAATACCAATATTTTCGTGTTTTTTCAACATAATACTTTCTTTTTTCCTTATTTTTCTTTTAATTTTACAATATTCTTCTTTTATAACCATTTTTCGCATTACCGTCTTTGTTGAATTTCTCTTATTTTACATAAAAAGTAGGTATTTATTTAAATTTTCCTTACATATAGCAGACAGGTTATCTAAACAAGTATTCCAAAAAATGTGTTAATAAAAGTGGCCAGTAGAGGAACTCTATATTCATGAACTGCTTCTCCAATTGGTATATTTTCTGATATTTTTATGTTATAACAGCAATAGATTAAGTGTTAATTTGCCAGACAATCGTGCTATAGTGTTTTTTTCGGTTATATATATTCTTTCCATTGAACTGCCACCCGAGAGCAAATATAATTATAATGTTTTAAATGCGTGTTTAAACATCCGCTGATAACATGTTAAAAAGCTGTTCTTTGACTTCTCTAAGCAACGGAGGTTGTTATGTTCAACACTATAAGCAATTATCTGAAAAAGCCAAAACTTTATGCCCCAAGTACGGGTCCGTTCTGGGATGATGAGCATATATCAAAAGGACTGCTTAAAGCACATCTAAATCCTGATTGGGATGCAGCAACCCGGAAACATGATTTTGTTGACAAATCGGTTAAATGGATTGCTTCAATAGCTCCTCCCGTGAAATATCAGAAGTTGCTTGACCTGGGATGCGGACCCGGAATTTACGCAGAACGGTTCCACAAGGAAGGCTATCATGTAACAGGTATTGACTTTTCAAAACGTTCAATAGATTACGCAAAACGGCAATCGACGCGCAGCGAAAGCAATATCGGGTACCATTACCGTAATTATTTGACAATCGATTATAAAGAGCAATTTGACGTGGTAACATTGATTTACTGTGATTATGCAGTGTTATCAATCACCGACAGGCTCATTCTGCTGAAAAAAGTATATCAGGCATTAAAACCAAACAGCAAGTTTATTTTTGATGTGTTTACGCCCCGTATGAGAAAAGCGGAAAGCCATACATGGTTTTACAGTGAAAAGGGCGGATTTTGGAGCGACAAGCCGCATCTTTGCCTGGAATCGGTATACCAATATGATGATGAAGATAAGACCGAATTAACTCAAACAATTGTAATAACCGAAGATGCTGTAAACTGTTATAATATCTGGGACCACTTTTTCACGAAGGAAGAGCTCATATCGGAAGTTCAGCCAGCAGGCTTCAGTTCATACGAGTTCTACGGCGATATTGCAGGAAAAGAATATACCGATGATGGAGAAACTATTTGTGCTGTTTTAACAAAGTAGCTGCAGTGATATACATCGTCAAAATTTTTACGATATTTTCTGACAAGCAATAATTTAAACCCGGTATTGTGTTTTGATAACTCATATGCTAAAATTAGTTTATTATGATAACGCTTTACAGTGGTAAAGTAAATTGGGTATAGCAACTGCCCATAATGGAAGCTATATTCTTGGTTCCAATAAGCTTAACCGTTAAAATTGCTCATTGTATAAGTTGATAAAGGGGATGTTTTATGATCGCTGTAGTCGATTATGGCGTGGGTAATCTTTTCTCGCTGATGTCAAGCCTTCGATTTTTAGGACTTGAATGCGTGGTAGCAAATAAAAAGGAAGATCTGCTAGCTGCAGACAGGATAATCCTTCCCGGTGTCGGCGCATTCGGTGATGCTATGGCAAAGCTGGTTGAAACAGGACTTGCGGACACGATAAAAGAGCTGGCTAATGTTAAACCGTTACTTGGCATTTGTCTGGGCATGCAGCTTTTATTTGACAAAAGCTTTGAATTTGGCGAGCATGAAGGTTTAGCACTCATTCCTGGTCTGGTTGTTCCTCTCGCGGCGGATATAAATCCTGGCCTTAAGATTCCTCATATGGGATGGAACAGGCTTCAAATAGTCAGGAATGATCCGATATTCAGGTACTTCAGGAGCGGTGAATGGGTCTACTATGTTCACAGTTACTACGCAAAACATTGCTCAGAAAGCGTCCTGGGTGTTTCGGAATACGACATTATGGTTACCGGGCTTGTGCGTTCCGGTTTGGTATATGGTTCGCAGTTCCATCCTGAAAAAAGCGGCAGTGCCGGGCTTAGCCTGCTTAAAGCTTTTTCTGAACTTTAAAAACAGGTAACCGTTTTAATACGATAAATTCCTGCCGTCATTTACTGCACTGGATTTTTTACTACTAATTCTTTACTTGGAGGGCTTTTAATGATCAGTAAAAGAATCATACCCTGTCTTGATATAAGAAACGGACGGGTGGTTAAAGGAATTAATTTTGAAGATATCCGGGATATGGCCGATCCGGTGGAAATGGCGCGGTATTACAACGAAACAGGTGCAGACGAGCTTGTTTTTTACGATATTACAGCAAGCTTCGAAGGCAGAAAGCTTTTTACCGATGTTTTGCGCGCCGTGGCTTCGGAGATTTTTATTCCTCTTACCGTCGGAGGTGGTATAAACTCGCTGGATGATTTCGACAGGGTACTTAAATGCGGAGCTGACAAGGTAAGCGTCAACAGCGGTGCAATAAAAAATCCTTCATTGATAAGTGATGCTGCAAAACGTTACGGCAGCCAGTGCGTTGTTCTCAGTATGGATGTTAAGCGCGTTAACGGTAAATTTTGCATTTTTGCCAACGGCGGCAGAATAAACACAGGTATCGACGCTGTAGAGTGGGCAAAACGCGGTGAAGAACTTGGAGCCGGTGAAATAGTGCTTAACTCCATAGACACCGATGGAGTGCGTGGCGGCTTTGACCTTCCCATGCTTCGTGCAATCGGTGAAACAGTAAAAATACCCCTGATTGCCAGCGGTGGTGCCGGTAAAATGGAGGATTTTCTGGAATTGTTCAGATACGACAGAATAGATGCCGGGCTCGCAGCTGGCGTTTTCCATACAAAAAAAATTGACATACGGGATCTGAAGAAGTACCTTTACGATCAGGGTGTAAACGTGAGGTTTATGTGAATACATTTTATCTCATGAATCCGCTCCGGGGCCAAGTATAAATTAAATCCTTCAGTTTCTTTTATGGCAGAATCCTGTTTAAATTAAAATGACAGTTGTGTTATACTGGTCTAAAAATAATCAGTACAAACCCGGAGGTTAAAAATGGATGAGATTGAACTGGTCAGGCCGACACCTGAACATAAGGAAAGTGCTGAAGATTTCAGGCAGGAATTCTATGACTGCGGTGAAAAAATAATAAACGGAAGCGCATTGCTTGATCGATTGGAGTACGGCAATTGGATTGAACACATCAGAAAAAACAGCAATCCTGAAACCGTGACAAAAGATTGGGTTGTTTTTGATACATTTTTTGCCGTAAGGAAAAGCGATGGCAGGATAGTCGGGATAATAGACATCCGCCATAATACAGATAACGAATTTTTATCCAAATACGGCGGACATATCGGCTATTCGGTCAGGCCAAGCGAGCGCCGGAAAGGATATGCAACACAAATGCTGCAAAAGGCACTCGGGTACGCAAAAAGTATTGGACTTACCGAAGTTATGCTCGGATGTTATTCCGACAATTTGGGTTCAATCAGAACTATTGAAAAATGCGGCGGCGTCCTTACCGAGACAAAGCCTTTCCTTGACGGAAAACCTATGAACGTTTATTGGATTATGCTGTAATAAGATATGAATGGAATTGCCGGAACACAAAACCTGCTCCTGCGTCGTGTACCCACAGCATCTCACGCCTGACAACGTCCTGCGATATCAAAAGAGTGTTTCGATATGGACAACATGTCCCTTGATTTACATATATAAACCCCCGATATTTTAAACTGAGCAATACCGGGGGTGCAAATAACCTCACAGATTCTTTAAGTCCCAATCTCTTAATTTTTTTCTCTTAACTTTATCGGCACATAAAGATTCATTTGGTGATAACCAAGGCCTTCTTTAATTTCATCATCCACGAAAATCATGTTTCCCATATAATCCCGTTCACCGTCAATAATGAAGTTTGTACTGTCAAGCCATTTCTCTATCTTTTTCATCACCTTGCTGTAGCTTTCCCCGTCGCCGTCCACGCTAACCGCAACCGCATACAAACCGCCGGGGAATTCAATAATCTCATATGGGTAAGTATCGGTTTCGGACACTTCATCTTTAATCGCCCAAATCCATTCAGCCTTTTGGTCTCGTCCGCACAGAAAATCAGGACAATTGAAAATAACCGGTTTAAACAAATGGTTGTGCGATTCTTGCCACGGTTCAAAGCCACCGCCAAAAAGTTCTTCAAATGTCATACGCCCCGATGTTACAGCTCTGAATTCAGGTATTCTGACTATCATTACATCCGGCACTTTTTTGTCCAACTTCTCTGTAACTGCCAACAGACGATTCACAGTAGAAGGATTACCGGTATAAACGGGATCAGCAAGTTGGGTTTTAATCTCTTTTGCCTTTTCGTAAAGAAGTTTTACATCCGAGTCTTTGTTAAAATCGGCGTGCTCGAATTGACTAATAAAATCCAGTACAATTTCTTTCAACTCATGTAAAAGAGATATTTCTTCATCAATATCGTCAACCTTTTTGCCAAGTACCTCTAAAACAACTTCGGAACCCGATGAATTGAATATGCGTTGAATATCCTTAATACTGACATTTAATTTGCGCAGGATTAAAACTTGCTCCAGCCGTTTCAGGGCATTTTCATCATATAACCTGTATGCGTAATCATCGCTCCGGGTGCTTGTTATCAGCCCCATATCCTCATAAAAGCGAAGTGTGCGGGCTGATATATTGTACCTGGTAGCCACTTCCCTGATTTTAATCAATTCATTCATAAACAATTCTCCTTCTCCAGAAAAAGTATAATATAAATATAAACTATTCCCTAACGGCAGAGTCAACTGGCAAGCTGCCTTAAACCGGAAAAAAATAACTGAGCAGGGTGTTATTTAACCTGATATAAGTTTAAATCAAACTATAATGTCCTGCAGTGATTATGAAGTATATAATTTTTATAATCCTGCTTACCATATAAACGCATGCTTTCAGGATTGCCATGTTCCAATACCATTCTACTGACTGGTACGGTTGATTTTATGTTTTGGGCAATGGTTTTATCAGGTTCAATGCTTCAATCAGGGATTGAATGTATGGCAATTGATCAATATTGGTTTTATATATAAATGTCTGAATTCGGGGAGCTATTTGGTTTTTCAATAATATATCAATAGTTTGCAGTATTTCCAGATATTTTAAGGTTATTTACCCACATGCAAATTATAAACATTTATAACCTCATGTTTCATCACCATTTTCTAATATAAAAAATCTCTGTTTATATCAAAACTTTCCTCCATATTCATTGATTGGGAACACAGCCATCAGTGTGAAAAGATTCTCGCTATGCTCGATTTTTATATATCCACCGTATGATTCCACAACTTTCCTTATATTCTGGATACCTATTCCCCTGGATTTTTCGTTTTTGGTCGAAAGATAACTTCCATCCTGTATGTTAAGGCATCCGTTGTATGAATTTTCTATTTTTACAAGCAGTTGGTTGCTAATAACTCCAACCTCGTTTGATATAAAACGCGCTTCGGGATTGCTCAGATTATTGCAAGCCTCAATTGCATTTTCCAAAGCGTTGCCCAAAACAACGCATAGGTCGCTGTCGCTTATGGAAAGTAGTTTTGGAATACTGCATGCGCAGTGAAATCTAATATCGCTTTCCTTTGCCTTCAATGAGTAATACCCCAGAATGGAGTTTGCCACAACATTTTCACAGAAAAACGGAATAGGATCTGTTTCAATTTTTTCGGCATACTCACCCAGGAATCTTTTTAATTCATCATAATGCCCCTCATCCAACAACCTCTTGATTGCACCAATAAAATGACGGACGTCATGCTTGATCCCTCGGATCTCATTCATTTGCCCGCTTAAAGCATCATAATATTCTTTCTGCATGGTAATCTGGTTTCGTGCAAGTTCCAGCCGGGAAGAAGATACTGCCAAATCTTTGTATATTTCCGCGATATGCAGGGCAGAAACAAAACTTATGATAATCAGGCATATCGTAAGCATTATCAGGAGTACCAGTGACATATTGGGGTATATGTTTCCGTTAATGTAATAGGAATCAATAATCAGCCCCGAAACGGCAAAAATGATCCCCCAATAGATTAACATACCGTACTTTTTAATATGGTGCCGCTCAAAGTATACCTTAAAGAAAGCGTAAATCTCCATAGCATATGATGAGACCGGAAGCAGTACAGTTAAATACCGGTTATATATATCGTTCGGTATGAAAAAGTATATCAGGTATATGGTTATATAATAAAGCAAAAATCCATGCTTTTCCTTCTTTGAGAAGGACACTGCGTATTGATCCTGTGCAAGAAAAATCAACAGGTATTTCAATACAAAGGTTATAAAAAATATCAATTCATTTAAGTCTTCATATGAAAGATTGAAAAATGCCCTGCTCTGCCAAAAGCCGTAGAACTCATTGGTCAACATAATGCGAAGAATAATTAGAATGCTCATGAACGGAAGCCAAACGAAACGTATACTTTTTCGGAAAGATAGCATGTTAATGACAATCAGAATAAAAAATGAAAACAGCACTATTCCGAACAGGATAAACCGTATGCCGGCTGTTGTCTTCCCCATTTGCAGCCCTGCTGTAATCCTTTAATACAGGAGCCTTGTACAGTCCGGAAAAACGTTTGGTCGCTACTTCAACTACAATCTCATGTTCTTCTTTTTCGGATAACTTAACAGGATAGATTTGTGACTTGGGAACTGTAATAACTTCTTTTGAAACCTTTGATACATTACCACTTTCTGCGGCAAGCACCCCATCTATGAAAATACGGTATGCGCTGCCAAAATCCGGTACAAAGGCCGTTACAGGACTGGAATAATCCAATCCCCGAATGATTAGCCGATAACTTCCATAGCCTCCTGCAGGAAGCTGGTTTCCATCGATTGTGTACCCTGACCAATAATCAGGTACACTGATAAGGAAATCCGGCTTTTTGTCCGGGTGCCGGTCTGTAACTATCAGGCGGTTCCAGTAGAACTCCCACTTTCCATCCAGAACAATTGACCGCTCCGGGGATGTCTCAGTTACATCTATACTCCCGTCCACTGACGTAGGAGCACCGGTCAGGTTATGATACAACAATGTATATACAACCGGCAGATGAGTAAACAGGATGGCAAACATGAATCCCAAAATCAGGGATGATTTCGTATAGCTGGGTTTGTTTTTCATAATTGTCCTCGTCCCATATGAGAAAATAAGTAAGCGAAGTATCGTTCCTTGGCAAGTTTCAAGTGTTTTTTGGAAATGCTGATGACCACCTGTCCGATGCGGAAATAATTCCCTCCCATTTCTGTGATATGAGATGTATTCACGATAAAACTCTTGTGGCAACGTATAAATAACTCAGACGGCAGTTCTTTTTCAATTGAATCAAGTTTGTTATAGCACTGCATTGTTTCCCCGTCACTCGTATGAAAGAGACTAAACTTATCCCTGCTTTCAATATAGAGGATATCACGGTAGTTCACATTATAAACTTTTCCTCTGTAGCTGAAACTGATTCTTTGATTGTTCTCTTTTTTAAACTCGTCTAAGGCTTGATCCATGATATGGTATAATCTTTTCCTGTCCAATGGCTTTAATATATAATTGAAAGCAAATACCTCATATGCCTGCGGATAATGATCATTACTAGAAGTAATGAAAATAATTTTAATGTTCTTTCTCTCTCTGCGAATTCTCTCAGCTATCTTTATACCGTCTGTTCCAGGCATATAAATATCCAGAAAAAGGATATCAATGGCATGTTTACATTCCAGAAAGTCATCTATAAGAGTTTCCCCGTTTGAATAGGAAATGATATTAAAAGAAGCGTCATATGCATAAAGAGCTTCCGATAACGTTTTTATATCTTCAGCAGTGTCGTCACAAATAGCAATACAAATTGACATAAACTCCACCAACAAAAGAGAAAATTTATCCAATTTTTCCAAACAGAGGAAACCAGCAGATATTTTCACTTTTCCTTTGTTGTATATTTTTATATATTATAATACAACTTTCATGCTGAGTTGACAAGTATTGCCTCAGACAGTAAAAATATGACTATCAAAAATATGACTATCAGAAAATAATGCACCACTTCATTTTTTCCGCTTAATCCCGATAATTCTCTTTATTACAGATACCATTAATACAAACAGGTGTAAAATGCCACCTATTAGAGCAACATAGCTGTTTTCTTGCACTGCTGTATATCCAACAACCCACTCAAATGGTATTTTCAAACTACCTCTTGGAAGTATCGGTATAACTTCTCCATTTTCCAAATAAAGCCAGTCACCATTTTCCGTGGTGCGCCCCAAACTGCCGATTTCTCCAATAATTACGAAGTTTTTATCAGGATACCGTTTTTTCATTTCCCCGGCAGTAATATAAGGAATTTTGCTAAAGCTGCGCACTTCAGTGAAAAACCGGGTTTTTCCCGCCATAGTATATATCTGGTAATACATGCCAACCACCTTTTATTATATTTAACCCTTAAGCAATTTAGTAAATCAGTTACCCCTTTTCACCGATGTGCCTGTATTGTGCTTATTCCGCCTTGCTACCAACCTAAGTCGGATATACATTCATATCACCGGAAAGATGCTCTCGCCAGCAGAGCCGGGGCTGCCATCAAAGTCCTGACTGTCAATTGGCTTTGTATTTTACCGGATACATACGTCTGTAACCGTAACTGCATATATAAATCCTTAAAGGTTGGGCAATTTCTATCCATCTTGGTATTTTGGGTTCCCCAGCCCAAGTTCTTTGAATTTTCTTATACAAAATGTATCACTTCCTTTTGCCTGTTTAAGGTTTCTATTATAACAGTTAAGACATGCATAAAGATCTAAATGCCGAAATTGGACAATTTTCCGCCGAAATTGGGTATAAAGAAATTTACATTTTTTCTTTGGCTTTACAGGCAAGGAATAATGACAGAATACCCATCCTTGAAAAAAAGTTTCATTTCGGGTATTCACTAATACATTCGGATATAATATTAACTCTTTGAATACTGTTTAAGTCGTTAAATAAGGCTCAAAAATGAAATTAAAATCACAGCCCTGCTAAAGAAATGCAGGAAAAAGCAATGCCATTTTTGACTTGTATGTCTTGATTTTATTTTCTTTTACCGTATTTTTGCACCCTGTAAAACAAGCCCTTTCCCTGTGTTTTGCTCAACTCCGGTTAAATCAAAGCATATGTCATAGATAATACAGCTGAACACTTTTCATGATTGAACAGGCGAAATTAATCTTCTGAATACTTACTAGGCAATTTAAAGCGAATAGATGTTTTTTTCCTTTAAATCGTAATAATTAAAATACAAAGTACCACTTTCTTTTTTCATCCTGATTCCATTAAAAGTCCCGGCTGCGTCAGACGCATTCATAAATTCGTCAGTCATTTCATTAACCGGATAAATTATATTAGTGCCTGTACCTTCCTGTTTGTAGAAAGCATAGATATAAGAATAACCCGGAATATTACTTGGCTCTCCTTCAACTCCAAACGGTTTAAGTTGATTATTATTTACCAGTATCTTATCAAATAAAACTCCTGTAATCCATTCTACCCGGCTTTCATCGAAGTCTGCCAAAGAATCCCTTCTTTCCTGAGGATAAATAGCGGTATTCAGGTCATCACCCAAATAAGTAATTTTAGCATTGACCAGCCTCTTCACATAATCCGGCGTAGCATAATACTTTCCATTAATATATACAACGTTGCCGTTCAGGATATTGTTGATTAGCGTTGCAGGGTTTGATGTGCTGTAGGGTATTAACTCATTTTCATCATAATTAAAATTATAAGCATTTACGGTACGGGTGGCTGCATCCCATTCCACCGTATATCCCGCATTTTCTAAAACCACCCTGATAGGAAGATAAGTTCTGCCGTCTTTAGCAACGGCGATTGTATCATTTTCTATAAGCTCATTGTTTACATATATTTTATTCGTTCCGATGGGTATTTCAATTCTATTATAATTTGTAATTACTATAGCTGTACGCGCATTTGGATCATACCCAACTGCAAATCCCGCGGTCTCCATTGTTACACGAAGTGGCACCATTGTCCTGTTATTTTCATCTACATATGGATAGCCGGTATCATCTGTAAATTCTACAACTCTGCCATTAATTAAAATTT
>ENA-UPAD01000833-UPAD01000833.1-bioreactor-metagenome-genome-assembly--contig:-NODE-833-length-38781-cov-30.268502_pt1 | contig 38781 bp, 28 predicted proteins | sample MGYA00238179_ERZ772710 | MGnify/ENA primary metagenome ERZ772710 (study PRJEB29004, sample SAMN07631245) | bioreactor metagenome | isolation source: Switchgrass digestor | place: USA: Dartmouth...
TGCTCAGAGCTTAAGCCCTTTTATCCACCAGCATAGCTGGTGGTTTTCTATACAAGAAAAAAATCCGTGTTCTTGCCAGACCACGGATTTTTTCTTGACTATCAGAATAATCTACTCCACTGACTTAAGGGACTCTATCATGCTTACTTTTTTAAGTCTGAAATGCATTACTACGTTTACAAGTATTGAAAACAGAATTGTAAGTGCTGCAGACAGTAGGTAACTGTACCATCGGATTTCTCTGCCAAACATGACAACGTCGGTTTCTGCAGTTTCCAGCACAAATCTGTTCAGTACAATTCCTCCAAGCAGACCAAATATGATATTTATTATTGTTAAAATAATATTTTCTCTGAATACGTACTCCGAGACCTCCAGGTCATAGAAGCCAAGTACCTTTATACTGGCAATCTCCCTTATTCTTTCGGTTATATTTATATTTGTAAGGTTATACAGTACAACGAAAGCCAACGCTCCGGCTGAAATTATCATTACAAAGACGATGCTGTTCAGGTTACCAACCATATCAGAAAAGCTCTGCTGGTTATCTCTTGTAAAACTTGTCTGGAGCACTGCCTTTTTGTTGGCCAGCTGTGTACCCAATTCATCTTCCGCCTGATCCGACACCTCTTTCATTTTTACCAGAATACAGTTTAAATCAGGTTCCTCTCCAAACTTCTTTTCATAAAGTGTTTTTGTCATATAAACATAATGCAGGGCATAATTTTCATTAATTCCGGTTACTTTAACCTGAACACTTTTAAAATTACCATCCTTTAAAGTAATTATATCACCTGTCTGAATCTTCAATACCTTTGACAATTTCTCTCCTATTATAACGCCTTCATCTGTCAGATTTACAGGCTGCTTACCTTTCCGTTCATGAACAGAAATAAATTCACTTAATTTTTCATTATCCTGGGGTACTATGAGATTAATCTTTTGCCAGTTATCTTCATAACCGGCATCGTAATTCTTAAGCCTTACATTCAGTACCTTTTCTACAGTGTTACTGGCCTCAAGAGTTTTAAAAACCTTCTGTCTTTCCTGATCCTTTGCGTTTTCATCCAGAATAACCATGGCATTAAACTTAAAAACATCTCCATACTGTTTTGGAACTATGCTGGAAATTGCATCTCTGATTCCAAAACCTGCCAGCATAAGGGCAGTACAACCAGCTACTCCAAGGAGAGTCATAAATAATCGTTTTTTGTATCTGAATAGATTTCTCACAGTTACCTTGCTGAAAAACTTGAGTCTGTTCCAGATAAAAGGCACTCTTTCCAAAAGAACTCTTTTTCCCATTTTTGGTGCCTTAGGGCGCATTAATGACGAAGGCTGCTCCATCAGTTCCTTGTAGCAGGCAAGGTATACTGCCAATGATGTACAGACAAGTGCCCCCAATGTTATCCAGAACATATAGTCACCTCTGAGAGGAGTAATTGTAGGCGGCAAACGATAAAGTATACCGTATGCTTTACCTATAACAAAGGGAAACAGTTTTAGTCCAACGGTAAGTCCCACCATACTTCCTGAAATACTGGCAATTGCTGCATATGCAAGATATTTTGATGCAATGGCAAAATTTCCATACCCTAATGCTTTTAGAGTCCCAATCTGAGTTCTCTGCTCCTCCACCATCCTGGTCATGGTAGTAAGGCAGACAAAAGCAGCTACTACAAAGAAAAATACCGGAAATATCTTAGCAATAGCATCAATTCTTTTCGTATCCTCATAATATGAAGCGTAGCCAGGATTATTTTTTCTATCCATTATATACCACTGAGGCTTTTCAATATCCTTCAGCTTTTCCTCAGCTTCAGCAATCTCTTTCCTTGCATTGGCAAGCTTCAGGTCGGAATCCTCCTTTTGCTTTCTGTATTCAGCCCAACCCTTTTCCAGCTCCTTTTGAGCAGTATTCAAGTCTTCTTCAGCCTTTTTCAGTTCAGCAGCACCTTTAGCACTTTGCTTTTCAAATAGTGCCTTTTGTTCGGCAAGTACTTTTGCCCCCTGTTCTAGTTTAATTTTAGCCTGATTAAGTGCTTCTTCTGCGGCAGCTGCCTGTTCTGCAGGAAGAAAAGCCTTATTTTGTTCAAAAGCCTTTAACTGTTCAGAATACTCCTTCATTCCGTTTTCAAGCTCAATTTCCTTTTTATTAAACTCAGCTTTTGCATTTTTTATCTTGTTGGCAGCCAGCCTCTTCTGCTTTTCCAGCTCCTGTTTCCCGGTATTCAGTTCTTCCTGATGCTTATTCAGTTCTTCCAGAGCTTCCGATAGTTTTTGCTTTTGTTCTGCTTCACCTTCAGCAAGCTCTTTCTTGCTGTCATCAATTTTTTGCTTTGCTTCACTGTATACTTCCTGGTAGCGCTGTATTTCCCGGCTGTCTGCAATTTTCTCCAGTTTTTCCTTATATACTTTTATATATTCCTCATAGTCCTGACTAAAAGCAGATATATTTTCAGTGGCCTTCAAAGTAAGGTTTATGTCAGTATATACCTCCATATTAAAATCCTCTTCGGGTATAACGGCAAATAATTCTGCAGTGCCGTTTCCAAGACTGGAGGTTCCCTTCTCAAAAGTCAGATAACAAGGTGATTCAATGTAACCAACAACCTTGTAGCTGTCTCTTTTCAGATAATCCGATATGTTCTTATCCTCCTTACCTGAAGTCAAAGTTATATAACTGCCAATGGCTATATCATTTCCAGACGCAGCGTTATTTTCAACTGCGCACTCTCCCGGTTTTTCAGGTAATCTTCCTTCTACCACTCTATATCTGTTAAGATAACCCTTTCCATTCCCGGCAGTCAAATCCAGAGGTATGGAATGAATTTTTGCAACCTTGTCTTCATATTCTGTTTTCATAATCGCATCTATTGTATAGGAAGGCATAATATCACTAATACCCTCACCATCTTTGACTGCTGCCAAATCTTCCCTGTTAAAGCCATATGTAGAGACCAGTTTCAAATCCATAAGCCTGTATTCTCTGAAATATTCATCGGCTGTCAGCTGCATGTCTGGGCAGGTAGCTTTTACTCCCGCAAAAAAACCGGTCCCCAGGGCAATTATGGCAAAGATCGCTATAAAGCGGCTTCTGGTACGCCATATTTCTCTTAATGTATTTTTTAAATATGCGTTTTTCATGCTAAATATCTTCAGCTCTCCTTTTTATATCATTACCATTCAATATTCTCTACATCTATTGGATTGTCATTGGTAATCATGCTCTCAACTCTGCTGTTCTTAATCTTTATTACTCTGTCTGCCATTGGTGCTATTGCCGAGTTGTGTGTTATAACAATTACCGTCATTCCGTTTAGCCTACAGGTATCCTGCAGCAGCTTAAGAATATTTTTTCCGGTGGTATAGTCAAGAGCTCCTGTAGGCTCGTCACATAACAGCAGTTTAGGCTTTTTTGCCAGGGCCCTTGCTATAGCAACACGCTGCTGCTCACCTCCTGAAAGCTGAGCAGGAAAGTTGTTCAGTCTATCACCAAGGCCAACCTCTATAAGTATTTTTTCAGCATCCAGGGGATCTTTACATATTTGCGACGCAAGCTCTACATTTTCTTTTGCAGTAAGGTTCTGTATGAGATTGTAAAACTGAAATACAAAACCTATATCAAACCTCCTATAGGATATAAGCTGTTTGGGCTTGAATTCATTTATTTTCTGCCCGTCAACAATTATTTCTCCCTCATCACAGGTATCCATACCACCCAACATATTAAGAACTGTGGTCTTTCCTGCTCCGCTGGGGCCCAGGATAACCACAAATTCCCCCTTGTTTATTTCAAAATTTATACCGTTAGCCGCAGTAATTGTTACTTCACCCATTTTATATCTTTTAAACACGTTTTTGAATTCAACAAACCCCATATAAGCCTCCTGATTTTTTGTTACCACATATGACTGACACAACCTGATACAAATACTATATAATTACTTATTATTATATATTTGATAAGCTCAAATTTCTCATAGAATAATTCTTTTTAAGATATCATGAGATATCAAAGATATCTTTATGAATATCTTTATACAAAAAAATACAATTATTGAATTGTATTTTTTTTGTATTTTAATATTAATTATATATCTATAGTATCAGTTTTAACAGGCTGTTTTTCCAGTTAAAATTTTAGTCTTTCACCGCCTCGTTTTTCCACTCTTTCATCTTTCTTGTTTATTTCTTCACGAGTCTTTTGGCATATTTCAGGAAGCTGTCCGCCAAATGCTTTTTCAGCCTGTGCAAATCTCTCATCAATAGCCTTCATAAGTTTGTCGTACATCACAGGATTATCTTTTGACAGGGCTTTTGCGAATGCAACAATCCTGTCACTTACAGCCTGGACACCCCATTCTCCATTTTACTTAAGGATTTCCAAAACTTCCGGTATAAACCTGCCTCTCAGAGGGTATAAATAATAATGCCACTTTCGTTCTATACAACCAGCTCTTTCCTCCTCGCAACATTCATATTAACATGAAAGTGAGTAATTAATCGCCAGGTGAAAGTATGATAATTCAGTGTGAAAGAAAGGAATTTATTCTACAGGACGACAAGATTGCCATAACACGGGATGATAAATTTATAGGTTATGGTAAAGTTATTGCAGTTTTAGATGAGCATGTACTTGTAGATGTCGACGAAAATGCCAGTAAGTCATTATTTGAAATTTTCAGCGAAGAAATACCTTGTGATTTTACTTTTGTTAATGAAAAATACTGTCCCAACAGCGATGAATTAAAAAAAGGTAGTAAAGGCAGGTAAAGCATAACCTGCCTTTATTAATACTTAATTTGCTTATATATTTTATTATTTTATTTTATTAATTTACTTAATTTATTTAATATTTATTATTCTTAATAAATTTATTAATATTAAATATATATAGTAGTGGTATTTATCTGTTTAGTCATTTTTGTTCACAAGTTGTTCGCAAATTTATCACAAAATTTTAATCTTTTATTCTTAAAAAGTACATATTTTATGTCTATTATATAATCATAGAATAAATTGAAATAATTTTGAGATTGGAGGAGGGTAACAAATGAATAATTTCTATAATAATGACTGGAATAACCCAAATAATAACTGGAATAACCAAGATCAGTATAACTATAACTTTGATAACCAAACATATTATAAAGATTATAAAGAAATAATTGTTCAGCCTAAGAAAAGGAAAGGCGGCAGGTTCATTACTTATCTTTCGCTGGTTTTGGTTACATCAATTGTGACAAGCTTTGCTGTAGGCGGGGTAATGTATTCAAAATTCTCACAGCAGCTTGAGAGTCAGGTAAGCGCACTAAAACAGGCATCTGCTGCCAGTAACTCAAGTACTTCACCTGCCAGACTATCTACTGTAACCGAGGATGCGAAAGTTACAAATCTGCTAAATACAAGTTCCGGTGAACTGACTGTTGCACAGATCGCCAAAAAAGTCGGACCATCTATAGTTGGAATTAAAATGTCAGTTAAAACAATAAGGCAGTCAGCTTTTTATGGCACCAGATCCTCAACCTCCGATTCAGAAGGTTCAGGAATTATATTTACAAAGGATGGCTATATAGTAACCAACTATCATGTTGTACAGTACGCAGACCCTAAGAACGGCGGTGCCACAAATACTACACTGACAGTTTACCTGCCAGACAAAAGGGAAACCACAGCTAAGTTTATAGGTGGTGACAGTGAAAATGATCTGGCAGTAATAAAGATTGATTTGCCTGACCTTCCGGTTGCCGAGCTTGGCGATTCTTCGGAGGTTGAAGTTGGTGATCCCGCAGTAGCAATAGGTAATCCACTTGGCATTGAATTTGCTGGTTCTGTTACTTATGGAGTAATCAGTGCTCTTAACAGGCAGCTGTCCACAGGAGATAACAGTATGAGCCTGATTCAGACAGACGCAGCTATAAACCCAGGTAACAGTGGTGGCGCACTGGTAAATAAAAAAGGCCAGGTAATTGGAATCAATTCAGCCAAGATTTCCATTGAAGGTGTTGAAGGATTGGGATTTGCTATTCCTATAAACACTGCAAAGCCAATAATAGAACAGTTGAAAACTTATGGTTATGTAAAAGGAAAGCCTCTTATTGGCATAACAGCTCAGGAGGTTACCAAAAGTATCTCAAGAATGTATGGTATTCCAGTGGGCGTTTACATTGCAGAGGTTACTCCTGGAAGTGCAGCTGAAGCAGCCGGCATAAAAAAGGGTGATGTTCTTATTGAACTGGATGGTACTAAGATAACAAGTATGTCAGACCTGGACGCAGTAAAGAAAAGGCACAAAGCCGGTGATACTGTAACTGCAGTAGTCTCAAGAAATGGCAACAAGATATCCTTGAAAATAACCTTCAGCGAGGATAAATAATATTAATTTTGACAGTATCTTAATAAATATAAATCGTGATTTTTCATTTTTTTCTTCCCCTAAATAGCCAAAGAAGCTCGTGATTACACGGGCTTCTTTGGCTTTCAAAAAGTAAGGAGTATTAGGCACCGATTAATTCGGCAACCTGTTTTTGGAGTGAATTAAGCTGTTTTTTCATTGCAGCAGCTTCTGTTTGCTGCTTTTTTACTACGGCTGTCAGTACAGCCACAATATCCATTATAGAAATTGCTTTGGAATCGGAGGTTGTGAATATTTCCGGAACTTCTTCGGCTATGAATCCTATATTATGTCTCTTCATATGATTTCTCTTATAGTCAAAGGTAACAGGATTCAGTTTCTTTAATAAATCTACAGCTGTTTTAAATGAAAGCTCTTCAATGTTTTCTTTAAGTTCTCTTGATGAATTCTGCGCAATACCGGATGAGGTAATATTACCTGCTTTAACATCTCCATTGACCTCCAGTTTTATACCTTCCTCCGGCTCAACATCAGTACCGATTCCAACTTTTCCGGAATTATATACTGTTACAGTTTCTGCCCCATCTGAAGTATGGAGTTTTGTATGATTATGTCCCTTTAATGCTATGGGCTGCTCTTTACCTGAAACTCCTGCAAGCCATACCTGATCCTTGGCATTCCATAAAAGCTTACCTACCGTAGTACCAGAAGCTTCTATACTATCCTCCAGTGAGATATGACCAGCCGTTATACTGTCTGAACTCAGAGTATCAGCTGATATATTTCCGGTTGTAACAGTATCGGTAGTTACTTTCTTGGCAGTAAGCGTACCATTCACATTTGCCTCTGTTACTGAAAGTTTGCCGTTTATAGCTGCATCACCGGTAACATCAAGCCTTTTCTGAGGCGAAGTATTGTTAATGCCCACATTTCCACTTTTTACTGTAATAGTGTTGGTTATGTTGGTAAGTTCGGTATGATCGTGTCCTTTCAGGGATATATCCTTCAAATTCCCTTCTATTCCAGCCTGCCATGTTTTACTTGATTCATTCCATAAGATTTGGGCTTTATCTGCATTACCTGTACGGGTTACTTCGATACTCTGGCCAATATTAAGGCTCCCTGTAACATTTATGTTTGCTGCATTTATGGCATCTGCTCCAAGCTCACCAGTTATGTCAGCTTCTGCAGCAGTTAATTTTCCTGTACCTAAGGTACCTGTAATGCTAGCATTTCCGGCAGTTAACCTGTCTGTAGTTATATTTCCTGTAATTGAAGCTTGTGCTGCAGTAAGCTTATTGCTGATATTGACATTTCCTTCAACGTCTAATTTTTCAGCAGGGGTTGCCGTACCAATACCCACTTTGCCTTCACTTACAGTCATAGCGTTTGATATGGATGTAAGTTCATCATGGGTATGCTCCTTGAAGCACAAAGTCTTTAAATCATCGCTGGTCCCTGCCTGCCATTCATCAGCATTTTCATTCCAAATAAGCATAGCATTCTTGTCCTCACCGCCGCCGCGGAAAATTTCAATTCCAGCATTTTTCTCAGCTGCCTTTGGCTGCGGATCATACTTGTTCAGTGTTATAATATTGTCTTCAATATCGAGAGTGGTGGTATTTACTTTAACAACTTCACCATTAACAGTAAGGTCGCCGTCAACTGTCAGATTCTTTGTTATCAACGCATTTTCAGCTTTTATAGAACCCTTAATATCCACCTGATCTCCCTTCAGAGTTCCTTCAGCTGAAATGTTACCTGTAACATTTATACTTGTAGCCTTGATGTTTCCATTAATATCCAGTTTAGCCTCAGCAGTGCTTTTTCCTATAGATACATTTCCGGAGCTATCAACATAAACAGCCTTTGAGCTGCCATAATATAAGCCGTTGTGTGTATGGTCTGAAAGGGAAATAGTTTTCAAATCGTCGCCAAAACCGGCCTGCCATGCGTCATGATCCTCATTCCAGTACAATCTTGCAGGGACTTCGCTCCCTCTGGATACCTCAAAGCCTTTCTTAGCTGAGATTACTCCCCCGAATGCTGCGCCTCCTGACACTTCCACATTATCTTTTATTGTAATTTTTCCATTAATTATTGTGTCTCCAGCTACTTCCAGCTTGGCAGTCGGATCTGTTCCAATACCTACATTTCCAAATTCATCTGCTTTTACAGCAACAAACTTATCACCTATAGAATATAATTTATCATGTGTATGCTGGTCGTGGAGTAAAATTTCACTTAGTTCATCTCCAACACCAAATAACCATTTTTTCTTATCCTCATCCCATATTATTTTCGCAGGTTCATATTGCGGTCCTCTATTCACTTCTATACCGTTATTCAGTGAGAACCCTCCATTAACCTTTAGTACTCCGTCTATTACTGTATCACCAGCTGTTAACGTGCCTGTTACCGACGTGTTACCTTTTATGGCCATATTTCCGCTTACAACAGCATTTCCGTTTACATCCAGTTTTTCTTCCGGCCTCAGATTTCCAATACCAACCTTACCGGTACTGTCGGCAACAATAAAGCTCTCCTGTCCCATACCTATGACCCATCTGTCGCTGTCCTTAAGCCATTTAATTACAGGTTTGGGCTCTGCGCCTCTGTCGATCTCAATTGCATCTTTTACGCGAAGGTTGCCATTGATATTGACATTTCCGGCAGTTAGAGTTCCCTCAACAGCTGCAGCCGGAGTTTTCAGACTTCCGTCCTGGTTAATTATCAACATGCTTTGGCCGTTAGTCATTCCAATTTTCCAATAGTCATATAATTCATCCCAGGCCAGAACTGCGCTGTTTTGATCAACCCCTCTGTATATCGTAATTCCGGTGTCAACATCTTGTAAATCTCCGGAATCAAATCTGTTCATGGTGATAGAATTGCCTACTACTTCAATATTTTTGCTGTCAATTCTGGTAAGGCTACCCTTAACTTCCAGATTGCCCAGTACCGCCAAATCCTGACCTACCGTAAGGTCATGGGCTATATCAATATTTCCTGATACACGTGTACTAAGGGCCAGAATGTCTCCTCTTTCATTGTATAGCTGACCATGGCTGTGCAGTGAATCGGCATTCTTATGCTCTGTAAGTTTTTTCCAAGAATTACCTGATGGGATCTCAGACAGTTGATTTCCCACTCCCATTTTCCAGGTTTCGGCTTCATGGTCCCAAACAATCTTTGCATTTTCCTTATTCTTTCCACGATATACTTCAATACCGCTCTCATTAAGTGGAGGGTTTTCTCCTTCAAACTTGTTGAGGAGTAAGGTACTGTCTTCTACTTCATCGACTATCCTTTTTGTTACTTCTTCAACTGAATTGAGCTGCCCTAAAATTTCCAGGTCTCCGCTTATTGTCACAGGACCGTCAACAGATAACCTGCCGGTAACCTTTGTATTTTTACTGATACTGACGTCACCGCCTGAATTGACGCTTATAACAGGAGTACCTTTTTTATCGCTTAATACACTATGATTATGTAGTGAATCTGCAGACGATTTTTTAGTTAGTGTTTCCCAATTATCTCCATAGGGAAGCTCCCTCATATCACCTCCGGTACCTACCATCCATCTTTTAGCGGTTTCGTTCCAAACCAGTTTTGCATTAGTTCTGTCTCCACCACCCCGGTAAACCTCCAGGCCACCTTCATTATTCAAAGGTGTACTTGTTCCGGCATACCTGTTTACAACAATGGTATTTTGATCCACCTGAATGGTTTCAACATTTTTTACCCTTTTTACACCATCAACCTGAAGATCGCCTTTTATTACAACGGAACCTTCCAGAGAGACGTCACCTTTAATTGAAGCATTGTTTTCAACCGAAATATCACCAATTACCTCAACATCACCGGCCATTTTAACGTTCCCGTTATTATCCACATTAACTACAGCTTCTCCCTCTTTATCAACAAGGGTGCTATGGCTGTGCAGATCATCAGCATTTTCACCATGTGTTAAGTATTCCAGTTTAATTCCGCTGGGTATGGCATATAAATTTGAACCTATTCCAATTTTCCAGCTGTCACTGCCTTCATCCCAAATAAGTCTTGCATTTTCTTTATTTTCTCCGCGATAAACTTCCAAACCGCCTTCAAATGCAGAGGGTTCACCGTTGTCAGGTTTATTTACTACTATCACACTATCAGTGACTACCTGTTGTATTTCCTTGAATTCTTTTACTTTATTTGCAATAAGTTCTCCTTCTACAACCAGGTCCTGTGCAACTGAAAGATTAGAATATACCTTAACATCTCCTGTAGGGGTGGCAGCCATAACCAGTTTCCGGTCACTATTATATATTTCACTGTGGCTGTGATAGTTATCAGCATTCAAGCCGGTGGTCAGTTCCTGCCAGGGCTTACCATAAGGAATATTATACATATCGTTTCCAAGACCGATCTGCCAGTGCTGATCAGATTCATTCCAAACCAGCTTTGCTTCAGTGTCTCCGCTTGGAACTTCAATTCCGCCCTTTGCTACAATGCCGCCTGCTACAACCATCTTATTTTTTATATTTACATTTCCATTATCATCTGCAACAAGAACAGCCTGCCCGTCTTCAGAACTGATGGTACTGTGCTTGTGAAGATCATCGGCATTTGTACCACTGTGTAAAGTATCCCAGTCTGGTCCATAGGCCAGCTCATACATGCCGCTGGCTGCATCAAACTCATTATATTCTGTACCTGCCTTCCACTTTTCCTTTGTCTCATCCCAAACCAGCATTGCAGTGGGTATATTCTTTCCTCTGTATACTTCAATACCGCTGCTCTGCATTCTGGGTCCCGTTTCATCCTCATTTGGAATATACTTGTTAATAGTCAGCTTATTACTTGTCAACTCCACATTTGTAGTGTTGAGAGTTGTACTGTCACCGTTTACTGTCAACCCTCCTGCCGCTGTAAGACTTCCCTTAACTGTTGCAGTTTTTTCAACATTAACAGCTCCATTGGAATCTATCCTGAATACCTCGCTGTTATTGGCATTTACAGTAAGATTACCATTGACATTTAAGTTTCCGTGGGTTTTTAATTCACCGCTGATAACCTTACCGGAAAATTTTGTGTACGGAGAATTAACACTTAATCCATCGGACTCACCAAGAGTCTTATCTATTAATCCTCCTATACTTGGCAGGTTTAGTTTGTCCTTTTCTCCAATATAAATCTTTGCAAACTCCTGGGATGTGCCTTGAGTAACTGCATTTTTACGTATTTGAGTTGTCCCGTCGGCACTTTTTTCAGAGATTTCGGCTACAACCTTGACTCCTGAATTACCGGTTCCCAGCCTTACTCTTGCAAGAATAATATCTTTGCTTGGGTCCTCAGGCATCACATCACTGTGACTTATTCTGCCTCTTTCCCAAATATGTATTTCATTGTCCCCACCTTTTTTACTGTCCTTATCCACCAGGACCTCTTCATAGGACACCGTAATATATATGTCTTTATCTACATCATATCCTGATAAATCAACAGGATTGTCAGGATGGCTGTCACAAATCCATATTTCCTGACTGAACATCTCATTTGTTTCTTCATTTTTTATTCTGTTAATTGCAAGACCCTGGGACACAGTAACTTTTGGGGAACCTACCACCGGGTTGACTGCCAGTCCGTCTACAACTCCCCAATCGTGAAAGTATCTGTTATGCATTCTTTGAAGTTTCATATGGTATTCCTGCTCAAGCTGAAGGTCTTCTTCTTTAAGCAGCAACCCGTTAAAATACTTCATACGTTTGATTTCATTTGCCATTTTATGTTCCTCCGAATTCACAAATTTCTGAAACCCTTTTTATAATGCCCCTCTACGTGCAGAACGTGTATGTAAATTCTATTGAAAGCCGCTTTGCGGGCCTTTGCTTCGAGAGATACGATGACTTGCAACATGGCATTTTTCACGCTAGCTCTCTGTTTCCTCTTTTGGCATCAAATCCTCTAAAACCTGCAGTGCCCCGCTGATTCTAAGCATGGTCTGTGTCAGGCTGTTTCGCTTTACCTCAAGTTCCTCCAGTATCTTTTTACCGTTTTCAAACTCACTTTTAAGTTCATTAATTCGCTTTTCCAACAGTTCTTTCATTTTTATCTCCTCCAGTCATATATTAATAATTAATTAATAACCTTTTATTAATTCCAAACCTTTTCAAGATTATTTAAGGGCTGAAACCTTTTTCTTTAACTTGTTCAGGAGTTTTTCCTGCTCTTTTACCTCCTTAACTAAAACCGTTAAGATTTCTAAAGGACTTATGGCCTTTTTGTCACTTGAAGTAAATATCTCCGGTACCTCTTCAGCAATAAAACCTAATGTACTTCTCTTGTTATTTCCTTTAAAATTGAACTCCACAGGGTTAAGACCTTCTAAAGCCGCCTGTGCCTCCGATTGCGGTAATTCAGATATATTCTCCTTATATTTCCCCGATGAAGTGTAGTACAGATTTCCATCCACATATACACCTCCACTGGCATATAACCGGAGTCTGTCACCGCCGCTGCCATAAAAGGAATAAGTTACGGTTCTGTAATATCCACAGGGATTTTTTACCCAACTGTACGGACAGGTACTTACAAATTCCCTATATGAAACTGTTTGCCAGTTGGAATCATTAGCTATACCTATCTCAAGGGTCATATTCTCACCACCACCCCGGAGTGTGTCGGAGTAGTATCTAATCCAGGCAGCATCTCCGAAGCCGCCGTATGGATCTCTGGGCCACATTATTCCTTTCACATCGCAATTTCCCACGCCTGGAATAATTGCTCCTTTTACTACAAGGTTTCCAGTCACTTTCATCGAACCATTTACATCCAGATCATCCCATACAGAAACTCTTCTTTCCTGACCAGCTGACCGGTTACCTACAATCATCAAGCTTTTATAAGCGGATGTATCATTTGATATTTCAGCATTTCTTGAGGATTGCTCGGTATAGCCGCTCCAGGCTGAGGTAAACCTCAATGGATTTGAACTGGTCATAATACAGGTACGGTCTTTTACATCAAAGCAGTCCATGGGTGTACTTGTCCCTATTCCTACCCCACCTGAGGATATAAAGCTTATATTATCATTGAAGTCATTGGAAATACCGATTTCTAAGGTACAAGCTTCCCCGCTTCTTGGGTAGTATTTGATCCATGCACCATCCCCTGATCCTCCTCCTGGATCATTGGGAAAAATTATTCCGTTATTTCCTTTTCCATATGTAACATTTAATGCTTGTGAAATCTGCATATTTCCGTTTACATAAAGAAGTCCGTTTACATCCAGTCTGTCCCATATAGCCACTTTTCTGCCCTGACCAGCCGATTGATTACCAACTATCATCAATGCCTTATGATAGGTGGTATCATTGCATATCTCTGCCTGTTTTGTTGAAAGATCAGGGAAAGCTGTCCATTCAGAAGTGATCCTGATTGGGTTGGCTTTGCTCATTAACCGTACACTGCCCGAAACCACCAGCTTATCATCAGTGGAGTTGAGTGTACCAATACCTACATTCCCATTAGATTCCCAGGCCAGTGCAAGCTTTTCCCCTTTTTCAGTAGTGCCCAGAATACCTCTCTTAATGCCGGATAACACCGGACCATCTACTTCAAGTTTAGCGTAGGGTCGTTCTTTACCATACCAGGCCAATGTAGTTATTGAATTATCAGGGGACATTAGAATCTCTTTAGGAATAGATAAGTTTGTCTTTGCTGACACTGTACCAGAGCTTTCCACATTTAACACTGTTGTTCCCTTGCTTGAAAACAGTCTGCTATGACTATGTTCTGTAATATTGGATTTTTTATCAATAAGTCTGTCCCAAGCTTCGCCAATACAAATGGGGCTCAGGTCAACGCCCAGTCCCGCGGCCCACTTCTTATCCATCTCCAGCCAGACAAGACGGGCATCAGGTTCTTCTTCAGTTCCTCCACGGAAAACTTCCAGTCCGCCATCCCTTAGTCTCCACATGTCAGGATCACCAATATTTCTGCTGTTGACTTGAAATATGTTCTCCTCTGTTATAAATTCCGAAGTAACTTCTCCATCTTTTTTTGAAATCAATACCCCATCAATAATCCACAAATCTTTATCTATAACTACATCCTTATTGAATCTTACAGATTTTGAGGTGATATTTAATTGCTTACCGCCTTCAGCATTTTCTCTGGTCTCCATGAAAGGCATATCATCGATGTTGTGACCCAATTTATATATAAACTTTTTCAGTTCGAGTACTTTCGCATAGGGACCTGCATATACTCTAAGGGGAGTACCATCAATATCAGTGTCAAAAATACACGTGCTGTCTATAATAACTTCCTCATATGTGCTGCCAGAGCCATCACTGCTGGTTCTTTGAACAGTCTTTGGTACCACTCTGGCCAGTAATATATTCTTTTTAGTGTCCTGGGGCTTTACAGTACTAAAACTGAGTTTTCCCCGCTCCCATATATGTATTTCTTCACCCTGACCTTTTTCTCTGTCCCTGTCTGCACTGGTCTCACAATAACTGACACTAATATATATGTTTTCGTTTGCTCCATACTCTGAAAGATCAAGGGGATTGTCCGGATGTCCCTCATATATTAGTATTTGCCTGCTGGTGCTTTCTTTGACATCAGACCCTTCAATCTCATCCACTAAATCCAGAGCAGCTCCTTCTGTCACATATACCACCATGTTGCTGTCAATTACCGGCTTGACCTCAAGTCCACATATTATTCCCCATGTGTGAAGATAACGATTGTGAAAGCCCTGAAGTCTTCTTATATAATCCTTATCCTGTCTATAGTCTTCTGCTTTTAAAAGGAGTCCGTCAAAATAGTTCATTCTTTTTAATTCTTTTCCCATTTGCCACTTCCTCCGGATACTCATATTACTGCCGTGCAAAATTCCAATAGGTTAAAACCCATTATCAGGAAGCAGAGGCATCTTCTTTTTGCATCAATTCCTCCAGAACCTGTATTGCCCCATTTATTCTAAGCAACGTATAAGTTATATTGGAACGCTGCATTTCCAGTTCTTCCATTACCTTTTGTCCTGCTTCAAGTTCGGCTTTTAATTCATTTATTTTTAACTCTATTTGTTCTTTCATTTCCTTAACCCTCCATTTTTCTTAGTTTTTTCTCGAGGCCAATTGTTCAATATCCTGCTGAAGCTTTGCTATGACCTTCCTCTGATCCTTTACAACACTTGTAAGAACAGCTATTATTTCCATTGGACTTATGGCCTCCTGGTCATTGGCAGCTACTGCTTCCGGCATTTCCTCTGCTATAAAGCCTAATGTTGTTTTTTCATTATCTCCTTTAAAATTGAAGCTTACAGGATTCATACCATCAAGAATTTCCTTCGCCTTTTGGGTTGAAAGAGATCTAATATTCTCCTTCAACTCGCGAGAGGAGCTGTAGTAGAAATAACCGTCAATATATACTCCACCTGAAGCATAGAGTCTTATACGGTCTCCTCCGCCATAATATCCTCCTGTACCAGGGTCATTTGATATACCTATTTCAAGAGTCATATTCTCTCCGCCTCCGCGGCTGGTATCGGAGTAATACTTGATCCAGGCTGCATCACCGGTGCCTCCATAATAGTTTTTGGGGAATGTAATACCATTGTTGTCTCCTTTTCCTACACTGGGTACAATGGCACATACTGTCTGAATATCACCGTTTACCTGCAGATTTCCGTTTACATCAAGCTTGTCCCATATGGAAACCTTCCTGCTTCCTCCTGATCTGTTGCCCACTATCATCAAAGACTTGTATTGTGAAGTGTCATTACAAATTTCAGCCTGGTTTATGGCCTGATCAGGAAAACCGCTCCAGGATGATGTAAATCGAAGTGGATTGGAACCGCTGAGTACACGCATCCATCCGCTTACATCCAGCTTATCGTTTGGATTCAATGTTCCTATACCCACATTACCCGATGCCATTAGTGATATATGATCATTTGCATCGTTTGATGTTCCAATTTCAAGAGTACATGCTTCTCCGGTCCTGGCATAGTATTTTATCCATGCAGAATCACCGGATCCTCCCCCGGGATCATTTGGGAATATAATTCCGTTTCTGCCGCTGCCCGCACTTGGAGTCAAAGCCTGTGAAAGCTGCATATTTCCGTTTACATACAGGAAACCATTAACATCTAATCTATCCCAGATAGCAACCTTTCTGCCCTGTCCGGCCGATTGGTTTCCCACTATCATGAGTGCTTTGTGATAAGTAGTATCATTACTTATTTCTGCACAATTTTTATTTTTATCAGGAAATCCTGTCCAGACTGATGTAAATCTGATGGGATTTGTATTGCTTAATACTCTCAATGAACCTGTAACTTCAAGCTTGTCATCGCTGGGGCTCAGAGTGTCAATACCCACATTGCCCTGACTGTTCCATGAGATTATTGGTTTCTGACCACCCTGAGTAGTGCCAAGGATTCCACCCTTATATCCAAAAAGAACAGGACCATCAACATTAATACCGGCAAACTGCTTACCGCTTCCGAACCAGCCCAGGCCATGGGCAGTATTGTCCGAATCTCTCAGAAATATTGTCTTATCTCCCAGACATAAATTTCCTGCAGCAATAAGGTTACCCTTTTCATCTGTCTTAAGAGACACTCCCCCTTCATAGCTCAGATAAGTATGTTTGTGGAGATCATCTACAATGTCATTTTTTACAAGCCGTTCCCATGTAGGTCCATAGGCAATGTCATATATTTTATCACCATATCCAGCCTGCCAATGCCGTTTTTCTTCCGACCATACAATCCTTGCATCAGGTGAACATTCTCCTGGCTCCGGATCGCCTCTGAACACCTCCAGGCCGCCGTCCTGAAGCTTCCATTCTCCCTCTACGGGTCTGCTGTTTACCTGAACAAAGCTGTTTGAAATCATAAGTTCATTGGCTTTAGCATCATCGTTCTGAAGTTTACCATTTACAATCAGGTCTCCATTTACGTTAACTGAACCTGAAATATATGTATTTTGTGCATTAACCTCAAGTCCTATATACTCTCCTCTGTCTAATGCCCTGATATATGGCATACCTGCCACATCTTCATTCATTTTAAAGATGATTTTTTCCAGAGCGAAAACGCTGCCAGCCGGCCCTGCATATCTCCTGAGAGGTTTTCCGTCCTTATCGGTATCGTATATACAGTCCCTGCCCAGGTATTGTTTATTGTCAATATTTTTCAGACAAACTCTGGCAAGTATAATATTGGCCTTCTCGTCCTTAGGCTTTACTTTGTCGATTTTTATCCTTCCACGTTCATATATATGTATTTCATTTCCCTTGCCCTTTTCAAGGTCATCCTTATCAACCAGTTCTTCCTCGTAATTTAAATAGATATAGTAATCCTCACCGGTACTGCATTTGGACATATCAATTAAACTGTCAGGGTGGTTTTCAGGAATATATATATACTGGCTTATGCTTTCGCCATTCTCCCCCTGAACCTGATTTATTGCTATTCCTTCTTTAACGACAACCTTCAGATATTGTACTGACGGTTCAACCTCCAGACCAGCCACAATACCCCAGGTATGCAGATACCGGTTATGCAGCTGCTGAAGCCTTCTCTGGTATTCCTGATCAAGCTTATAATCTTCAGCGTCTAACAGGAGTCCGTCAAAATAACGCATCCTTTTTAATTCTTTACCCATTGTCACTTCCTCCGGATATTCAAAATGTAATCAACTATTTTTTTGGCTAATCTTCATTCATACCTCCAACAAGTGTCTCCTTTCCTACTCTTGAGCAGGTTCCTATTTTCATTGAAGGTATTTTTACATTAAGCCTGTAATTTGTATAGAATGGTTTCTCCTCTTCGATAATTCTGCGTATCAAAGCAACTTTACTGTTTAACATGCTCCTGTTGTAAGCAGGAATAGTTGCGTTTACAGAAAAGAAACAGGGTGATGAGCTGCCAATCATAGTATTGGTTCCAACCTCTCTGGACTCCCCGATTCTGGCAGTTTCATGAAACTCATCAATTGTTATGGTGGTTTCATCTCCGGCATAAAGCTGAAGATATTCCAGTAAACCGTTGGTTGTCCCTCGTTTCTTGTAAAGCTGTACAATGGAACTAATAATATCCCTGTTTATGGTTGAGCGTGCCTTCTCCAGAGGGAGGAGTTGAGTAGGTACAGAGTCTTTTTCTTCCTTGTCTTCTATTCCATAGAATTCCGTAGTATTCTCAAGTTCAAGAGCCACCCATCCGGCCAGCCACTCTAAAAACTGTGGAGGAGTATGAGCAGGATCAAGATATTTGTCAAAATTATCCAGTAATTTCTCTATTCCTACAGTCTCCTGATAACTTGTCCCTCCGGTCAAAATCTGTTCAAAGGCCATTAGAAACCTTCCAAGAAAATAATCCTCATTTTCCTGTAAATTTCCCTTCTGAAATATTCTTGGAAGGTACTTGGTATAAATACTGTATTCCTGACTCATGCTTCCACCTCGATATTTAATTCTTTTAATTTAATGAGTTGGTATGGTTTAACATCCGCAGACTGTAAATCAATATACTTGACATGGTCAACCCCGGGAATTCTCTCAATAAGATAATACAAGTCGGATTTATAGAGATTTCGTCCAAGAGGCCACCCTTTTTTGGCTTCTCCTCCCTTTATTGGATCTATATATTGTTCAATAACATCTCTTATGTAATCAACCAGTTTAGTATCCCTGGCCGACACCGACATATTTATTTTGATTTCCTGGTAGTCAGGGTCTACTACATGAATACGGTTTGTAATAACCCTTCTTTCTGAAAGATATTGCTTTACATACTGTTTTAAGCCATAGGTCTCCTTCATTAAATCAGCCTGATTAGACGTGGACACAATCAAAATCACAGATATATGTCCAAACTGTTCTGTTTCCTCGGACTTCTTATTTTCCATATCCCTGTTTGCAAGACATATACTTCTTACAGCTAAATCAGGGAAGGTATTCAAGATGCCGGGTTTCTCCAGTAAAGCCTTGCAGGCCAGCTCTTCATAGTCCTCAACAGTGACTGCTCTGGTACGTTCTGATAGCTGCTTAACCCCCCGGCGTATACCTGAGGCAAGCTCCTCTCCTTCTTCAAGCTTTGTTCCCAGCAGATTAAGAAAATGTATGTAGTTTTGTTCCGGAATTTGATCAATACGGTAAATAATCATTTCACACAGCCATGCAAATAACTCTATCAGTGTAATGCCGGGATCTGAAGCATTGTGATTTGTCCATTCGGGTGCATATACAGGTATCAGGGATTTTGCTTCCTTAACCAGGTCCTCGAAGGAAATATCATCCAGGTTTTGTAACGGTAGCGACATTCTCCTACCTCCTTTCATGTTTTTTGATTGTCTGTTGAACAATTCAGATTTTGTATGCTATTAACGTACTTGAATATATTTAATGTTTTAAGAAATTATACAGTAAGGGCAATTTACAGCATGTTCTACATCAGTTATCTTTGTCAGGTATTCTCTGTCTTCCTTAAGAATCTCATGTATTCTGCAGTCGTCAGTTGTATTGCTGACATCATGAATTACCTTTGTATCACGGTTTAGCAGATATGGAAATTGAAGGTCAGGCTTTTTGTTAATAAGATGTTCCCCGCTGAACACCAGTTCATCCTCCTCAAGGAAAACGTCTCCTGACATCACCTCGGTGATCTTCAGAGATACAGTGTCGGTATATTCATCGTTTCGGCTTAAGTAAACGATATCACGAGGTTCCAATACAGCCATTTTTATAAAAAATGTTTCCTGTCCTGCCTTTAGTTCATTTAATATAAATGAACGTATACTCAGATCCTGTGTTACTGCTGTTTCAATATCACTGCCTACAGGATAATCACAGCTTAACGGGTCTCCACTTGCTGTATAGCATTCCAGTATATCCCCGTCAACAGACTTAATAACCAGCTTTTCTACAGGGTAGTTCCTGTATTTCAGATCTATTCTGTGGCCTTCCCGGAAACCCTTAACCAGCAATGTCTTGACAGGCTTGTTTTGCTCCAGCTTTTCGGCAAGCGCCAGCACTATTCTATTGTCTCTGCTTTTTACAGCACTGTATGTGGGGTATGGAATTGACGGTTTGTAGTGTCCATCCTGAAGCTGTTCTAAATATAATGTATAACACTGGACTGATGATTTAATATTTATGCTGGAAATATAGTCAACCCCTGGTGTATTCTTTATTACTGTACATACTTCAGATATATATAGATTCTTTCCCAGTGACCATCCCGTTTTCTCCTGTCCGCCGCGAAGAGGATTCAGGAATTCTCTGAGATTATCCATAATCTGGCCTTCAATTATTTTTCCAGACTCAGGATTAGTATATACTACCGTTGCCTCTACGCCTATTCGTATATATTCTGGTCCAATTACATCCAGACGTGGATAGTCGGAGGTGTTAAGAACTGCAGCAATTCGTTGAGAAAGATATCTGTCAATTTCGTTCAGCATCTCCTGACTGGGCACAGGTTTTAATCCATTGCTTTTTGGCACTACTATAACGGTTGCTTTTCCCGGTGTAAAATCCAAATCTCTGTTCATCGTGGGAAAACATTTTACCAGTGCAATCTGGGGAGCAGCCTCTCTTACCAGCCATTCAACATCATCACAGGTTATGCCCCTGTCCCAACTCTTTAAAGTGTGTGGCCCACGTATTTTGGCTGTTTCGATATCCTCCTGATCAAATCCTCCGTCAGCAGGAAGAGGATTTGTCACTGAATCAATTTCGACAAAATTATCCCACAACTTTGTAATTGTATTGGCCTTAACATTACCCTGAGCACCACCGCCATACCTGTAGTCTGAAATAATATTTTCCTTACCTGCCGGCGGAATCATACCATTTTTCCCATCACCAAAGGTAATGGTGCCACTGGCTGAATCCAGCATATAGTGCCTACTTTCAGGACCTGACAGTGAAAAGCTCTGTACTTCAGTCCATATTACCGGATCACCTTGTCCCAAGGTTTCACGAACTTTTACCACATGTCCGGATAAAACAGGAGTTCCGGAAAACTGGAATGTTTGATTTGGTTCTCCGTTACTTGATCCGATTATTTGATTTTTAACAGTAGAAGCATTGGCAGCCCATACCGCATTGGAATATATTGCATTTACTCTTGGTAAAACACTGAATCCTCCGCTTTCAAGCCTTGCACGTATCCAATATTGTACAGATCCGAAAAGAGCAGTTTTTTCGATATCCACAGGTATTGCCAGCTGCTGTATTTCTCTTCTTGTAAAATCTCTGACCGCATCATTTACACTCAAAGTTAGCCATTTTCTTCCGTTCCAATACTCCCATGCAACCACTGGACTATTGCCCACCTGACCTACCTGATCACCGGTCAAAGGAAAAAACAGCGAGATGGGTAAATTACTTATGTCCCTGTCAAATCCCAGATATAGAGCTGGATCTGCATCTGTGCATGCCGAAAAGATTTTAAATGTTTTACCTTCTCTGAAGCATTCTTCAGTTCTGTCCACAAACAGGAAGTTATTTTCTGTTATTACGTGTTCCGGCGGAACTGCTTGTGATTTATACTCAAGATCAATCAATATTTCTTTCAGGGAGGGCGGTAAATAACTGGCTTCGGTTACCGTTACCTGAGATAAGGTCACTTCTTCATCCTGTATCTTTACAGTTTGAGGGTGATATATTACCGAACTGTCTGTTCCGTAGTTTCCACCGATTATTCTTAAGCGAATCCAGTAGTTTTCCTCGCCGTTTAAGTTATAAATTTCAATTTTGGGGCACCTGAACACAATCTTCCCCTGTTTGGTTAAGGCCTCAGTCTCATCCAAAAGAACATTACCCTTTTCTCTCACATTTCCAACTTTGCCAAATTCGGTCCACTTGACCCCATCCCAATATTCCAGTCCCAGGATAATCCCCGAAGCCTGAGGAGCTGCCAGTCCCTCGGACAGCGCAATATTGAGGGTTATAATGGCATCTTCTTTTGAAAATGCATCTCTGCAGGAAATATAAAATGTATCATTATAGGCTGGCCTTTCTCCAAAGGGATAGAAATCCTTTGTAAGGTCTATAGGTGCATAGTTAAATACCGCTGACTCTGGCCTGAGCTTTTCTTCTAAAATGTCAACAGATATATTTATATTCTCCACATCGGGCAATAAATCGGCATTTATCAATGGAGATTTCAATTCAGCAAAAATCCAGTAATTAGTCCAGCTCCGCAATGTATTGTTTTTATCGTACCCTTCTATTGTCTTCTGCGATATTCCCTCAGTTTTTTCAAAGGATATTTCTCCACTTCTGGAGAAAACAGATTGTTCAAGGCCTGCATCTATAAATAATGGAACAGCATTACCCTTATCATCAAAATAAAACCATTTTATGTCCAATTCATTATTTAATAATCTGTTTCTACCTGCCTGCTGCTTCTGCATTAATTTTAAATTCAGGTTTATAGCCACATTCTTCAGACTCAGCAAATCCTTATGCCCAATGTAAATGCGATGAACAATTGGTGTCTCTCCATTAAATATCTCTGCTTCCTGTCCGGTAGATTCTTCTGACAGCAGAAAATCGAAATCACTCCATTTATCCTTTTCAGGGCATATTCCTGCAACCCTGACAAGTCCCGGCCGAATAACAGTCAGATCGTTTTCAGTTTCAAATACAACCTCTTCCTGATTTTCAGGCTGTGCCGACAGTTTTGTACCGGCAGGTATAAAACCGTCCTTATCCCAGTCTTCTTTCAGTTTGAACACCAGTGCTGCCCTGGCAACCTTTGGAGAAATGGGACTGACTCCTATTAAGTTCAAAAAAGCTGTATAATTCTTTTCAGGTGATTTATTTAGTGCATCAATTACATGCTCCATCATATTTGCAAAGATATTTATAAGTGCATCTGCCTGTTTGTCCTGTTTTATTTCCTCAATTGATTCAAATTCAGGACAGTGATACAGCATCAGACGCCTGATTTCTTCAGCCAGATCCTCCCGGCTTCTCTTATCAATTTTCGGCAAAATACTGGTCATATCTCTGCCCATGCCCAGCATTTTGTAAATAGATTTAAAGTTAAAAATGACATGGGCCTGGTACCTCCTTTTTTAGTTATTATATTTCTTTTAACCTTTTCCCACGCTTTCCAGATAAAATGGATAAACCAGGTTAGATCTGCTATTGCTGGACTTTATAATATAGTCAATATTTATCTCTATAACCGGTTCCATATGGTTCATATTTGTGGTAACTGATTCCACCTCAATTCTGGGCTCCCAATTAAGAAGTGCTTCTTCTACATAAGTCTGAATCAAAGTTGCCGTATTCAGGTCGTTTGATGCAAATACCATCTCATGCAACCTGCAACCGAACTCAGGCTGCATTACCCTTTCTCCCCTGGCTGTGCCCAGAATTAACATAATGGATTCTTTAATTAATTCGTCTCCTTCAGAAGTAAGCATTTTAGTTTTCTTTACACCCAAAGGGAATTTCAGACCCTTCCCCAAAAAATCTATAACTTCCATATCAACCTCCATTCTGCTGCTTTCGCAGCGAACTAAACAGGTATTTAGTATATTTATCAGCCGCCAATAAATACAGTTCCTGTAGCTATAACCTTTCCAACAGGGAGATCAGATGGGTCATTGCATGTCATGGCGGTATCTCCGTTTCGGGCAGCCATTTTTCCGTTTATTTTTACTGTGGCACTTCCCAGTTTTATAGTTCCTTTGTTGCTTGGAGATTTTTGAAAACGTACACCATTAGGTACATGGGCTGGAGTATTTGTGGCAGTTGAATCTACTGTTGCTGCAGGCTTCCCCATTATTTTCACGTCACTGCTGAGTCCTCCGTCTATAATTCCGGTAAATGGGTGAGGCAGAGGTACTGGCACTGTTCCTGAACCTGCCGGAATCATGACAATATGTATATCTGTTGCTACAACTCTGTCTCCCTGCTTAGCTGCCGGTTGTCCCATAACAACTCTCCTTTCAGATTAATTAATATTAACGGTGGCTCCTTTTATAGTCATATTTGCAGACGCTTTTACATCCATTGAGGATGAAGCCTCAATTTTGGTGGCACCTGAGGATTTCATTTCAATGTCTTTTGCACTGACAGAAAACTTACCCTTAGCAGAAATCTCAATATCCTTGTCGGAGTTTATAGTTATTTTCTTGTCCTTTGTACTAATAACAATTTTGTTATTACCGGACTTATCAATAACCTTAATATTCTCCTCTCCATTTTTATCATCAAGCTCAAGAATATGACCTTTACAGGACTTCAGTGTAATTTTCTCTTCATTCTCTTTATCTGAGAATATCAGAACATGTCCGTTTCTTGACTTAATGATTCTGGTATTGTTCTTTCCATCACTATTGGTGTCAGGCGGAGCATCTTTTCCGTTCCATAGTGCCCCCATTATGAAGGGCCGGTTTACATCCCCGTTTTCAAAGGCTACAAGTACTTCATCCCCCACTTCAGGAAGGAAAAAAGCCCCTCTCTCCTTCCCTGCCATAAAGGATACAATTCTGGCCCAGTTTGATTCCTGCATACCCAATAGAGGAATCTTTACTTTAACCAATCCAGGTCCGGGCTTTTCGGAGTCATTTGTCGAATCATTTTTGACTACAACTCCAATCATTACTCCGAAAATCCTCTCTTCATTTTTTATATAGTCAGTAAAATTTGAAATACTAATACTCTCATTCATATTCCAGTCCTCTTTACCTTGAATGTAGTTGTGTACCCCGTCGTATTATCAATGTTATGAATAGTTGATACAATATAATAGCTTCCACTGAAGCGTTCATCGATCCCCAAAAGTTTGACAGACTTCCCGGCTCTGACCTGGGAATTGCCATAACATTTTCCCTGTCCGGTAATAAATTCTTTTAAAAGACTGTTATAGGCGGCTTTGGCTGCTGTTTGAGCCTCATTCTGATCGATGAGATTTTCAACCCAAAATGCAGTAGGAGATTCTTCAATTGATTTTGACAAAAGTTCGAAACCTGATTCCTTCCCGTCCATTTTTGAATCTTCATCGCCCTTTTTTGCCTTGGCCTCAATTTCTTTCTTTTCTTTTATATCCCAGCCGCGAACAACTACCTGGCTTCCCCTCGTTAATGTCCTTAATTCAAGGGTTAATTCCTCAAAATCCCGTTTATATGTGAAATCCGGCAGTGAAGGTGCTTTAGCCGCACGGGATTTAACAAAAAACAATTTTTTATCCTCAACGTATAGTTCGTAATCCAGATAGGCAGCTCTTTTTAGCAGGAACTCATAATTGCTTATATTATTCTGAAAAATATATGGGTAAACAGTTTTTGTATCATCCACCTGGGCTGTAAGACCATGCTCTTTAGCTATTTCACTGGCTATTTCACTGTCCTTTTTCTTTGTAAACACCTTGTTTCTGGTTCCCATGCGAAGTCTGTGGAGGAGGTCATACCCCCTTATTTCCAGTATTGAATGTTCGCAGAGGTTCAGTTCTAAGGATGTTATCTCACCGACGACCATAGGTTCTGTCTTATCAAGGCCCATTAACAGCTCGATTTTATCTCCTGGCTTAAAGGTTTTTAAATCTATCCCTCTCCATTTTCCATTATTTTTGTCTACCATATTCAGTCTGATTGAGAACATAGCAGGCAGATTAATTTCATCCTCAAAAGTTACTCCCTCAACAGCACTCATTAATTCACTGGAAAAATCGGTACCGTTTAGCTTAATTTTATAGTTTGCAACATTGCTCATATCTGAATCACCCTAATCCGGTATAACCAGAGTCCTTCCGAAGTCATTTTTATCAGGGAAACCGAAGGGATTTGTTATTTTATTAGCCTCTGCAATTATTTTCCATTTTAAAGGATCCTTAAGGGCCTCCTTTGCTATTAAGTCCAGCCTGTCACCGCTCTTTACTATCCACAGCTTTCTGCAGGCCTCTCTTCCTTCAGCAAGTTCCATTTGCTTTGCAGTTTCTTCTGAAATAAAAGTAACATCCAGCAGCGATCTTACAGGGGTTCCGTCTTCTAAAAACATGGTAAACTTCTGTTCAATTTTAGTCAGTACACCCCTATATTTAAATCCACCCCATATAAACAGGCATAAGGGCGGTTTTTTAGTTTCTTTACCCGCAACCTTTGGATCCAGTAATCTGGTAATTTTTGAAGTTTCAAGCTTGACATTTTTACGCTGCTCATAGGTATCATAAAACAGTGTTACTTTAAACTCAGGAGTGGTAGTACGTACAAACTGCTTTTTGTCATTTTCCCCGGTATATTTTGCTTCATAGGAAACTGTGTACTCATTTGGATTAAACATAACAGTTATTGGTTCTGAGCCCTGTAAATCCTGTGGAATTATTTGCGCTTTCTGTGCCATTATCTAAGACCCCTCCGATCTTTTTGAATTTCCAGTCTTTTTTCAATAATGCCGAAAACCTTTTCGGCAATCAGGCTTACCTCCTCGGGATTATCGGCAAGTGATACTTTTGCCGGTTTTGAAGATGCCACAGCCTGCGTATAAACCTCGCTGGGTCTCACCAATATATCCGGCGGTTTTTTCTCTTCTGCCTCAGGAGGCTTTACTTGTTTGGGTTTATACAATATTAATCCGGAATCCTTACTCTTAGGTATATCTCCGGTTATCTTTCTGTGTATTGTCATTGGAACTGAGTTTTCAATGTATGCTCTTTCTTTCTTTTCCAATAAGTCAATCAGCTTTGGAGCTGTTACAAAATTTAGCTCCTTCTGTGAAAATTCAGTCTGGATGCGGGTACCGTTCAGTTGTCTCGAATTATTTTCAGCTACCCTGTGGTATATCTTTTCGGCTTGTACCATATTCTTTCTGTCAACATTATAGATATTTAAATAGTACTTTGAAAGCTGAGTTATATCTTCATTATTAGTGTTGGTATAGTATTTTGAAAGCCGATTTATATCTTCTTTATTTATATTTGAATAGTGCTTTGAAATTTGAGTTATATATTCTTTATTTATATTTGAATAGTGTTTTAGATGCTGTGTAATATTCTTTTTATAAATATTTGAATAGTTATTTGAAAGCTGAATTATATCCTCAAAATTGTCATTTAATAAATTTTGCCCATTAGGTCTGTTATTTTTTATCAATAACTTCTGCTGCCCATTTATTAACCCTTGTTCATTCAGGTTTTCACTATTATTGCTATGTCTTTTCGGGGAATCAGCGACCGGTGATTGTTTTATGTATGTGTTTGGTTTTCTTCTAATGATGTGTTGATATGCAGGTAAGTTTGTTTCATGTATTTTTGATAGATTATCAGAATTTATTCTATTATGATGGTGGCTAATAAATTCCTGTGATGTTGGATTTTGTTGCAGCAGATTATTATCCGGCTCTGTCAGATTACTTATGTACATTTTTTCAGAAGCTTCCGGTCGGGTATACTTCAAACCAGTTGGTGGGTATCCGATATCATACTTTGTTGAACTATGATAAGAATTGCTTCTTAAACTGCCAGAATGATATGTACTGAGATTTTCGCTATATTGATGTTCAGCTGTCTTCCCGTACTCCCCTTGTTTTCCCCCGATAATCATCGGTATAAGCCGGACCCTATCTTTATACCCCAATATGGGAACCAACTTTTCCTTACTCGTCCTTAAAATTATCTGCTCTTTTTTTCCGGTATAAAGGTTAATAACTGGTTTGTATTCTTTTATTAACAACCTGTTGTTATGTACAGTTTTTGGTAAATAAACCCCTGTGAATGCATCAGATTTTGCGAATTCCTTTTGGGACTTTCTAAAAACTAATGTTCCAAATTGTTTTCCCAATCTTACTGTGCGATACTTCTCAATTATTTTTTCTGCAAATGATATATTTATCAATTTTGTAACCGGTAGGTTCTTATTACTTGCCGGCTTGATTTTTTGTATATTCATAATATTCATAACTTATCTATGCATCTGTATTCCATTATGTGTTAATACAATACTCTCAGCAGCTACTGCACTGCTGCTGGCACTAAAGGTCGGACCTTCCCATTTTATGGGACATGCCTCCAAAAAGTCCCACCATATGCTTGGGTTACCCGCTTGATCAAGCAGACAAATGGAACCATTTTTTCTGGTTATTATTCCATTTACTACACGCTGATACCAGTTCCACAGGTAGTCATCACATGTTACTCCATGTTTCAGAGTTATATCACTGTATTTTGTTTGTGTTAGAAATGCATATTCCTTATAGTTTTCTCCTCCAAAGGTTTTCCTTTCTACCTGGGTCTCAATACTTAAGCCCGAAACCTCAGTAAAACCGCCCACAGTAACTCCGTCTATTTCAACTACAAAGTTAAAAGCAAGGTATGGATCTTGTCTGCTTCCAGGAACCCAGTTTCTTCTCTGTTCTACAACATTGACCATTTTATAACTCATGGTAACCCTCCTAAATCTATAAATTAGATATGCCTATTATTTCAGACCTCAAAGAAATCCTTATCTGACTCATCTCCATTGAGCTTCTTGTTAATTCGGCTAACTTCCCTGCACCATCGTTCTCTCTCAGAGTGTTCCAGATTCATAACCGTTTTATAGTCCCAGTGCAGGTAATAGGACAAAAAGGCTACCTCCTCGTAGAGGCGATCGAGAGGGTAGCCGACTATTCCCCCAGCGTCTCAGCCTCAACTTCAAAGCTATGATCGCACTTGGGACATTTCGTTTTTATGACATTTGCGCCGTTCTGGTTTATTCTGTTGTATAACTCCTGCAGATATGAAAAGTCAGAGGTATACAGTTCCTCAATTACTCTGGGTGTAATCATTTTTAATGTTCCCAGGCTTGTTACTACTCTTGAAAGCAGTATGATATTCAAATATGCCGGATTTTGCTGCACTCTTGCATCACGCAGAGGCATTATCTCATCTGCTGCTGTGGCCAGCCGCATAACTCCCTGTTTATGTACAGTACCTGTCTCATCTACATATCCTTTTGGAAGAGTAAAATTAAATTCTGTCTGAAAATAATCCATTTTTTCATAACCTCACTTTTATAATCTATCATTTCACAGAAACTTTTTGACAGTAAAATAATTTATGTAAACTCAAAATGTATTTATATTTTTGTATAAATTTGATTTTCTATCCAATGGAATTACAACAGGTATTTTGCAGTGCCCTCCATGGGTTGAGCTGGAGGGCTGCAAAATCTTTGAACCAAGCTTTTCTTTTTAGGGGGGTTAAAGAAGCCTGATGAACGACTATTGAATATGACCTGATACCTCTTTTTCATAGCTTTCGACAGGATGTTATCAATTCAATATCCTTCACTTTAGCCTCCTAAGCCACTGTAAGTGTCTTTAATACGCACAGAGCACTTATACAAAAAACTTGTCAAAAAACTTCAGTGATTTATCTAACTCTTGTAATTCCTTCATGAGCCAGTTCTATTGTTTCTACACTGACTTCATTACCTTTTGCACTCAGAGCACTGACTTCGTATTTTATAGGCCATGCCTCAACTATATCCCATTGAGCTTTTTCATTTCCTTCTTCATCCACCAAAATAATTGATAAGCTCTTTCTGTTATTGAGAGCACCCTTTTGTACAACAGCTTTACGCCAGTTGTACAATTCCATTGAATCGGTAAGACCTCTTTTTAATGTGACGTTACCGAATTTGGTCAGGCCTGATAATTTTCTGGAATGAGGGGCATCGGTACCCTCCCTGTATTCAACAGCTTCTGTTGATACATCGGGAATTGTAGCATCTGAAAAGGCTGCTACTTGTATGCCATCTATAACAACTCTGAATCTAAAATTTCTATATGGATCAATTCTTTTGCCTGTAGCCATTATTTAATCTCCTCTCTGTTGTTATTTTGTCAACGTTTTTTGGCTGACTCTGATTATTACAAATTCTGCAGGTTTAACCGGAGCTATACCCACTTCAATTACAAGTTGACCTGCATCTCTAACGGCAGGAGGGTTGTTTTCCTCATCTACCTTAACAAAGAATGCCTCTTCTGGTGTAGATCCATATAAAGCGCCATCTCTCCAAACTCTTGTCAGGAATGCTGAAAGATTTCTCTTTACCTTGCCCCACAGTGATGGTTCATTGGGTTCAAAGACTACCCACTGGCTTCCCTTATCCACTGATTCTTCAATATACATCATTAAGCGTCTGATGTTTATATATCTCCATTCAGGATCGGAAGAGAGGGTTCTTGCTCCCCAGATGCAAATACCTTCAGGAAGAGAACGAATTACATTTATTCCAATAGGGTTTAAAAGTTCCTGTTCACCCTTGGTAACAATCTTCTCCACTCCTACAACAGTGTCAAGGTATCCGTCTGTTGTTCCGGCAGGAGCTTTATGTACTCCTCTTGATGAATCAACATAAGCATAGGTACCAACCACTGAACCTGATGGTGGAATCAGCTTCTTCTTTCCTGTCAGCGGATCATTAATAAATACCCATGGATAGTACAGCGCACCATAAGAACTATTGAAGGCATTACCAGCATATGCTCCTACGCCCTCTTTAAAGTTCTTAACCTCTTGTGGTGATAAACCATGAGGAGGATCAGCTACAAAGAAGCAATCCTTTCTCAATTTGCAGTAATTGAGCATTTCCAGAATAATGTTGCGGCTTCCTGGTAAGTCTGCAATATCCGGAGCAGCCAAAATGTTAATATCATCAACTACATCAAAGGCATGTATTCCAATTTGTTGATTAACCGGATCAAGATACTCAACCATAGATATTCCATTAACTCCATGGTCCAGATTTATTGATTTACCATCTTCGGTATATTGTGGTTTCTTATCACGGTTCTCCAAAATCTGTAGGTCAACCAATGGTGTTACTTTTACAAAAGATGAAACATCGTTGATCTTTTCTTCGCAATTAAAAATAAGCAAATTGTCGAAGACTTCAACTATTTCTCCTTCTGGCTCTTCACCTACATACTCATCTTTGAAAGAAGAGAGTTCAGTATACTTGACAGTCAGCTTAAATCCAGCCTCCTGTCCATTTGATGGTTCCTCAATGGTAAAGGATAGTCTGTTGCCCCAGTCACCTTCAGAGCGTGCACTTATTTCCAGAAGGTTCTCTCCTGATGTATCCTTTATTATGGCATACGCCTTTTTGGCATCTGGTGATGCAGCTCTTACTACATAACAGGATGTACCTCCTTCAGCAAAGAAATTATAAACTGCATATGCAAGGTAAGCATTCGGTAAGAAACCCCCAAATTCATTAACGTACTGGCTCCAATTTGTTACCAATACCGCTTTGCCGATTACCCCTCTCTCTGCAATTCCGATAAAAGCTCCAACTGCGGTTCCTACACCTGCAATCGGTTTAACTCCGCTGGAAACCTCCTCGACATAAACACCTGGTGATAAATAATTTGGCATTTTTAGTCCTCCTTGTTATAACTGATTTTTATGGTTCTTTTTGTATATATCAGAACCAATAAAACTTATTTTCTGTATATACTATGGACACTGAGATCTTTTTCAAGAACTCTTGGAATTGTAAATACTTTTTCAGAAGGCAATCTTACCGGAGAAACCAGATAGGACAAGCTCAGCTTAGCCGGTTTTCCAGGAAAGACCTCCCATAGTTGCTTAATTTCCTGTAAGGTTAAATTATTGTAGGTTATTTTTATTTTCTCGTTACCACAGGCCGCAAGATTACCTTTCAAATCATCTCCGCTGAGAACTGCATGATCGTGAAACAGCTGGAACAGTTTTCCAAGTATGAGCAGCTCTGTATCCCTGTCTTTTGCATAGGGTGTCATCAGATAGTAAAGATCCAGGTATGCAGGCGGACTGTAAAACTGGTCTGTATCTCCCACAGCTTCTCTTTCACTGTTTCTCATGCTGGGGCTTTCAGTAAGGTAATATAAGCACATTGATAAAATGATATTTGATGAATCTATATCGCTTGGAGAACCAAAGCTTATATAGCTGTCATCCATTAATTCAGGCACATTTGCCTTAATCAGGGCTTTTAAACTTGCACTGACGTCTCTGATTACTGTACGTGATTCCACAGCCATTATTTCTTCACCTCAATAAGTTGGTAATATGGGGCATAATCTGACATTAAAAATGTCTTGCCCAGTTTTTTGTATTCTCTTTTTGCTGCCTGCATAATTTCCTTAATGCTGATGGTGCTGGAAGAATGGGCCGCATAAAAAGCTGCATTTAAAGCAATATTCTTTATATTTCCTCCTGCCAGAACAAACTTCTCGGCTAAAAATTCATAATCCAGATTCTCATCAACCGGTGCACCGTCAGGAAATATACCCTTCCATATCTGCAACCTCTGCTCCTTGTCCGGGAATGGGAAGGTAACATTGTAATGCAGTCTTCTGAGGAAGGCCTCATCTATGTTTTGATTTAAGTTAGTGGCTAAAATGACAATTCCTTCGTACTCTTCCATCCTTTGAAGCAAATAGCCTATCTCCACATTTGCATATCTGTCATGAGCATCCTTTACTTCAGAACGCTTCCCAAAAAGAGCGTCAGCTTCATCAAAAAATAGTATGGCGTTTGAGGTCTCTGCTTCAGTGAACACTTCCTCAAGATTTTTCTCAGTTTCACCAATATACTTGCTGACCACCTGGGACACATCGATTTTATAAATTTCCAGACCTATTTCATTTGCAATTACTTCGGCTGCCATTGTTTTTCCGCTTCCTGGAGGGCCTGAAAAAAGAATATTCAAGCCTCTTCCCAGGGATAGTCGTTTTTCAAAGCCCCATTTTTCATATACTAATGTGCGGTATTTAACCTGATTGCATATTTCCCGCATCTGCTCCATTTGCTCCTCAGGCAGTACAAGCATTTCCATGGTATACATAGCTTTGATTCTGGTTGCAAGCTTCCCGAGTTTTTTATTGGATTGTGCATAACAGGAACTATATAGGTCATCTTTTTCAATCGATCCACTTTCAGGCCTGTTCCATACAGATCTGCTTTCCCCAAGCTTAAGTACTGTCTGTATCTGACCTTCAGTGAATTTGAAGTTTTCACAGAACTTATCCAAATCTATATTATTATCCAAACTATATTGCTGGCTGTGATGTTCCCAGATTTTTCTCCTTTTTGAGCCCGTCGGGTAAGGAAATTCATATTTAATAAAGATAAAATCATAGTTTGTACCAGCAGGATTCCATTCAGATTGTCCAAGAATAAATGTTAATGATACGGAAGATTGTATTAGCTCAAGAAGCTTTTCCAGTTTTCCCTGTAAGGAAGTATCATTCAGCAATAAGTCTGTGTTTTTTAGACAAAGTGCAGCATTGCTAAGTATGGCCTGGCGCTCTACCCGTCTTATGAAATCTTCATATGAGTTGGATAAAAGCATTCTCTCCATGTCCACAATAATCAGAGGCAAACCAAGACGGCTGCAAATATTTGTAACCTGCTGACTTTTACCCACACCTTTAGGTCCATAGAAATAAAAGACTTTGTTAAGCTTATCTCTGCCTGTATTTCTGTAGTATTCAATAACCTTTGAAACTCTGTCACTTAATGGCATTTCCATATTATCTTCCGGATAGTAAAGTTTGTCCTCCTTTAAACTCACCCCAGGCTGATGGAATTCTGCCACCTTTGCCAGCTGAGCATCTAACACCTTAATATCAAACAAATAGTTGACCACCAAATCATCCAGCTTTAAATGCCTGGTTATCATGGGTATGCAGCAGTCAGTCAGTTCTTCTTTTTGCTCCATAATGTATCTGGTCAGTGGAGCCTGAATGTCAAATATACTTCTGATCAGATATTTTTCATAATCCTTAAGAGGATATATTCTTGCCAGCAGGTCAATGGTAGGTTTATGCTGATATATATCATTCTGCATGTAACCGTATATTCGCTGATATTTTGGGTTGACCTCTGTTGCCAGACAAGCTATTATGCAGAATTTCTCGAATGGTCCCAGACCATATAAATCAGTAAGTCTCTGCAGAGAGTAATGTATTCCTCTTTCTCTTCCCATATTCAGTCTTTGGGCAATCTGTCTTTCCATTAGTTGTATCTGTTTTTCCAACTCTGCCCTGTCACTGCCAAATTTGTCATAACCATCAAGCAAAGTAAGCACTTCCTCTGCCGATATCAACCCCTGTGTACTCGGATATAAGGTTCCTGTTTCAATTCCCATCTGTAGATGTAATATCAGCTTCAAATCCAATAGTTTCAATTCATCCTCTATGTATTCCATTCCAGAAGCATACGGTTCAACAGTCTCTACATTACCGAGTGCTTTACCTGCTTTTTTTGTAAAGTAATTTTCTGTAATTCTCATTTGGACCTACCCTTTATTTAAGTGAAATATCCATATTAGCCCATCTACGCGCAGAGTATGTAATTAGTAATAATAATCCGCTCAGCGGGTTTTAATTCGTAAAATGCGCGATGTTTTGCAATTTGTATTCTCGCGTAGTAAATTTTGTTTTTATATTCTTCCGGAAGATAATGGAATAATTGGAATATAATACATCTTGATTTTTGAAATGAAAAAACTCAATATATTGTGTTTTTCTCATTACATTATATAAGGTAAATTTATGGCCTTCTTTACAACCAAAATTTTAAAATTTTTTAAAAATTTTTAACTTATCTATTCTTCTGCTTTTACATTTTATAAACTCTTTTTCTTTTGATATTAACGCACTGCTTCCAATTCTTTTTCTATAGCCTCCAGTAACACAATAATATTCTTTATTCTGTGATCAGCAGTCCAATACTCTTTAAACAAATACTCGTAATCCATGTCCTGCTGCAATTTTTCTTCGTTGCATGAGTCCAGCACTGAACTGTTTTTTGCATTTACTTTTTTCAACATGTCGATAACGCTTTTTAACTGTTCCATACAGGTTTCTCCTTTTTCTGATTATTTCAGCTTACATTGGTTTTTTTGCCTTCTCACATACTATGGTAAAAATATAGAGCGTTTAACAACCAAAAAATTAAAAAACATCAAATTTCTTTTAAATAAAGACTGCCCCCATATGTAAGACTTAAATATCTTACATATGGGGGCAGTTCATTGCCTCATGTCTCTTATATAAAATTTAATATTACAAATTTGAGCATAACCTTAATTATTTTATTCAACTGGTATCAGGTAACTATAATGAAGCAAATTGTCATAAAAAATACAGCACTCCTTTCACTTATTTTGTATCAACTTTATGGACAAGAAAAAAGACCCCTTTTTGAGGGTGCGTCTTAGGGATTTTCAATCCCGGAAAATATCGGCATAGTTTGGTATGTATTTACCGGCTATGCCGATTTTTCATTCTTTGTGGTGGATGTAGAAACCGGTGGATCAAACTCGCCAATGCAGTTCCATACAATTTTGATACGCTGTACCCGCCTGCCATCAATGCGCTCTGCCTTGTAAACATAGATTTTTTCAACGAATTCCCGGATAATTTCCGCTGTGAGTTCCTTTATGTCCGTATACTTTCTAACCAGAGTGAGGAAGTGGTCAACATTGAGAGCGCTTTCCTTATCCTCTGTCATAATGGATTTCAGTTCCGTTACTCGCTTCTCAAGAGCCTGCTGCTCCGCTTCATAGTTTGCGGTCATCTTGGCGAATCGCTCGTCGGATATCTTACCCTCTATATTATCTTCATAAAGCCTTTGGATAATCTCGTCCAGCTTGGCGATGCGGGCTTGTGCCTGTTCCAATTCACGTCTGCTGTCACGCATACTTTTGTCAAGCTCTGACCTTGTTTTCTTAGTTACCATCTCCACGAATTCGTCCTCACAGTCTCTGGCAAAAGCCGTTACGCGGCGTATACCGTCAAGGAGCAGTTCCTCAACGACCGCATTGCGTATCTGGTGTGAACTGCAGCCGCCTTTTATCTTGCGGTAGGTAGCGCATACAAAATACTCTTTTTCATGTTCCCAACCTCGCCCGCGCACCTGATACATTTTGTTTCCGCAATCCGCACAGAATATCATGCCGGAGAGAAGCGGCATTTCACCCATCGGTGTGAGCCTGCGTCTGCCATCCCTGATTCTCTGCACTACTTCGAATACGGATTCCTCAATAATTGCTTCGTGGGTATTCTTGAAGATCATCCACTCCGACGGGTCATTTTTCATCTGCTTTTTCTGCTTATAGGACTTGCGGTAAGTTTTGAAATTAACCGTATGTCCCAAATACTCCTGCCTTGAAAGCATATGAACTATTGTGCTGCCTCGCCAGACATAATCATCGTCATGGCCTCTGTTGTCCGGAATATTGATTCCGTTTTTCCTGGCGTGAGCCGTTGGATTCATAATTCTGCGCCTTGTAAATTCCTTGGCTATCTGCGAAGGGCCATACCCTTGCATACACAAGTGGAATGCCTCACGTACCACTTTGGCGGCTTCTTCATCGACTATCCAGCGTGTCTTGTCTTCCGGGTCTTTGATATAACCGTAAGGCGGATTGGTGCAGAGTGGTTTGCCGGACTCCCCTTTCGACTTGAAAACAGCGCGTATCTTCTTGCTCGTATCTTTGGCATACCATTCGTTGATGATATTAAGAAACGGTGTAAAATCGCTGTCCTGCTGATTGGCACTGTCAACATTATTGTTTATTGCTATGAAGCGAATGTCGGAGCCGGGAAAGAGCACTTCGGTATAGTAGCCGACCTTTAGATAATCTCTTCCGAGACGGCTCATGTCCTTTACAATGATGGTGCCAATCCTGCCTTCTTCCACTAGGGAGATAAGGCGCTGCCAATCCGGGCGGTCGAAGTTCGTACCGCTATAGCCATCATCCACAAAGAACTCAGTGTTTGTAAAACCGTTGTCATCAGCGTACTTCTGTAAAATGGTCTTCTGATTTTTAATGCTGTTAGAATCACCCTGCAGCTCGTCATCTCGTGAAAGACGGCAATACAGAGCGGTTATTTTATCGTTATTCTTCACAGCAGTATAAGACTGCCTGCTATTCATGTTTACCTCCTTTCCGACAGTCTTCAAGCGGTACTCTATGTTCCCGTACTGCCGCGAAGAAGTCAAGTTATTTTGATTAAGAAGCCTTATTTAATTCAAGCTTTGCTGTGTCGTTAAGTATCATGCGTTTCAGCTTGTCATAGGCAGTTTCTTTGGCAGTGCTGCTGACTGCTGATTCTATAATGTAGAGAGTATCACCGATTACCTTTTCGGTAACGCAGATGGTCTTCTCAGCCATAAGGCACTCCTCCTTTCTGACATTGGGGGTAGGGGGTAATTAATCCTTACACCCTTTCGATCGTGCAACGGGCGTGGGGTTTCACGCAAAAAAACGCGAATTCAAACGGGGTATTAAAGGAACAACCGGGATAAAATTCATATAATTGAAATAAATTTGGTGTGTATTTCATCTTGGGAACGTTCATTCTTTAGGAGAAAAGGTACAGCAGGATATTCCACTGTGCCTTTCCACCATATGTCTTAACCGTTGGTCTCGGTATTCATCTGAATTACCTTCACTGCCTCTTGGCGGATAAGTTTTCCGTCAATAAACTCAAAGGCAAGGTAACCTATCTGGTCGAGCAGGGCAAACTTCTCTGAGAGCGCCCTCACGCTGACAGGGCTTCTGCAGATGATCCAGTAGTAGCTGAAATCACCGAAGGCAATAGGCTTTGAACCGGACTCCATATCCGGCATAAACTCGGAGACAAATACCTTTTTGCCGAGGATGGTATCATCACTGTTGCGCAAGAGGTAGTTTCCGGCTTCGTCTTTCAACGTACGCAAGGCAAGGGCTGTCTTATCGTTCATGAGCCATACGGCATTTTTGCGGTATTCCGGCTTCACAGAGAAGTACAAGCGGATTATATCATCATAGGTGATTTCATCGACGGAGTAGGCAACCTCAGCGCCGTTTGCATCGTTTAAGATACCTGTCGGCATCTGCACACCGGTACCGTTAATAAAGGCGTTGTCCTCAGCTTTGGCAAAGTTCCTGGCAAGGCGCTTTACAAGGTAGCTTTCGATGTCGAATGCGGCATCGCGGACAAAGTCCGAATTCATTTTTACAAGAGCAGCGAGCTTATGGCTTTCAACGGTGTATTGAGTGAAATCATTTAGTCCATCAGAGACAGGAATAGTGCCGCCTTCCGGTACAAACTGCGCAAGGTCATCATATTCCTTTGCAAGGATGTGATAACTGCCTTCATATACGTTAAAGGTTGTGCCGATTTTACGGAACAGGCTCTCGTTTATGATGGCTGCTTCATATTTGTTATTTGTGGCATTTGGCATGACATAAGTACCTGTATCGCTGCTGCGGCCTTCGGAAAGTCCGGAATAATCGTTTACCTGGCCGCGCATGGCATTCCAGAAGTGCTTACTGTATTCCGGCTGACCAGTATATACTCTGACTTCAGTATAATTCATAGCGTTCCCTTGTATGATATAGTTAGCAACTAAATCATACATTCCTTTCTAAAGATTTACG
>ENA-UPAD01000836-UPAD01000836.1-bioreactor-metagenome-genome-assembly--contig:-NODE-836-length-38719-cov-10.705152_pt1 | contig 38719 bp, 30 predicted proteins | sample MGYA00238179_ERZ772710 | MGnify/ENA primary metagenome ERZ772710 (study PRJEB29004, sample SAMN07631245) | bioreactor metagenome | isolation source: Switchgrass digestor | place: USA: Dartmouth...
ATTGGGTCAATTTTTAACCGGCGATTCGGTCAAAAATAGCCCGGCGTTGACACATATGCTCTTAAAATTTCGTGCCAGCCATCCAAACAGACAACAAATATTGAGTCAATATCAGGGTGAGCCTGGAAAGCCTCCAAGGTATATATAATTACAGGCTTATCATTTACGTTAATAAACTGTTTGGGAATATCTTGATGCATTCTTTCCCCTTTTCCACCCGCGATAATAATTGCTATATTCATAGCTTTTTCTCCAAATTTATTGTTATATTTTTTTGTAAAAATAAAGGATAGTATCTTATCAAACTCTTAAATCAATCATTTATTTTAAATTTAATAAAATAATGCCTTTCCCTTTTTTCAACCGACGGAATCTCCATATAATTTCCATACAGATTTCTGAGATAAAGATCTACATTGTTTGGAACGTAAAGCTTTTCGACCTTCAAATAAAATTTCCCTGGGTGGCAAAAATGCTTCCTTTGGTAGTATTTCACCAAAATAATGCCCTCTCCCCGAAGGAATACCACATAAATCACTGTCTTTTCCCTGCGCGAGAACTCTATCATAAAAGTTAAACCATTTTTTATAAGAAGCAAATGAGGCGCAAAACCCAATGGTAGTTCTTAATCTATAATTTACCTTACCAGCTAAGGAAGCTGAAAAATACTCTTTTAGTATATCATTTCGTAATTGATAAATCATAGCTGAATATCCAATATAGTAGGTTAAATTCGCAAAAAAACCTTTTAAAAGTCTAATATATTTGTTTTCTGGTACATACTCAATTGGGAAAATATCGATATAAACGCCTTTTGGGACATCACTATTAGCATTAAACATTTCAACTAAAATTGTATCCTTTTTGTAAACTTTTGTAAAAGTATTGCTAACATTATAATTTCGAATTGGGTGAAGTAATTTCATATAGATCAGATAATTCTTTGTCAAATACACTAATAAATTTATTGTAATCTTCTCTTGGCATTATCAAATCCAAATCATCATCCCAAGGAATAAAACCTCCATGTCGGACTGCCCCTAAGGCAGAACCTCCTCCAAGCATAACTCTGATATTATATTTTTCACAAACCCTTAGAATATCTGAATACATTTCAAGTAGACATTGCTTCAATTTTTTTGATTCGTCCTGATTCAAGTTATATAAAAGTTTTGATTTTTAACTAAATCTGCAGCCACTTTTCTGGTATATATCATTTTTTATCCCCTCTGAATTTTAATATAAAACACTTTAATAAAGACTTAATGGAATTTTATTCTATCCTCTTTTTATCATTTTCTTTAAATATTTCTTAACAGGATTTGGTATCAGCCTTTTTACTCTCGCAAAAATAATCTTCCATTTATTTGCCTTATAATATTTTTTTGCTACAGCTCTATATCCACCTTCACGCCATGTTTTAAATATTGCTTCTCTATTAAGGCTTTTTTTCTCGGGGCTATTTAACTGAGCATTATATATTTTAGCCTGTTCAAAAGAAGATTCAGTCAAATAAAGATAATTTGCTAACTCGCCTGCTATCATTGACCCCTTTTGACTATTAACTAATAAAACAGACACACCATTTTTTGTGTTTATTTCAGGATGAACTTTTTCAACTCCCCAATAATCACCTATGGTGAAATCTCCTACTCTGACTTTGCCTGCATACTTGCATTCATAACAACTTTCTCGATAAATATCACCATTTAAAAAATAAGTATAATAATATGATTCAACTGGATAAATCACTCTATTTAATATTTTACTATGTTTTTTATAAACAACTTCACTTATGAGTCCCCATCCTTTTGATTTATCCCTGAATTTAAAATTTATGATTTCTCCTTTGTATTTTCCTTCTAAATAACGAATATACCCTTTAAAAAAGCTCACACTGGGAACACCATGACAAATTAAATCTATTGTAATGAGCCTATCATAATCCTTTCTTAAATATGCTTTCAACCCTGCGATTTGGCAGGGAGTTCCCGTAAATAATACCCATTTCCCATTTTTTAAATAATTCTCTGCTTGGATGTATGTATCATCAATATCACTTTGAACGTATTTTGAACCCTGAATTTTTTCCAAATAAGCTAAATTATCTATGCATACATGCTTCGGATACATCTTGTCATCATATGCACATCCAAAAACAACGCCACCTCTGTCAAAAACAAAATTCGACAATGCGCCAAAAGCCCCGCCTGATGCGCTATTTGCCAATACTCTTTTGTTTTTGTTAATAGCCGCGTATGTGTATAACGGAATATTACCATCAACCGTTGCTTTCTTAAAATCACAAACCTTGTCGCATAATCCACATTCTATACATAGTTCTTCATTTATCTGCGGATAAATAAAACCATTTTCATCGGGTTTTACTGTAACAGCTTGCTTAGGACATACATTTTTACATGCCAAACAGCCACAGCAATCCTTTTTTTGTTCAAACAGTCTTACCATAGTTTTTACCTCTCACACTCTAATAACATTTAAAGAAGATCATTTACTCAGATAAAGCAGTTAGTAAAAAATTCTTGGAATATTCAATTCTATCCTTAATAATTTCGTAAACGTCTTCAAAATTGTCTATATGAATACCAGTTTTACATTTTTCTGTGATACCGTTATTAATTATTCTTTCTTCAAGGTTGCACATCTTTAGTATATTATAAATCCTGGAGTTCTGAGAATTCTTTTTTTTGTCATTAAATCTTTTAAATACATAAAAATCTTTTTTAAATATAATTGAAAAAAGAATGCCATGAAATGAATCCGTCATTATAAATTTTGCATTTTTTATTAATCCAATAAATTCTTCCGGCCCGACAGAAATCTTCATATCATAATTTTTAAGAAAAGAATTGAACTTTACCGGAATTACCACCACCTTATAAGATGCTTCTTTTAAAAAATCTTTATCTTTTTCAACAACATACTTGCTAAGTTGTTTGTCAATTAGCCTCCACGAAATTTACACCACTACTTGAGACTATAACAAATTTTAAATCAAAGATTATTTAAAGATTATTTTTAGTCTTGGATTTTTTTATTTCTCAAATTAAAGATAAAGCCTAGGAACAATACAACAACAAATAATAACAAGAACCACGCAACGTCCATGCCGTGGGAATAAATTGACGCGATTACCATGAACACGCAGCCCGCGCAAGCTAAAATGGGAAGAACAAATCTCTTAAACGGGGTTTCGTTCTTTTCCATAATCATAAACTTAAATAGTATCGGAAGATATATTGCATAGCTTGCCACAATGGGAAGTTCCGATGAGTCAAACTTAAACGGGCCAAACCACGCGCCGCCCATCAGGGTTCCGCCGTAGAAGTACACAAGCCATAGCATGCTTACAAGCATAAATATTAAAGCTGAGCTTTGCGGCACATTGGTTTCGTTGTCAACCTGCTTTAACACATTGGGCTTTGGCCCTTTGTTGCGGACAGCAACGGAATAAAACCCACGCACGCCGCCAACCACTATCCCGTTTAAGGTGCCAAGGCAGGAGATTACCACAAACACAAATAGTATTGTCCCGCCGATTGGGCCAAAGATTGTGGAATACGCAAGTTTTGCGCCTTCCTGGCCGCTTGCCATCATAACTTCGTTTGGAACAACGCCTGCTACCCCTATGTAGTAAAGGGTGTAAATCAATATGATGGAAAGCCCGCCTATAACCAAAGCCAAGGGCATATTGCGCTTCGCGTCTTTTAATTCCGCGTTAATGCTTGTGGCGATAATCCAGCCTTCATAAGCAAAAGCGGTTGAAACAATCGCGCTGAACAGGGGATGTTCTTTTCCCGCTTCCATAACCACATTTGTGAAGTTTTCAACGGTCATCCCCGTTGACAAGCCGTAAATTGTCCCGATTACTGCCATAAGAAGGATTGGAATTAACTTAATAACTGTTGCTGAAACCTGCACTTTTTCAGAAATCTTCGGCGCGATACCGTTTAGCACTATCGCGCAAACTAAAAAGAGCGATGAAATAATCATGCATTCAGGCCCGACAATGTCATAGCCTACAAGCACGCAGAAATACCTTGCGCTAACCCAGGCTAAAACGGAAGCCAGTGTGGGGTAATAAATTGTCGCCATAAACCATCCCACATAGTAGCCAAAGGTTTTGCCGCAGGTAACGTCCGAGTAGTCCACGATACCGTTTACATACTCGTACTTTGACGCCATAACTGAAAAGGCGCAGGTACAAGCCATCATAATCAAGCCGCCAATGATCCAGGCCGCAATACCCAAGGGCATATTCCCGCCGGTTGCGTTAAGTATAACTTCGGCTTTAAAGAATACCCCAGAGCCGATTACGATACCTATAACCATTGCAATGGCCATGGGTAAGCCATACTTTTTTGTTAATTTATTATTTTCCATTCTTTCCCCTCCCTATCAAAACATTATAACATGAAATTTGATTTTTTAAAGACATTTTTTTAAATGATTTGCCTTTTTTTTAAATTTTTTTTGATTTTTTTATTAATAAAAAAATTTACAATTCAAAATATTATAAAATTAATCATTTTTTTAAAAACTTTTTCATTAACGGAGAATTCAAAAATTACCCTGATTGGGGCATTTTTTGCCCAAAACCACCCTGGAAATTCCGGAAAGATCCTTGAGGGTTTTTTTGTCATAAAAACCTTCCATTAAGGATAAAACCGCCTCCGCCTGATTAAAACCCACTTCAAAGGCCAAAAGACCGCCGTCTTTTAAATGTGTTTGCGAAACGTCCACAATCCGCCTGTAAAATTTTAAGCCATCCTCCCCACCATCCAGAGCGATTTCAGGCTCAAAATCCCTGACATCTTGAATTAAGCGGGGGATATTTCGGCTTTCTATATAAGGCGGGTTTGAAACAATGATGTCATAAGTATCAGGCAAATCCTCTTTTAAAATATCCAATTGAAAAAAAGTAATTTCAACACCGCATAACCGCGCGTTTTTTCTTGCCACATCCAGCGCTTCGCCTGACACGTCCAAGGCAAAAACCCTGGCGTTTTTAATGTGCTTTTTTAAGGTTACGGCAATGGCGCCGCTTCCCGTTCCGATATCCAAAATTTTTACCGCTTTGTCCTTGTAGTTATCAATAATATATTCCACCAAAACCTCCGTATCGGGGCGGGGGATCAGGACGCGGCTGTCCACATAGAAGGTTAAATCCCAAAACTCCTTTTTGTTTATGATGTAGGCCACAGGCTCCCCTGCGCACCTGCGTTTTATCAGGCTTAAAAATTCATTGTAAATATCCCGCGGGATTTCATCATCCCTGTGGGCAATAAGATATGCCTTATCCTTTTTTAAAATGTGGCAAAGCAAAACATTCGCGTCCAAGGCATAATTATCAAAGCCGATACTTTCCGTACCGGCTTTGTATTCCTTTAATAACTTAATTCCCTCATCCAAAGCGTTCTTAATAGTAACCATACCCATTACCACTTATCGTCTTCTTTGTTTCCGGTTAATACCGCCTTCATTGAGGCGATTGCCACTTCAATTTGCGCCTCATCGGGTTCCGCCGTTGTAATATGCTGAAGCCAGATCCCCGGGGCGCTGACAATCCTTACTAATATATTGTCGCTTCTTCCTGCCCATTTTATAACCTCGTAAGAAAGCCCCGCCACTATGGGAAGGAGGGCAATCCTCATTAAAAACCTTGTGGCAAGGTTATCCCATGAGATAAAACTAAAGAAAATTACGCTAATCAACATAACCAAAATCAAAAAACTTGTCCCGCACCTTGGGTGCAAGCGGGGCTGTTTTTTCACGTTTTCAACGGTTAATTCCAAATCGTTTTCATAGCAAAAGATGGTCTTATGCTCCGCGCCGTGGTACATGAACACCCGCTTTATATCCTGCTGCTTTGAAACAATTAGTATATAGCCTATAAATATTGCTATCCTGATTATGCCCTCAATTAAATTCTTCAATAAATTCCCTTCCACCTTGTCCTTAAAAAACCCTACTATATAATTCGGCAAAAGGATAAAAAGGGCAATGGATAACACAAGGGACAATAAAACTGAAAAGTAAATAACCATATCCTTTAATTTGTCCCCGAATTTTCTTTCCAAAAAGGCCTCAAACTTTGAAGGCTTTGTGTTTTCTTCCTCGGTTTCAAAAAACTCGGCTGAAAACATCAAGGCTTTCACGCTTGTAATCATGGAGTCAAAAAAGGAAAAAATCCCTCTCACAATGGGAATTTTATTTACATGGTACTTTGTAACCAGCGGGTTTAAGGGCTTTTTGTCAACCACTATTTCCCCGTCGGGTTTCCTGACAGCGGTGGCAATGTCCCGGGGCCCTCTCATCATAACCCCTTCAATTACCGCGCTGCCGCCAATGCTTGTAATGTGCTTTTGTTTTGCCAATAAAATCACCTCTTTGAGTCCATTTTAGCACATAAAAAGCCCAAACACAAGCGTATTAATCCCATAAAATATTAAGGGGATTTTAACAATGCGCGCCCAAAATAAAAAAGCGCAAGGAACACCTTGCGCTTTGGGTTTTTAATAAATGCCGCAATTGCCGCAAGCTAAAAAAATGTCACCTGGCTGCTCTGCGGAAGCCCGTCTAAACAGTTGTTGCGTTCTAACAGCTCTATAACTGTCTTTGAAATGCCGCAGCGGATCCTTAAATCCTCAACGGAGAAAAACTTCCCTTTTTCCCGTTCTTCAACTATGCTTGTGGCGGCGTTTATCCCAAGCCCCGGAAGGCTGGTTAAGGGGGGAAGGATTTTCCCGTCAACAATCTTAAACTTTGCGGCGTCCGACATGTATAAATCCACGGGCAAAAACTCAATGCCCCTTGCGTACATTTCATTTACCACTTCCAAAATGGTCAATATGTTTTTCTCCCTTGTATTGAGCTTTCCTTCCACGCTTTCCATTTCCTTTATCTTTTCCCGCACAAGGTATTTTCCTTTTGCCATAATTTCATAGTCAAAATCATCCGCCCTCACGGAAAAATATGAGGCGTAAAAGGCCAAGGGATAGTAAACCTTAAAGTACGCAATCCTCACCGCGTTGGTTACATACGCCGCCGCGTGGGCCTTCGGGAACATATACTGGATGGTGTTGCAGGACTTTATGTACCACTCGGGCACATTGTGGGAGCGCATTTCCTCCTCGTCCTCGGGCTTTAGCTTTTTGCCCTTCCTCACCTGTTCCATTATGGTAAACGCCCGCTTTGCAGGCAAGCCCATATGCATAAGATAAATCATAATGTCGTCACGGCAGCATATTGCGTCTTTTAGGGTGCATATTTTTTTGGCAATCAAATCCTGGGCATTGTTTAGCCAAACGTCGGTGCCGTGGGAAAGCCCGCTTATGCGGATTAGCTCGCTGAATGTGGTGGGCTTTGTGTCCACCAGCATTTGACGCACGAATTTTGTCCCAAACTCGGGGATTGCCAAAGTCCCGACGGGGCTGTTTATATCTTCAGGGCTAACCCCTAAAGCCTCGGTGCTGGTAAATAAGCTTAGCACCTTTTTGTCATCCAGGGGCACTTCCCTTGCGTTTACCCCCGTCAAATCCTCCAGCATTTTAATCATGGTGGGGTCATCATGGCCCAGTATATCCAGTTTTAGCAAATTGTCATGGATTGAGTGGAAATCAAAGTGGGTGGTAATTATATCGCTTTTCACGTCGTCCGCCGGGTGCTGTAAGGGCGTGAACATGTGAATGTCCATTCCCTTTGGAAGGACAATAATGCCCCCCGGGTGCTGGCCCGTCGTGCGCTTTACCCCCATGCACCCCTGCGTCAGCCTTTCAAGCTCCGCGTGGTTTACGGGAATGCCTTTATCTTCAAAATATTTTTTCACAAAACCAAAGGCGGTCTTTTCCGCAAGCTTTGATATGGTGCCTGCTCTGAACACATTCCCTGCCCCAAACAGGTATTCGGTATACTTATGTGCCCTTGCCTGGTACTCCCCTGAAAAGTTTAAGTCAATGTCGGGGGCTTTGTCCCCGTCAAAGCCGAGGAAGGTTTCAAAGGGGATGTCATGGCCGTCTTTTTTTAAGGGGTGCCCGCAGCGGGGGCAGTCCTTATCCTCCATGTCAAAGCCCGATGAAACCGAGCCGTCGGTGAAAAATTCACTGAATTTGCAGTTGGGGCAAACATAGTGGGGCGGCAGGGAGTTTACTTCCGTGATTTCCGTCAAAAAGGCCACAAAAGAGGAACCGACGGAACCGCGGGAACCTACAATGTAGCCGTCTTCAAGGCTCTTTTTCACAAGAAGGCGGGCTATGTTATACATCACCGCAAACCCGTTTCCTATAATGGACTTAAGTTCTTTTTCAAGGCGCTCCTGCACTAAGGGGGGCAGAGGGTCGCCGTAAATTTCCTTTGCCCGCTCATAGCTGATACGTTCTATGTCCTCGTTGCTCCCCTCAATAATTGGGGGGTAGGTTTCCTTGGGGATGGGCCTGAAATCCTCGACCTCATCGGCAATCAGGTTGGGATTTTGAACAACCACCTCATAGGCCTTTTTTTCTCCTAAATAGCTGAATTCCTCAAGCATTTCACCGGTGGTCCTAAAATACAGCGGGGGCTGGTTGTCCGCGTCGTGGTAGCCCTGCCCAAACATTAGTATCCTTCTGAACACTTCGTCCTGGGGGTCCAGAAAATGCACGTCGCAGGTGGCCACAACTTTTTTATTTAACTTTTCCCCAAGCTCCACAATTTTGCGGTTTAAATTCCTGAGTTCTTCTTCACTTCCCACCGTGCCGTCCCGAAGCAAAAAGAAGTTGTTCCCGATGGGCTGGATTTCAAGGTAATCATAAAAGGAGGCAATTTTTATAAGCTCGTCCTCACTTTTTCCTTCCAAAACCCCCCTGAACACTTCCCCCGACTCGCAGGCAGAACCAATGATTAACCCTTCCCTGTGGGCGTTTATCAGGCTTTTGGGTATCCGCGGCCGCTTGTGGAAGTATTCTAAGTGGCTTTTTGTAACAAGGCGGTATAAATTCATAAGCCCGCCGTGGTTTTTTGCAAGTATGATAGCGTGATAGGTTTTTGCGTTTTTAATGGTGTTTTCGCTGTGCAAGGACTCATTTATTTTAGCGATTTCAAAAACTTTCCGTTCTTTTAGCTTTTCGATACAGTTTGCCCAGATTTTTGTAAGCACTTCGGCGTCATTTACCGCCCTGTGGTGGTTTTCGTTGTCAATCCCTAAATGCTGCGCCATGGCTTTTAAGTTGTGCCGCGTTAAATCGGGGTAAAGCTCGCGGCAAAGCACCACCGTATCTATGTATGTGTTTTTAAACCCTAAATTGCACCTTTTGGCGTTTGCCCTGATAAAGGAGGTGTCAAACTGGGCGTTGTGGGCAATTAAGGGGGAGGCGCCGCAAAATTGAAGGAATTTTGGCAAAACTTCTTCAATTGCAGGCGCGTCCTTTACCATTTCATCCGTAATCCCCGTAAGGTTTACGATATTATCAGGGATTTTCCGCTTTGGGTTTACAAAGGTGGAAAAGGTATCAATAATTTCCCCGTTTTTAACCTTCACCGCGCCAATCTCGGTAATGGCGTCATTCACTGGGGAAAACCCTGTGGTTTCTATGTCAAAGATAACAAACTCATCGTCTATGCTTTGGTTGTCTTCCCCGTACACGCAGATGGGGTTGTCCACCAAATAACATTCCATGCCGAAGATTATTTTAATGTCGTTTTTCCCCTTTGCGGCAAACGCTTCAGGGAAGGCCTGCACAACCCCGTGGTCGGTGATGGCGATGGCCTTATGACCCCATGATACTGCCCGGCTTATTAAATCCGACACGTTGGTCACCGCGTCCATCTGGGACATCTGGGTGTGGGCGTGAAGTTCCACCCGCTTAACATCCGCGGTATCCGTGCGCACATCTTTTTGGGCTTTTTGGATGTCGCGGACCATCAGCACCAAATCCCTTTCAAAGGTGTCGTAGGTTACATCCCCCCGCACAAGGAGGTGGGAGCCTTTTTTTACCAGGCTGTTTATGGTATCTAAGTTTTCCTTTTTGGCAAAAAGCTTACAGGGGATGGAATTGGTGTAGTCGGTGATATAAAAGCAGACTATGGCTTTCCCGTTTTTTGTGAGGGAATCGTCTTTTCTGTAAAACACATCCCCTTTTATGGTAACCCTGCCGCTTGCCTGGGATAAATCCGAAATCCTCACTGGCTCATCGGAAATCGGCTTTCCAAGATAAAGCTTTTCTTCCTTCTTTTCCTCTTTGGGGGCCTCTTTTTTGAAAACAACCTCCACAGGCGGGATTTCGGGGACCTGGTCAATGATATCTTCCAAAAAAGAAATATTAAAATCAAGGTTTAAGCTGTTTTTTAAAATCCGCTGTATTTTTTCGCCGCATTTTTCCCTTTCTAAAGACTCAATGTCCCCGTGCCTGATTACAATTTCTAACCGGGGATAATCCACATTCCAAACGGAATCTTTTAGCACATAGCCTAAAATCGCGGATTCATTTCTGATTTGGTCAATAAAAAAGCCCTTGGTTTTTTCAATTAATTCGTCTGCGGGCAAATCCAAATTAAACCTGACTAAAACATGGCAATCAGCAAGCTCATAATAACTGGTCAAAATCCCTTTTAGCTTTTCTATCTCAGAATAACCTATAACCCCGCAAAGCTCAATTGCCACAGTCAGCACGCGCTTTGTGCGGGAAAGTGTGATGTCTAAGACTTTCGCGCCTTCCAAAGATGAAGGAAGGTTTATATTTTTAAACGCATCTTTAAGACATACGCTTTTTGCAATCATCCTTCTTCTTCCTCTAGCCTTAAAATTTCTTCATAAAGCCTGTCTGCGGCGTTATCCTGCGGGATTGTCCCCACAACTTTTCCCTTTTTAAACAGCACAAAACTGCCGCGCCCGCCTGCAATGCCGATGTCGGCTTCTTTTGCCTCGCCGGGCCCGTTTACCGCGCAGCCCATAACCGCCACATGAATGTTCTTTTTTATGTGGGAAAGCCGCCTTGAGACCTCGCTGGCTATGGGGATTAAATCCACCTGGCACCTTCCGCAGGTGGGGCATGAGGTCAAAATTGGCCCTTCCCTTAACATAAGTGCCTTTAAAAGTTCCACCCCCGCCCTTACTTCTTCCACAGGGTCGGCGGTAAGGGAAAACCTGATGGTGTCCCCGATTCCGTCTAAAAGCAAGCTTCCAATGCCGCAGGCGGATTTAATCAGGCCTTCAAAACTGGTTCCCGCCTCCGTCACCCCTAAATGCAGAGGGTAGCTGCTCTTATTTGAAAAAAGACGGTAAGCCATAACCGTGGTTTTGACGTCCGAGGCTTTCAGGGACACGCAAATATCGGTAAAACCCAAATCCTCCAGGATTTCTATATGCCTGAAGGCGCTTTCGCATATCGCCTCAGGGGTGGCTTTGCCGTACTTTTTTAAAATGTCTTTTTCCAGTGACCCCCCGTTTACCCCGATCCTTATGGGGATATTTCTTTCTTTGGCCGCTTTCACAACTTCCGCCACGTTTTCCCGCTTTCCAATGTTTCCGGGGTTTATCCTGATTTTGTCGGCCCCGTTTTCAATGCAGGATAAAGCCAGGCGGTGGTCAAAATGGATATCGCACACAATAGGTATGGGGCTTTCCTTTTTTATTTCATAAACTGCCTTTGCGCATTCCTCATTCAAAACCGCAAGCCGGACAATATCGCAGCCTGCGCTGTATAAATCAAAAATCTGGGACAATGTGGCGCGCACATCCTTAGTGTCGGTGTTGGTCATGGACTGCACCGTCACGGGGGCGCCGCCCCCGATATACACATTTCCCACTTTTATCTTTTTAGTTTCCTTTTTCATTCATACCGCCTCAAAAATTCCGATATAAATTTTCTATATATTGTACCATTTTTTTAATTTTATGTATAGATGTTTTATAAATTTCGTGATAAAATACTAAATGTTGACAAAGTTTTAAGAAAATGCTATTATGTTAGTAGGTTTTTTCGGAAAACCAAGAATTTTGTATTTACAGGAAGGAAGGATAACATGATTCAGTGGAGCGATAGTTTGTCCGTCGGCATTGAAAGCATTGACGAGCAGCACAAAGAGCTTATTTCAATTATTCAGCGGATAGGCGACATTGTAAAAACCCAAAGCTTTGATTTAACTTCCATCTCCGAAATTGTGGCAGAACTTGACGATTATGTGCGGGTTCATTTTTCCCACGAAGAAGAACTAATGCAAGAAAGCGATTACCCTGAAAAGGAAACCCATATAAAACAGCACGACGCTTTAAGGGACAAGCTTGACACAATAAATGTGTTTGACGTGGACGATTACAGGAAATTTATTAATGAAACATTAATGTTTCTCATTGACTGGCTAAGCGGCCATATTTTAAAAGTGGACAAACGTCTGGGTGCATATTTACAGGAAAACGGGTATAATTAAGCTAAAGATGAATAATTTTCAAAGAAAGCAAGATTGTTAAAAACATTGACAATCTTGCTTTGTTTTTGTAAAATGTAAGATAAGGCATATTTTAAGGCAATGGGCTGCTTTTGTATAATTATGCGGCTTTTGTTAATTTTTCATACTGGTTAAAAATAAAAAAGCAGGCCTAAAAATACTTGGGGGTGTAATAATGGCATTAAATATTGCTAAAAAAATCATAAAATCCCATTTGGTTTCAGGGAATATGATTGCGGGAGAAGAAATCTCCATTCGCATAGACCAAACCTTAACCCAGGATTCCACAGGGACAATGGCCTATCTTCAGTTTGAGGCGATGGGAATCCCGAGGGTAAAAACAAAAAAATCCGTGGCGTATGTGGACCACAATATGCTGCAGTCGGGTCCTGAAAACGCTGACGACCATAAATACATCCAGACAGTGGCCGCAAAGCATGGAATATATTTTTCACGGCCTGGAAACGGCATTTGCCATCAGGTTCACCTTGAGCGTTTTGGCGTGCCGGGCATGACTTTGCTGGGCTCAGACTCCCACACACCCACCTGCGGCGGGCTTGGCATGCTTGCCATTGGCGCGGGCGGCCTTGACGTTGCCGTTGCCATGGGCGGCGGGGCGTATTATATGACAATGCCAAAGATAGTGAAAGTGAATTTGGTTGGAAAACTAAAGCCCTTTGTAAGCGCAAAGGATATTATATTGGAAGTTTTAAGGATACTTACCGTAAAAGGCGGGGTTGGAAAAATTTTGGAATATGTGGGCGAAGGGGTTAAAACCCTCTCCGTTCCCGAACGCGCGACAATCGCAAACATGGGGGCGGAACTTGGGGCAACCACTTCCATATTCCCAAGCGACGAAAATACTTATGCGTACCTAAAAGCCCAAGGAAGGGAAGAGGACTTTGTGGAACTTTTACCCGATGAAGGGGCGGAATACGACGAAGAATTAACCATAGATTTGTCAAAGCTTTCCCCGTTGGCGGCAAAACCCCACTCACCCGACAATGTGGAAGAAGTAAAAAGCATTGGCAAAGTTAAAGTTGACCAGGTGGCAATCGGCTCCTGCACCAATTCCTCATATATGGACTTAATTAAAGTTGCCCAAATCCTAAAAGGCAAAACCGTACACCCTGACGTGAGCCTTGTTATTTCACCGGGCTCAAAGCAGGTGCTAAACATGATGGCTAAAAACGGGGCGCTTGCGATTATGATTGACGCGGGGGCAAGGATTTTGGAATCCGCCTGCGGCCCGTGTATCGGCATGGGACAGGCCCCAAGGACTGACGCGGTGTCTTTGCGCACCTTTAACCGAAACTTTGAGGGAAGAAGCGGGACAAAGAGCGCGAAAGTCTACCTTGTAAGCCCGGAAACCGCGGCGGTGTCGGCAATAACAGGGTATTTAACCGACCCAAGCGAATATTTAAAAGATGAAATTAAAGTGGCATTGCCTGAAAAATTTGACGTAAACGACAACCTAATCGTGCCACCGCCACAGGACGGCTCAAATGTTGAAGTGGTCAGAGGGCCAAACATTGCCCCCTTCCCGGTAAACGTGCCGCTTCCTGAAAAAGTTTCAGGAAAAGTGCTAATAAAACTTGGGGACAATATTACCACCGACCACATTATGCCGTCTAACGCGTATTTGTTGCCTTACAGGTCAAACATACCCTATCTTTCAAACTACTGCCTGACACCTTGTGATGAAAACTTCCCCAAAAAGGCAAAGGAAAACGGCGGCGGGTTTATTTTGGGCGGTTCCAACTACGGACAGGGCAGCAGCCGAGAGCATGCGGCATTGGTTCCGCTATACCTTGGTATCAAAGGGGTATTGGCAAAATCTTTTGCAAGGATTCACATGGCAAACCTGATTAATTCGGGCATATTGCCGCTAACCTTTATAAATGAACAAGACTATGACAAAATTGATGTGGATGACGAACTGCTAATAGATGAGGCTAAAAGCCAGGTGGATAAGGGCGAGGTTATTATTAAAAACCTAACAAAAGGCGAAGAATATAAACTAGCCCTTCCGCTGACACAAAGGCAAAAAGAAATCATAAAGGAAGGCGGATTACTAAATTATACAAGGAGACAAAAAGCATGAAAAATTATGAACAAATCATAAAGGAAGCTTCAAAAAAATTTGAACTGCTTTTGGAAAAACAGCTAAAAAGGGTTGAGCAAATCAACGAAGAAAAGGATTTTACCGACTACTCCAAGCTTGACAATATTATCATTGGTATTGTAGGGGGCGACGGAATCGGACCCTCAATCACCAATGCTGCCCACATGATTTTGGAAGAACTTTTAAAAGAGGATAAAAACAGCGGGAAAATAACTTTCAAGGTGATAGACGGACTTACCATTGAAAACAGGGTCAAGGAAAACAGCCCAATTCCAAAAGATGTTTTACAAGAGCTTAAAAAATGCCATGTTATTTTAAAGGGCCCCACCACCACACCAAGGCAGGGGGACCCGTGGCCAAACATTGAAAGCGCCAACGTGGCAATGCGCAAAGAACTTGACCTCTTTGCCAATGTAAGGCCCGTGAAAGTGCCCGATGAGGGCATTGACTGGGTGTTCTTTAGGGAAAACACCGAGGGAAGCTACGCATTAGGCTCTGACGGGATTAAGGTGTGCGACGATTTGGTAATGGATTTTTGCGTGACCACTTTGGAAGGTTCCAGAAGAATTGCTAAAGCAGCCTTTGAACATGCGCGAAAGACAGGGAGAAAGCGGGTTACCGCAGTTACAAAAGCAAATGTTGTAAAAACCACCGACGGCCTTTTCTTAGACGTGTGCAGGGAAGTGGCAAAAGACTATCCTGAAATTACCTTTGACGACTGGTATATTGATATAATGACCGCAAAGCTAATCGACAAAAAACGCCGCACGGATTTTGAGGTGTTTGTACTTCCAAACCTTTACGGGGACATCCTCACCGATGAGGCGGCGGAATTCCAAGGGGGAGTAGGCACCGCGGGAAGCGCGAATATTGGTAAACGCTATGCCATGTTTGAAGCAATCCACGGTTCCGCCCCGAGAATGGTTCAGGAAGGCAGGGACATATACGCGGATCCTTCCAGCATGATAAGGGCTTCCGTTATGCTTTTAGAGCATATCGGGTTTACCGAAAAAGCCCAAAAGTTAGCAAGAGCCCTTGACAAGTGCATGTATGAAGAAAGAAAACTTGTGGTAACCGGCCGTTCTAACGGCGCCACAACAATTGACTACGCTAAATATGTGCTAGAAAACATTAAATAATTTGCGGGCTTAAAATAAAATAAGGAGGGATGGTCGGATATGGGCGAGATGAAAAAAGATGTTTCGCTTGTTGTCATTCGCAGGCTGCCTAGATATTACAGATATTTAACCGAATTAAAAGAAAGCGGCATTGTAAGGATTTCCTCAAAAGCGCTGGCTGAAAAAATGCAGGTTACCGCTTCCCAAATAAGGCAGGACTTAAACTGCTTCGGCGGGTTTGGGCAGCAGGGCTACGGCTACAACGTAAGCCAGCTTCAGGCGGCAATCGGCGATATACTGGGCTTAAACGAAAACCACACCACAATTATAATAGGCGCGGGCAATTTAGGAAGGGCGATTGCCAATTACGGTTCTTTTGAAAAGCGCGGATACAGGCTCATCGGGATTTTTGACATAAACCCCGATGTGGTTGGCAAGGTAATAAACGGTATCACCGTTTCCCATATGGACACCATTGACGAGTTTTTCCAAAAACAAAAACCCGATATTGCAATCCTTACAATTCCAAAAAACGTGGCAGTTGAAGTTGCGCAAAAATTGGCATCCCTGGGTATTAGGGGCATTTGGAATTTCTCCAACATGGATTTGCACATGGCGGTAGAAGGCGTGGAAATTGAAAACGTGCACCTAAGTGACTCCCTAATGACGCTATCTTATAAAATCGGCAAACGCAAAGGTGAAAATAAATGAAAGTAACTGCCTTAATTGGTGCCTCGGGGACGGGTAAAAGCTACCGGGCAGCGGCAGTTGCTTTTAAGAACAATATCAAATACATCATAGATGACGGCCTTTTGATTTGCGAAAACAAAATACTTGCAGGCCAATCGGCTAAAAGAGAAAAAACCAAAATAGCCTCTGTTAAGCGTGCGCTTTTTATGGACGACTCCCACAGGGACGAGGTCGCAAAAGTATTGGAAAAGTACATGCCCACAGAGGTTTTAATTTTGGCAACAAGCGAAAAAATGGCGGGTTTTATCGCAAACAGGCTGAAGCTACCGAGCCCATCCCGTGTTATAAAAATCGAAGACATCGCCACAAAGGAAGAAATCAAATCCGCGCTGGAGTCCCGCAAAAAAGAAGGAAAGCACATAATCCCCGTTCCCACTTTTGAGGTTAAAAAGGATTTTTCGGGCTATTTTATAAGCTCTGTAAAAGCCTTTTTTAAAATAAGAAGCGGGGAAGATGTTCCCGTTTTTGAAAAGACGGTAATCAGGCCCACTTACAGCTATCTTGGGGAATATAAAATTTCAAAGCGGGTGCTTTTTACAATTTGCCTTTATGAAGTAAATAAAACCCGAGGAATTTGTAAAGTAGGGAAATTAAACATTGAAAATTTTCCAAACGGGGTTAAGATAAATATTGAGATTGGCATATTTTACGGGTATAAAATAAATGAGGTGGCAAGGGAAGTTTTTAAAAATATTTCTTTTGCCATAGAACATTACACCGCGATAAACGTAAATGAAGTGTGCGTGCATGTCCGGTGGATAAAAATCTAAAAAGGTGGGTAGTTATGTTAAAAGAGTTAATCTGTGCCGTATTGGCCATAATGATAGTGTTTTCCGCGTTCCCCGCGGCAGGGGCGGCTTTGGATGAGGAATATAAAACCGTGGACTGGTATTATGATTTATCCGACCCTGACATAAACCGGGAATACTCCCGCCGTTTTCACGCAATCTGGGGAAATTCGGGGAATGTAAACAGGGAAGAAGTGAAAAAATTTTTAAACTTGCTTGAAGAAATCTGCGATTATTATGTGAACGAACTAAAATTCAACGAGCCCACGCAAGTAGTGTACGGGGACGAAAACGCTGACAAAACCAAATATAAAGTGTGCGTGTATATTACCCAGACGGGGCTTTCACAGCACCAGTCGGGCTATGCGTACCAGGGCACAAAATGGCTGGATAACGGAATGATTGGCTATATCGCGGTGGAATACGCCGCCTTTACCAATTCCTATGTCATCGCCCATGAGTTTGCCCATGTGTGCCAGCTCCATTCAGGGGGCGGCTTTGCCAACAACAACCCCACCTCCGGCCCATTTTGGGAAATGTACGCCGACTACATGAGCGGGAAATTCCACCACAGGGAAAACGGCACGACTTTAAGCGCCAATACCTTAAGCTACAACCACCTTTATTTCCCCCACGGCAAAAACTATTACAACTGCTGGTTATTGGCGGCGTATTTTGACGAAAACCCGCAAATTGTGGGGGAATACTTTAACTCAAGGTTTTGGAAAGAGTCCATACAGGATGAGTTCCCCTTTGACACCATAAAAAGGCTTTTGCCCGAAAGCGCTGATTTTAAGGATGTTTTAGGGGACTACGCAAGGCGCGCCGCTGTGTTGGATTTTCAAATGCGGGATAAATACATACAGCTAAAAAACGAATGGATTCAAAACGGGACACTGGATACAAGGTATATCTACCCCGAACTGGAAAGGGTGCCTGACAAAGAGGGCTTTTGGAGGGTGCCTTTGGAATACGCCCCCATGCAGGGGGGATTTAACGCCATCAGGCTTTTGCCCGAAGATAACAAGGTGGCCGTAGAGCTTTACGGGGTAAAGCACATGAATGACTCAAACCAGGATTTCAGGGCAAGCCTGGTAATTGTGGATAACGCAAACAAAAAGATAAATTACTCGCCCTTATTTTCAGAAGGGGAAATGAGCATTGATATACCGCCAAATGCGGGCGAGGTATATTTGGTGGTTTGCGCAACGCCCGACGAATTTTATCCCGTATGTACTTTTGACGTTACGGAAGCAACCCAGTATAACATAGACAGGGCAAAGCAGAGGTATTTGTACGAGGTAAAAATCAAAGGGGCCCAGCCTTATGAAACAAAAGAACCCATAAAGGGCGAAAAAATTCACCCAAACGGCGGGGGCAGGGTGGCTGACACCGCTTATGTCGCGCCCACCGCGTATGTGGCAAAAAATGCCCAGGTGTTGGATAACGCCCGGGTTTTGGGGAATGCCAGAATACTTGATTATGCGGTTGTGTCAGGCAACGCGGTGGTAAAAGATAACGCGGTTGTGTCAGGCCATGCCCGCGTTTTGCGAAACGCTTTAGTGGAAGGAAACGCGAAAGTGCGGGACTATGCCACAGTGACGGACAACGCGGTTGTGTCAGGCAACGCAAAAGTAATGGAACACGCCAAAATTTCAGGTCAGGCAATAATCAGGGATAACGGCGTTGCAAGGGGCAGCGCCGAGTTTGGCGGCAAAACAGAGGTTTTTGGCTTCGGCATGATGGACGGGGACTATATCGGGGACAATTTGAAGGTTTCAAATACCGTGGCCTTCGGAAGAACCCCCAGCCAGGATTTTATAAACAGAAGGCCGGAAGTTACCCAAAATTTGTTTTCCGAATTTTTATTCTATAAAGAACACGACTACGCTATTGACTCTTTTTCTTCATCCATCGGGATTTTCAGGGGGAATATCCCCTACATTGATTATGATGACGGGAAAAGCGGGATTGTAAAACTTGATGAAGGCAGTTACATATTGTTCGGAAGCGAAATCTCCGACTTTAAGGATGTAATTTATGAAATCAGCTTAAAATGGACGGGCGGGGATAATGAAAGGCTGATTACCCTGGGCGCGCCAGAGGCCTATGTGTACTTTTCCCCAAGCAAAGGGGGCAGGGCCGCGTTTGGCCTAATAAAAGACGGTGTTGAAACCGCCCTTTATGCAGACAGGGAAATTTTGAAAAACACATGGACAAATATCAAAATAAAAATCAACCAAGGAAATGTCCAAATTTTTGAAAACGGGGAAGAAATATTAAACGGAAAACTTGATTTTACTTTGGACTCATTGAGAAATGACGGCGGAAACGGTGAAGTTAAAACCCTAAATAAGCTGGGCGGGGATTTTAAGGGTTTTGTTGACTCCTTCTTGGTTTATTCGGACTCGGCTTATGGTGAAATAAAACCAAAAGAATACCGCTTTACAGGGGAAGAAATAGAGGATTACAATAACGCCGAAATTGTGGAAGGCTTATACGGAAGGGCGGTAAGCCTTGACGGGAACGAATCCTATGTAAGGCTTCCTGTCGGCATAACCTATGGGGTGAGGGACTTTACCATAAGCGTTTTTGTAAAGCCCCATACACTCGACAGATGGGCCCGTGTTTTTGACATAGGCTATGATACGGGAAATTACGCAATGCTCACCGCGGCGGACGGGGACAATAAATTGAGGTTTGAGATTTACGCCGGCGGGAAATACAGCCTCATTGCCCAAGAGCCGCTAAAGGCAGGCGTATGGCAGCATGTGTTAATCACAAAGCAAGGAAGCGCAATAAAAATGTTTGTTGACGGGCAACTTGCCGCAAGGCGGGACGATTTTAACATTTCTTTGTCCGAGATAGGCTATAGCACTGTAAATTATTTGGGAAAATCAAAATATAAAGACCCCTATTTCAACGGGCAAATTGACGAATTTGAAATTCTGCCCTTTGCCCTAAGCGATGAGGAAGCGGCGAATTATAAACCTTTTCTTGAAATTGAAAAGGAAGTCTACAGCGGTTTTGTCAATGTAAAAATCAAAAACCCCACGTTAAGGGATAAAAAACTAACCATATTCATAAACCAGCTTGATGAAGACGGAAAACTGATTAAAACAAACATAAAGGGCGCAAAAATTAAAAAAGGAAAAGATTTCAGCGCCCAAATCCCCTACACAAAAGAGGAAAACTGCAAAATAGTATCAGTAAGCGTGATTGAAAACTAAATAAAAAACCGGAGGCTTGCCCTCCGGTTTTTTATTGAAATAAATGGGAGTATTTGATAAAATTGCAATAAGATGTTATGTGGATAAAATATAGCGGGGGTGAAAAAATGAAAAAAGTTTTATACTCGCTTTTAGTTTTTGCAATGGTTTTTAGCTTTCTTTCATTAACTGTTTTTGCAGTTTCGTTCCCAGGCGGGGCAACCAGCGGGGACTCATTTGACTGGTATTACATCGGAAGCTTCGGCGTAAACGGTACAACGCCCGTGCCGCTTGGGGCAAGGTTTAAAGGAAAGTTTTTGTTTGAGTTTGACCTTCATGTAAAAGCAAATATTACAAGCGGGAATAATCCGTGGTCTTTGGCGGCGACGGCCTTTCCGCGTGGGCAGGGGTAGGGCCGGCGCTTTATTTTAACAGCTCATGGGGCGGCTCTGAAGATGTGTTTTACACCCAAAACGCCAAGGGCGACGGAATTGGACAGGTACATAACAGTACATTAAAATGGAAAAACCAGGGCGAAAGCGGACTGAAAGAGGGGTTTACCAGCTACCATGTGGAATTTTATATAGACACCGGGCAGCAAATTGAAAACGGAAACGGTGTTTACCAAGTTTACATGGCCCCTTATGCGGGAGGTCGTTTGTTTGAAAAAACCCTGATTACCACAGGCACCGCCCCGGGAACAAATTTGCAAGGTTGGCACGGGTTCAGGACCAGTTTTGCGGAAATCACAAAAATCGGGGTATGGACAAATTACGGGACTGTTATCCAGGTTGATAATTTTAGGGCAAAATATTTGGAAGGCGATTTGGCAACGGTCACAGTGGAATACATACTTGACGATGAGCCTGTTGATATGAAATTTTACCGGTGGCGGGTTTCGGACACCTTTAAATATAACGCTCCTAAAACTTTAAAATATAATGATACCTTATACTATTTAGTATCCGGTGAGGATGAGCTTTCCGCCCTTGTTTCGGGATATACGCAGCTTACCGTAAGATACCAAAGCCAAAACCCAAATGAAGGGGGGCGGGTATTTTATGCGTCTTTTGACGGTGAGGAAGAAGGCGTGGAACTTTTCGGAAACACAGGACTGCAGTTAGGGCAGAAGGGGAATTCCCTTCATTTAGACGGCACAAATTCATACGCGAAACTTGCGGGCGGCTTAATGAGCAATTTAGAGGATTTTACCATCACGGGCTTTTTTAAAGCCGACTCATTCTCAAGCTGGGCAAGGATATTTGACTTTGGGAACAACCAAACGGTAAATATGTTTTTAACCCCCAAAAGCGCCGACGGCTTTGTGGTATTTGCCATGACCACAGGTGGTAGCAGCGCGGAACAGAGAATCACCACATATTATCCCTTCCTTGAGGGGCAGTGGTACCATTTTGCCATAACCTTGGAGAAAAATGTTGCAACACTGTATATTGACGGGAAAGAAACAGGCAGCAACAGGGTGTTTAGCCTAAAACCAAAAGATTTAGGCAATACCACAAACAATTTCATAGGCAAAAGCCAGTATCCCGACCCCTATTTTAACGGAAACATTGATGAATTTGAAATATTCCCATACGCTATGTCGGCGGATGAAGTAAACCTTCACATGGAAAAAACCGCCGCGAGGGTTGAAAAAGTCAAAGAAATCCATATGCTAAAAGAAAATTACTACAAGCCCCAAACCGCTGACGTAATTTTTGAAAACGGCCTTGTGGGGAAGGCAAGAATTTATGAGTGGATGGTTTCATCCGCTGTGGAGCGCGGCACATTCAATATGGAAATTGGGTATGTCAGGGTATTTAACAAAAGATACCAGATTAATGTATATATACACATGAAAAACATCTCGCTGATTGATGATTTAAAAATTGCCCATATTATGGATGATGAAACGGGCGGCGCGACAGTGAAATATGCCATAATTGGGAATTGTGGCGGGGAACTCTTGTTTGCCATTGCGGAATATGATGGGGGTAAACTTGTAAAGGTTAAAACTAAAACCGTAGCTTTAGAAGGAGAGGAAAATGTGGTCAGCCTGACTTTGCCCGGCGCTGACATCAATAAAACAAGGGCCTTTGTCTGGAATAAAAAATTAGAGCCCGTCGCAATTACGGTTGATAGAATGCTAAAATAAAGCGAGGGGTGGGCTTAAATGGCAATTTTTCTGCCATAAGGCTAAAGTGGTGGATATATTGGCAATGACTCAATAAAAGGGGGATTTCCCCTTTTTTTTATTTTTATAAAGTATTGCTACAAAATACAATATTTGATAAAATGATTGTGTCATTGAATATCCTAAAAAGCAGAGGGAGTGTAAAAAATGAAAACTGGCCGGATTGTGGCACTATTTTTATCTTTTGTTCTAATTTTAGGGCTGTTTCCCGCGCAAACATTTGCGCAAGAAGAAAAGGTTTATGACTCGTACTACCTCGGCGATTTTTACCTAAATGCTACCACCCCAATTCCCTTAGGTGCGCGCTTTAAGGGAGTGGTAAAGTTTGAGTATGATTTGCATGTCAAAGCCAATATCACAGCTTCAAACAACGCAGTAGTGTTTGGCGGCGACGGGCTTTCTGCATGGGCTGGCGTTGGCGCGGCTTTGTACATAAACAGCTCATGGGGTGGCTCGGAAAATGTGTTTTACACCCAAAACGCCAGGGGCGACGGCAACGGCATTGTGCATAACAGCACCTTAACGTGGAAAAACCGCCCCCAAAGCGGCTTAAGGGAAGGATACACAAGCTATAAGGTGGAACAAATTATAGACACCGAACCCCAAGGGTCGTCAAACCCACTTTATCAAATTTATATGACCCCATATATCGGGGGTAAACTTGACGAAAGTCAGAGAACACTAATTACATCAGGGTCTGACCCAATCACGGGCAAATCAGGATGGCACGGGTTTAGGACCAGCTTTAGCGAAATTACAAGAGTCGGTGTGTGGACAAACAGCGGTACGGATATTTTTATAACAGATTTATGCGCCCAATATTTAGAGGGAAATACAGCGGAAGTAACCGTAAACTACGATTTTGAGGGAAATATTGAAAAACAAAAGTTATATAAGTGGAGAATTAATGATACCTTCACATATAATGCCCCAAGGATAATAGAAAAGGACGGCACGGTTTACTACCTTGACTCAAGCAGTCAGGATTTGTCAAAAACAGTGCCAGGCGAAGGCTTGACAATAAATGTGCGGTACACAACGGAGGAAAAAACTTACGGTAGCAGGGTTTATTATTATTCATTGGACAATTCAGGCGAAGGCGGGATAACGTATTTTGGGAATGTGGAATTCCAAAAGGGCCAAAAGGGAAATTCCCTTCACCTGGACGGCTCATCCTATGCCCTGCTTCCTCAGGGGATTTTATCAAGCCTAAACAGCTTTACAATCACAGGCTGGTTTAAGCAGGATTCCCTATCCAGCTGGGCAAGGGTATTTGACTTTGGGAATAACACTAACGTAAATATGTTCTTTACCCCCTACAGCGCTGACGGGAGAATGGTATTTGCCATAACCACGGGAGGGAATTCGGGAGAACAAAGGGTTAGTGTAACCTCACCCTTAATTGACGGCCAGTGGTACCACTTTGCCATTACTTTGGAAGGAAGCACAGCCGCTTTATATATCGACGGGAAAGAAATGGCAAACAACAAAGCCATGACCTTGAGGCCCTCATCCTTAGGGAATACCATATATAATTATTTGGGTAAAAGTCAATACAGCGACCCCAACTTTTTAGGAAATATTGATGAAATCCAGATTTACAACTATAAAATGGATTTATCGGAAATCAGGAAAAACCTAAAAGAGACCGCAAGCAAAGTCTCAAGGGTTGAGGATGTTTATATTTACACCGAAAGTCCGGTTGTAACATTGCCTAAAAGGGTGGAAGTTACATATGAAAACGGCCTTGTGGCCTTTGCTAAAACTTATTGGGAACAGGATACGGTTGAAGTGGCTGAACACATGATTGTGGAAGGCAAGGTTTATGTATCAGGGGAAGAATACAGCGTAAATGCCTATATAACCTATAAGGACAGGTCCCTTGTGGAAGGGTTTAAAGTAAGTTCGGACATTTTCAACCTGCCGGACAAAATTGTAAGCTCAATCAAAGTGGAAGCCGAAAACCCTGAAAATTTATACGCAATGCTTGGGCTTTATAGATTGGACGGAAAATTAGAGAGCATGAGCATTAAGGAATTTAGTTTGGAAAATGAGGCCAGCTTTGAGCTTTCATTGGATAAACCAAGCGGGGGCGGGACTTATCTGGCAAAATCTTTTATATGGAGAAAGAACATGCAGCCAATATCACAAGTGGTTCAAAGGGAAATACAAGCAAATGAGGCGGGCTTTTTCAGCCTTGGCGATGTCAAGCTTCTAGACGGCATTTTCTTAGAAAGCCAAAACGTAGGTGCAGCTTATCTAAAAGATTTAGACATGGACAGACTTATTGCCCCATATTATGAGGCGGCGGGTTTGACCCCTAAAAAAGCAAGATACGGCGGATGGGAGTCCATGCAGATTTCGGGCCATTCGCTAGGACACTATTTAAGCGCGGTATCCCTCTTTTATGCGGCAACAGGGGATGAAGAGTTTAAGCAAAGGCTTGACTATATCATAGATGAACTTGCTTACATCCAAAGTGAATACGGAAACGGCTATATCGGCGGCGTGGAAGAAACCCCCTTCAGGCAGGTATTTAGTGGAAACTTCTCCGCTGAAAAGTTTAACCTTGCGGGATATTGGGTTCCGTGGTACAACATTCACAAAACCTATCAGGGCTTAATTGACGCATTCATTCACGGCAGGAACAAAAAAGCTTTGGATGTGGTGGTTAAATTTGCAAATTGGGCAAAGACAGGCCTTGACAATTTAACCGACGCCCAGGTTCAGAGAATGCTAAATTGTGAACACGGCGGAATGAATGAGGTATTTGCAGAGCTTTATGATATAACGGGAAATGAAAGCTATCTTGAACTTGCCAAGAGGTTTACCCATAACGAAATCCTAGACCCTCTTTCAAGAAAGCAGGATAACCTCACGGGATACCATGCTAATACCCAGATTCCAAAAATAATTGGCGCGGCCTCCATTTATGAAAACGACCCGGATATGACAAATTACAAAACCGCGGCGGAATTCTTCTGGGACACCGTTGTTAAAAACCGTTCCTATGTTTTTGGCGGAAACAGCATTTCCGAGCACTTTGAGGCATTGGGCGCGGAAACTTTGGGAATTAAAACCGCCGAAAGCTGTAACACCAATAATATGCTTAAACTGACAGAACACCTGTACACATGGGAACAAAAGAAGGAATACATGGACTATTTTGAAAATGCCCTATTTAACCAGATTCTTGGGTCCCAAGACCCGCTAACTGGAAACAAAACCTACTTTACCTCAACCCTGCAAGGGCATTACAGGATTTACGGAACCCATGATAATTCCTTCTGGTGCTGCACCGGGACCGGGATGGAAAACCCCGCGAAATACGCAAAAGGGATTTACTTTAAATCAGGAAATGATTTATATGTGAATTTGTTTATTTCATCCCGCCTCACATGGCGCGATAAGGGAATCGTACTAAGACAGGAAAGTGATATCCCCTATGGTGATAAACTAACGCTTACCGTTGAGGAAGGGAATGCCTTTGCGAATATTAAAATCAGAAAACCCAAGTGGCTGGCAGGAACCCCTTTAGTATATGTAAACGGTGAATCGGTTGAAAACATTGGAAATGATGATTATATCACATTGTCAAAACAATGGCAGGCAGGGGATGTAATTGAAGTTACCCTACCCATGGCACTTCAAAAATACGTTGCAAAAGACAACCCCAATAAGATTGCCTTTACCTACGGCCCCATTGTTTTGGCAGGGGCGTTTGGAAGCGAAGGCCTTCCAAACGATACGGTTGAAAAGGAAACAGGGCTGGATTCCACAACCACATATGTGCCAACCCTGATTTGCCAGGACGATATTTTAAGCCATATTGAACTAAAAGACGAAGAAACCCTTACCTTTGAGATTGGCCCGGATTATACGTCCAATAAAAAAGCGGTAACCCTAAAACCCTTCTTTGCGGTACACCATGAGTTTTACACCGTTTACTGGTATTTGAACACAAACCCCTCGGCCTTTGAAAAGCAGCTAAATGATATCACCATTGACTCGGTTATCCCAGACGGGCAGCAGGATGAAATCGGGCACAATTTGCAATCTAAAGACAGCAACAACGGGTATTTTGAAAGCGGCGGCCTGATTTACAGATGGCGCGACGCGTGGGGTTCATCCGACTCATTCTTTAGTTATGACATGATGGTGGACCCGGATAATAACAACTACCTGTATGTGGTATACTGGGGAAGCGACACGCCGTTTAATAAAAACGGGGTTTCATACACAAGGAATTTCGACATTTTAGTAGACGGGGTAAAAGTCGGGGAACAGACTCTCAACAACAACAAGCCCAACTCCTCCTTCTATGTGTTCTACGCAATCCCAAAAGAGGTTACCCAAGGCAAGGATAAAGTAACTGTTACCTTTAGGGTTAAAAACGCAAATACCGCGGCGGGCGGAGTGTTTGAGGTAAGAACCACGACGGGCGTAATCCAATGATTTAATGTAAGGCCAAAAGTCAATAAATTGATACTTGCACCACGAATTTTTATGCAATTTATATAAAGTAAAAATTGTTGAAAATTATCAATATATAAGTTATAATAGTCTTTGTTGCAAAAGGATGTAATATCCATAATAAATATTTGGAGGATGGTAAAAAGATGAACAAAAGACTTTTGTCCCTATTACTCACCGTGGTAATGCTATTTACCCTAGCACTTGCGGGATGCGCAAAGAAAAACGTAGAGCCTCAGGAAAGTGCTAAACCTCAAGAATCAAAAGAAGACTTCAAAGTCGGGTTTGTGTATGTCGGGCCAATCGGCGACGGCGGCTGGACTTATTCCCATAACGAAGGAAGGCTTGCTATTGAAAAAGAACTAGGCGTTAAAACATACTACAAAGAATCCGTTGGGGAAACAATTGAAGAAACAGTTAGCGCAATTGAAGAGCTAATTGATGAAGGCTGCAAAATGATCTTTACCTGTTCTTTCGGATTTATGGACGGGACAGAAATGATGGCTGAAAAATATCCGGATGTTATCTTCATGCATGCATCAGGTTACAAAATGAACGATAAAAACTTTGGAAACTACTTTGGAAGGATTTATCAGGCAAGATATCTATCCGGTATAGTTGCAGGTTTGAAGACACAGACAAACAAAATCGGATATGTGGCAGCTATGGAAATTCCTGAAGTTATCAGGGGTATTAACGCTTTTGCACTAGGCGTTCAATCCGTAAACCCCAATGCAACAGTTGAAGTTATGTGGACCCATGACTGGGTTGACAGCGCGAAAGAAAAACAAGCAGCAATCGCTTTGCTTGACAAGGGCTGCGATGTAATCGCGCAGCACCAAGACTCCGTTGCTCCCCAGGAAGCTGCTAGGGAACGCGGCGTATGGGGTATCGGTTATCACACAGATATGTCAAAGGTTGTTCCTGAAGCAACAATTACATCAGCTATCTGGGACTGGAGACAATTTTATGTTGACCAGGTTAAGAGCGCTATGGAAGGCACATGGAAGCCAATCAGTTACTGGGAAGGCCTAGACAGCGGCGTAACACTACTTGCGCCATTAAACGAAGCCCTTGCACCTGAAGGCGCGGCTGAAAAAGTTGAAGAAGCAAGACAAAGGATTATCTCCGGCGAATGGGACGTATTCACAGGCCCAATCAAGGATAACCAAGGCAACATCATCGCTAAAGAAGGAGAAAAGCTAACTGACGAACAATTGCTTGGCGATGAAATGAACTGGCTAAACGAAAACGTTATCGGCCAAATCGCAAGATAATCCCAAGATAAATAAATATTAATATCGGGGCATGAAAGTGCCCCGATACTTGTTATTTTTAATAAAAAACATTATAATAAAGGATAATACCCAAAAAAGTTCCAAAGGGACGGATGGAGGATTTAATGGGAAACACGGCTATTAAAATGGAAAATATATCAAAATATTTTGGCCCGGTGGTGGCAAATGAAAACGTGTCCTTTGAGGTATTGGAAGGGGAAATCCACGCCCTTTTGGGGGAAAACGGCGCAGGGAAATCCACCCTTATGAACATGCTTTCAGGGATTTACACGCCGGATACGGGCGAAATTTATGTCAGGGGCCAAAAAGTGCGTTTTTCCTCCCCCAAAGACGCCATAAAAATGGGAATCGGCATGGTCAGCCAGCACTTTAAGCTGGTGGAGGTTCACACCGCGGCGGAAAACATTATCGCGGGCGGGGACGAAAAGTTCTTTTTAAATAAAAAGAAGATTTATGAAAAACTAAAAAAAATCACACAGGACTACGGCTTTGAGGTGAATTTGGAAAAGCCGGTTTATGAAATGAGTGTTTCCGAAAAACAGACCATTGAAATCATAAAGGTTTTATACAGGGGCGCAAGGATTTTAATCCTGGACGAGCCCACCGCGGTGCTTACCCCGCAGGAAGGGCAAAAACTTTTTTCTATTTTAAGAAAAATGAAAGCCCAAGGCTGCGCCATTGTAATTATCACCCACAAAATGGCGGAAGTTATGGAAATTGCTGACCGCATAACCGTTTTAAGAAAGGGACAGGCTGTAAAAACCCTTGACAAAGATAAAACCAACCCCAACGAGCTTACGGAACTGATGGTTGGAAGAAGCGTGAACTTGTCCATTGAAAGGCCAGAGACAGAAAAAGTCAAAAATGTTTTCAAAGTAAAAAATTTAACGGTGCGCGACCAGGAAAAGGTGAAGGTCCTTGATGATGTATCCTTTTCAGTGTCCGGCGGCGAGATTTTGGGAATCGCGGGCGTTGCGGGAAGCGGCCAGAAGGAGCTTTGCGAAACCATTGCGGGGCTTATGAGGGCTGAAAGCGGGGAAATCATTTATAACGGCGAAAACATACTGGGGTTGGACCCTAGGAAAATCATAGATAAAGGCATATCCATGAGCTTTATCCCGGAAGACCGCCTGGGCATGGGGCTTGTGGCCTCAATGGGAATGGTGGACAATTTGATTTTAAAAGAGTACTACAAAACCCCCGGGATTTTTGTAAAAAGGCAGGGGGCGGCGGAAAAAGCAAAGGAACTTGTGAAATTGTTGGATATAAAGACTCCCGACATCAACACCCCGGTGAAACTGCTCTCCGGCGGGAACATTCAAAAGGTTTTGGTTGGAAGGGAATTATCCGCGGATTTGCATGTTTTGGTTACCGCCTATCCCGTAAGGGGTCTTGACGTGAACACGAGTTATGCGATTTACGAAATGCTAAACGAGCAGAAGAAAAAAGGCGTTGCCATAATTTATGTGGGCGAAGACTTAGACGTGTTGTTAGAACTGTGCGACAGGATTTTGGTTTTATACGAAGGCAAAGTGGCAGGCATTAAATACTCCAATGAAACCACAAAAGAAGAACTGGGTTTACTTATGGCAGGAATGAAAGAGGGGGGTATCAGCGCGTGAGAATAGTTAGAAAGCCCCAGGTCACGGGATATAAGGCATGGCTTATCCGGGGCGCGTCAATTTTAGTAGCGATAATTATCGGGGCAATTATAATTTCAGTGATTGGCCACAGTCCCATTGACGCATACAAAACCATGATATCAACCGTGTTTAAGAAAAGGACTTTTATTAAGATTTTGCACAAAACCATACCCCTTACCATAATTGCGCTGGGAACCTCCGTGGCGTTTAAAATGAAGTATTGGAACATAGGCGGCGAAGGACAGATTTTAATCGGCGCGTTTTGCGCAAGCTATTTTGCCCTCTTTCACTCCGATTCCATGCCGCAGCCGCTTTTACTTACCGTTATGACCCTTGCCGGGTTTATTGGCGGCGGGCTTTACGCGCTAATCCCGGTTCCCTTTAAAATAAAGTTTAACACCAACGAAACCCTTTTTACCCTAATGCTAAACTATATTGCCTTGCAGTTTATCTACTACCTTGAAGCGGGCCCGTGGCGGGACCCGTCGAAAAAAGGAATGCAGTACATTGCCACATTCCCCCAAAAGGCGATTTTGCCGGACTTTTTAGGGGTCCACATAGGCTGGGTTTTTGCGTTGGTTTTGGTGGTGATTATTCACATATTACTTAAAAAGACAAAGCTTGGGTATGAAATTTCAGTAATCGGGGAAAGCGAAAGCACCGCAAGGTACGCAGGGATTAAGGTTAGCAGAGTAATGCTTGCGGCGGTTTTTTTAAGCGGGGGCTTGTGCGGTTTGACGGGCATGATTCAGTCCTCCGCCTTAAACAGGACATTAAGTAGCGGCCTTTCGGACGGCTCGGGCTTTACGGGGATAATTATAGCCTGGATTGCCCAATTGTCCCCGATAGGGATTGTAATAACCTCCTTTGCGTTTTCCATACTCTTGCAGGGGGGGTCAAGCTTAGAGACCGCAATGCAAATTCCCTCAAGCATTGCGAATATCTTACAAGGGCTAATTTTGTTTTGCGTGCTAGGCGCGGAATTTTTCATAAACTATAAAATTATTTTCTCAAAAAAAGAAAACACTAAATAAGTGTTTTGAAAGGAATTGGGATAATGACAAGTATTTGGGTTTCATTTTTGGCTGCCACGGTTATTGCAGCCACCCCTTTGCTCTTTGCCACATTAGGCGGCATACTTAATGAAAGGGCGGGGCATACCAATCTGGGGATTGAAGGCATGATGCTGATGGGGGCGGTGGTGGGCTTTTCCGTCAGCGTGCACACCGAAAACGCGTTCTTAGCTTTGTCAGCGGCCGCGTTTTCTGGCGCGGTGGGAGCGCTAATCTATGCCTTTTTGACCGTCACCATGAAAACAAACCATGTGGTAACGGGGCTTGCGCTGACTATTTTTGGCACGGGTTTTGCAAACTTTGTGGGGGCAAGCTACAGCTCCAATTTTGTGAGAATTCCCGAAAAGGTGAAAGCAACCCTTTCACCGCTAAAAATCCCGCTTTTATCTAAAATCCCGGTTTTGGGGGATATACTATTTAACCAAAACATCCTCTCCTATATGGCATACATCTGCGCCATTGTAATTGGCATATATATCTATAACACCAAAATCGGATTAAATTTAAGAACCGTGGGTGAAAACCCGCAGGCGGCGGACGGCGCGGGGATAAACGTGGATTTATATAAATATGTAAACATAGTTCTGGGCGGCGCCCTCTGCGGGCTTGGGGGAGCCTATGTGTCCATGGCGGAAGTGCCCATGTGGCAGGAAAATATCACCGCGGGCCGAGGCTGGATTGCGGTTGCCTTAATCATCTTTTGCACATGGAACCCCTATAAGGCAATCTTTGGCTCCATCTTTTTCGGCGGGCTTAGCATTATATACTTCAGGCTTTCCGACTTTAAAATCCCCATAAGCGGCCACATTGTGGAAATGCTTCCCTATGCGGCGACTATTGTGGCGCTGGTAATTTCATCCACCAAAAAGTCAAAGAAAAACCGACCCCCTGCTCATTTAGGATTGCCCTATTTCAGAGAGGACCGGTAACGCTTTAGATATAGTACATTAAATTGTTATCAGCGCTGTTTGCCTTTTCGCACAAGTCATATAAGGTGACGGAGTTAATGACTTTTAAGATTGCCTCGTCAATTCTGTCCAAAACTAGCTCTCCAATGGCGTTTTCAATGTTTGAAGCGCTATCCGAGAGCGATTTTTTTGACTTTTCAAAAAGGGACTGCTCAATGGCGGAAAGTATGTCATAGACGGTAATGTTTTTCGGGCTTGTGGCAAGCTGATAACCCCCGCTTGAGCCTTTTGTGGACTCAACCAGGTTAGCCCGTTTTAGGAGCGCGAATACCTGTTCAAGGTATATTTTGGATACCCCCAGTTTTTCCGATATGCTTACAATTGTAATGTAGTCATCCTTGCCGTATTCCTGCGCTAAGCATATCATGGAAGCAAGGCCGTACCTGCCTTTCGCGGATAATTTCATTTCACCACTTCCTTTTAAAATTTATATACTAATCATATATGTCATAACTTTATAATATGTAATCAAAAATGTCAAGTGTGAAATTTATCCGCCTTGAAAAAGCAGAAGGGATTGGATATAATAAATTTGTTCCGGTATAAATTTTAAGCTATGGAGGACTAAATGCTAAACCAGTTTTCAAGAAGCGAACTCCTTTTAGGAAAAGAAGGAATAGAAGTTTTAAAAAATTCCCACGTTGCTGTTTTTGGCATTGGCGGGGTTGGTTCCTTTGCGGCGGAAGCCCTTGCCCGCTGCGGGGTGGGGGAGTTTACCCTCTTTGACGACGACAGGGTGTGTCTTACCAACATAAACCGCCAGATTATCGCAACCTTGGACACCGTGGGAAAATACAAAACGGAAGTTATGAAGGACAGGATACTTTCCATAAACAAAAAAGCCAAAGTCAATATCCACACCACTTTTTTCGGGAAAGAAAACCAAAATGACTTTGACTTTTCAGGCTTTAGTTATATTATTGACGCAATTGACACGGTTTCTTCAAAACTTTTATTAATAAAGCGGGCAAAGGCGGAAAATATCCCCATCATTAGCTGCATGGGGGCGGGGAACAAGCTGGACCCCACGCGCTTTGAGGTTGCCGACATTTACGAAACCTCAATCTGCCCATTGGCTAAAGTTATGCGCAGGGAGCTTAGGAAAAGTGGGATTACTGAGCTAAAGGTGGTTTATTCCAAGGAAGAACCCCTCACCCCCCTTGAAAGCGAGGAAACTTCCTGCAAGACCAACTGTATCTGCCCGCCCGACACCAAGCGCAAATGTGACGTAAGGCGGCAGGTTCCCGGAAGCGTGTCCTTTGTGCCTTCCGTGGCAGGTCTAATTGCCGCGGGGGAAGTGGTAAAGGATTTGATTAAGCTAAAATCCCAAAATTAAAGAGCAAAATTTACAAAATCCGCTTTCGCGGATTTTTTATTTTTGTATCTTGGGATACACAAAATCCAAATTTTTTATGCTATAATAAACACAAAAAGAGGATTGTTTATAAAATCTACCATATTACTATGAATTTTAGAGGGGGATTATTATGGATAAAAATTTAGAAAAAATCAGGCGGCTTCACATAAAAGAATGTATGAAAAACCTTGAGAGAAATAATATGAAAGCGTTTTTTGCCAAAGACAAAAAAGAAGTTTTAGACATAGTAAAATCCCTTGTAAAAGAAGGGGAAAAGGTTTCTGTCGGCGGGTCCATGAGCCTTTTTGAATGCGGGGTTATCGACTTTTTAAAAAATGGGAATTTCCGTTTTTTAGACCGCTATAAGGAAGGATTAACAAGGGAGGAAATAGAGAAAATATATAGGGAATCCTTTTTTTGCGACCACTATTTCACAAGCGCCAACGCAATAACCCGTGACGGCTGCCTTTATAATGTTGACGGGAACTCAAACAGGGTCGCAGCCATGCTATACGGCCCCAAAAGCGTTATAGTTATCGCGGGGGCGAATAAAATCGTTGACTCCTTTGAAGACGCAATAAAGCGGGTTAAAATGGTGGCGGCGCCCGCCAATTCCGAAAGGCTTTCCTGCCAGACCCCATGCAGGGAAGACGGATTATGTGTGTCTTTAAAAATGCAAAACCCCCAAATTTACGACGGCTGCAAGACAGAGGCAAGGATTTGCTGCAACTATGTGGTTTCAGCTTACCAAAGGCATAAGGACAGGATAAAGGTTATTTTATGCCTTGAGGATTTAGGATATTAATTATATGTAAATATACACAAATAAATTAAAAATAATTCCTAGTAAATGAGCAAGAATTCATATTGAAATAATAAAAACAATTGTATAAAATATAATTAGAAAAAATTATAAATTTCAAAACTTGTTGGCGTGTTTTATGACGGAATTTTTGAGCTTTTTAAGAAGGGAGAAATTATTATGTATGAAGGTTTCAAAAAAGGCGCATGGTGCGATGAGATAAATGTCAGGGACTTTATTATGCTAAACTACACACCCTATGAAGGTGACGAAAGCTTTTTAGAAGGCCCGACAGAAAGAACAAAGGAACTTTTTAATAAGGTACAGGAACTTTTTAAAAAAGAACAGGAAAATAACGGCGTTTTAGATATTGACACCGAAACCGTAACGGGACTTACCGCGTATAAGCCCGGCTATATAGATAAGGATAAGGAAATTATAGTGGGGCTTCAAACCGACGCGCCCCTAAAGCGCGCCGTAAACCCCTTCGGGGGCATGCGCATGGCAAGGCAGGCCTGCGAGGCTTACGGATATAAATTAAGCGACAAAATTGAACAGCAGTTTATTCACAGAACCACCCACAACGACGGTGTATTTAAGGTTTACACCGACGAAATGAGAAGGGCTAGGAAAACAGGGATTATCACCGGTCTTCCCGACGCCTACGGCAGGGGAAGGATTATCGGCGACTACCGCCGTGTTGCGCTCTACGGCGTGGACAGGCTGATTGAAGAAAAGCTAAAGGACAAAGCCCGGTTAGGGAAAAACCACATGAGCGAAGAAAACATAAGAATGCTTGAAGAACTGCATGAGCAAATCGACTCATTGAATAAACTCAAGGAAATGGCGCTATCTTACGGCTATGACATTTCAAAGCCTGCGCAAAACGCCAGGGAAGCAATCCAGTGGCTTTATTTTGCGTATCTTGGCGCTATAAAGGAACAAAACGGGGCTGCCATGAGCTTGGGCAGGACTTCCACGTTTTTGGATATCTACATTGAAAGGGACTTAAAAAACGGGGTTTTGACCGAAAGAGAAGCCCAGGAACTAATCGACGACTTTGTAATAAAACTAAGGGTGGCAAGGCACCTAAGGACCCCTGAATACAACGAGCTTTTCGGAGGCGACCCCATGTGGATTACGGAAGGCTTAGGCGGCATGGCACTGGATGGGAGGACATTGGTTACCAAAACAAGCTTCAGGTACCTAAACACCCTCTACAATTTATCCCCGGCGCCCGAGCCGAATCTGACGGTGCTATGGTCCGAAAAACTGCCTGAAGGGTTTAAGAGGTTCTGCGCAAAGGTAAGCATTGACACCGACTCCATACAGTATGAAAACGACGACATAATGAGGCCCCGCTTTGGGGACGACTACGGTATCGCATGCTGCGTATCCGCTATGAAAATCGGAAAACAAATGCAGTTCTTTGGCGCAAGGTGCAACCTTCCAAAGCTTTTACTCCTATCCCTAAATGGCGGGAAGGACGAAAAAACAGGAATTCAGGTGGGCCCTGTCAGCGAAGTCTATGACGGGGAATACCTTGAGTACGACAAGGTTATGGATAGGTTTGCAAAATACCGTGAATGGCTATGCAACCTATATGTTAACACCATGAACGTAATCCACTATATGCACGATAAATACTGCTATGAAAAACTGCAAATGGCCCTTCACGATACCGAAGTTGAAAGGCTTATGGCCTTCGGCGTGGCGGGGTTATCCGTTGTGGCGGACTCATTGTCTGCGATAAAATACGCCCGCGTTAAACCCATAAAGAGCGAAGAAGGCATAATTGTTGATTTTAAAATCGAAGGGGACTTCCCCAAATTCGGAAATGACGACGACAGGGTTGACCAAATTGCGGTAAAACTATTGGAAGACATGAACAAGGAACTTGCGAAAACGGCTGCGTACCGCGGCGCAAAACACACCTTGTCAGCGCTGACCATTACAAGCAACGTGGTATACGGCAAAAAAACAGGGGCAACCCCCGACGGGAGAAAAGCAGGGGAAGCCTTTGCGCCGGGCGCAAACCCAATGCATAACCGTGAACATGAAGGGGCGCTTGCGTCATTAAATTCCGTGGCAAAACTTCCTTATGAAAACTGCTACGACGGCATTTCCAACACCTTCACAATTGTGCCCCAGACTTTGGGAAAAGAGCCTAGGGAAAGGATTACAAACCTTGTTAGTATGTTGGACGGGTACTTCCATCAAAAGGCGCACCATATTAACGTGAATGTTTTAAATAAATCCCTTTTGGAAGAAGCCATGAAGGACCCTGCAAAGTATCCCAACCTCACCATCAGGGTTTCGGGGTACGCGGTGAACTTCCACAAGCTTTCAAAAGAGCAGCAGCTTGAAGTGCTAAAGAGAACCTACCACGAAAGGGTTTAATTGTTTGGATATATAAATTAATAAAAAGGCGTGTTTTTAGAAAAACACGCCTTTTTTGCGTTTTAAAAAATTTTATAAAAACGCCCGCAATCCCCCGTGAAGGCCTAAATTTAAGGCTTTAGCGTTTTTTTAATGTTTTTGGCGCTAAATTTTTCAAGTTTAATTTTTAAAGTTTTGACACAATCTAATACAGGAATTTAAAAAATAGAATGAATAATTTTTGAAAGTTAATTAATACTAAGGTTAGAAAATAAATGAAAGGAGTAATTACATGGCAAATTTAAACCAAGTTGAATTGCAAAACTTACGTCATTTAATCGGTTCCCATGACACCGCTATTCAAAAATTCACAACTTACGCACAGCAGGCAACCGACCCCCAGGTAAAAGCCTTCTTCCAAAAACAAGTTCAAGACGCACAAGCAACAAAACAAAAACTAATGTCATTTTTAAACTAGGAGGATAAGGATATGCAGGAAAAATATATGGTAAATGACGCGCTATCCGGTGTTAAAAGCGAATTGACTTTTTATCAAAATACAATTGCCGAATGTCAAAACCCGGAACTTAGAAACACCATCATCCAAATCAGGAATTCATGTGAACAAAGCCAGTATGAGCTATTTAAACTAGCTCAGCAAAAAGGTTATTATACACCTGCGCAAATGGCTCAGCCTCAAGAAGTGCAGGCAGTAAGAAGCCAGCTACAATAACACAAACTCCTACACTCCAAATTGAAAAACCTCCCTATGATATATAGGGGGTTTTTCTAATTATATTACATATACAAAAACCCTTAAAAACATTTTAAGCTTATGTTCTCTTTTAAAACCTCCAATGTTATGTTGGAGGTTTTTTGCATAGTGAAAACCACGTGGTAGCCCCTCAAAAGAGGTTAACCTGTGAACGGTATCTAAAGTAAAAAAGTTTATTTATAATTTTTCAAAAATATTCTGGACAACAAAAGACGCGCTTGTTCTGCCTGTAGTGTGCAAGGCTATGCCCGAAAATGAAAAACCCCCCGTTTTACGGGGGGATACTTATTAATCAATTTGAAAATTACATAATACATGACTGACGTTTAGAAATTCATTCCTTTACCATTTCTTTTAAACTTGCGGCTAATGATGCCAGGTTTTGAATTTCCGAGGGGATAATAATTTTTGTGCTTTTCCCGTCAGCCACTTTTTCTAAGGATTCCAAACTTTTTAAGGCAATTACGTTTTGGTTGGGGTTTGCCTCATTAAGAAGCTTTATCCCCTGGGCTATTGCCTCCTGAACCTTCAAAATTGCCTCCGCTTCCCCTTCGGCTTCCTTTATTTGAGCCATTTTTTTGGCTTCCGCCCTTAAAATCATGGCCTCTTTCTCACCTTCGGCAACAAGGATTGCGCTCTTTTTTTCACCTTCTGCCTTAAGGATTGCTTCCCTGCGCTCGCGTTCCGCCTTCATTTGCTTTTCCATGGCGTCTTGGATTTCCCTGGGCGGGATTATGTTTTTAAGTTCAACCCTGTTAATTTTAATTCCCCATGGGTCAGTCGCCTCATCCAGGATAGTTCTCATTTTTGCATTTATAATGTCGCGGGAAGTGAGCGTTTCGTCAAGTTCCAAATCCCCTATAATATTTCGCAAGGTTGTAGCCGTCAGGTTTTCAATTGCCATCATTGGGTTTTCAACGCCGTAGGCATAAAGTTTCGGGTCGGTGATTTGAAAATATATAACGGTGTCAATCTGCATGGTAACATTGTCCTTTGTAATCACAGGTTGCGGCGGGAAATCCACCACCTGCTCTTTTAGGCTCATCACCTTTGCCACTCTTTCAATTAGCGGGATTTTTACATGCAGCCCCACATGCCAGGTGGCCTGATAGGCGCCCAGGCGCTCTACCACATAGGCCTTTGCCTGGGGCACAATTTTTATATTGGATATTAGCAAAATAAAAACAATCACAATAAGCGCAATCAAATAAGGCATAAGTAAACCTCCTAATTTTGTTTTTCAACTATCAATTTTACCCCTCTGATATCCTTTACAAGTTATAGTCTCAAGTAGTGGTGTAAATTTCGTGGAGGCTAATTGACAAA
>ENA-UPAD01000842-UPAD01000842.1-bioreactor-metagenome-genome-assembly--contig:-NODE-842-length-38501-cov-6.695989_pt1 | contig 38501 bp, 37 predicted proteins | sample MGYA00238179_ERZ772710 | MGnify/ENA primary metagenome ERZ772710 (study PRJEB29004, sample SAMN07631245) | bioreactor metagenome | isolation source: Switchgrass digestor | place: USA: Dartmouth...
CTAAGAATTGTTATGCCTATGCCATCCTGGATGTGGAGGAAGATTTTGCCGTAGCCGCAGTGAATGGTCATTTGGATACAAGGCTTCCGGCATACATATACTTTCCCTCGCTGGATATCAGCGTAGGCCTCACCGTCGATCTCGACATCACGGCAAGGGCATTGCTCTGGACAAAAACATTATATCATAAGCGGCTTGCCAATGTATGGTGGCATAGTGGTAACCAGAAAAAATCCCTGATGTCATCGCCTGAGATGGCGCAGGCATTTGCCGGCATTGAGAGTTCCGGGTTTGAGCTGATGCCGAGGGAATATGGCAGCAGGCAGTCGGTTTGGCTGGCCGGGGAGGAGGCAACCCTGCTTTCCCAAGATACCGTTGCTTCCTTGGGAGTAGCAGCAGTCTTTGCGGTCGATGAAGCAGTATCGGAACCTAACCCCGATATACGCAGTTTGATGGAAAACATATATCCGGAAGCAGAACCGCAGCTCGTTGTGAACGGCAGTGAGGGCTGGCTGGTATGGACGGATGACAACCCGGAAAGGGATGCGATAAATCGGACGCAGCTTCGCTATTCCGTCCAAAAGGGTGGAGTGTGGCAACAGCCTGTGTGGCTGGATGGTGACGGGACAGCAGACTTCACACCTGCTGCGGCAGTTGTTAATGGCGGCGTTCTGATGGCATGGCATAACATCAGCAAGGCAATCACCGAAGAGGAAGACCTTGAAGAAATGCTGAAGAGCTCTGAAATCAGCATCACTGAAAGCCTTCTCACTGCAGATGGAAGCAGCCCCAATATCATCACGCTGACCCATGACAATTCAATTGACCATTCCCCTGTTATTGCATCCAATGGTTCAGAGGCTTTGCTGGTATGGATCAAGGCAGAGGAAATGGGCGTGAGTATGGATGAAGATGAAAATTCGGGTTCAGAACAGGGCAGCCAGTTGTACTTTGCCAAATGGAGCGGCGGAACATGTAGCGAGCCTTCCTCCATCGGCAGCAACAATGCTACAGTGCTCAATGCAAGCCTATTCATGGAAGGAGAACAGGGGTAACAATTCCATATGTACCAACAGTAACTGAGAAAAACGACCCTGAAGGCATTGTTGTTTGGTATATCGATGCACAGAGCAATACCATGGCTATACTAAATGGATATTACAATAAATCCATTGGTACTGCCAGCTTTAGTACTACCCATTTCAGTGGTTTTGCTATAGCCTTTAACCCTGTATACTTTAAGGATGTATCCGGCAATGCCTGGTATAGCAAAGCTGTAAGCTTTATTGCTGCAAGGGGAATTACCAGTGGAACCGGAAATGGCAATTTCAGCCCGGATGACAGGTTTACCAGGGGGGCAGGCGATAACGTCGATAATGCGGGACTACGGCATTGCTCCGGGCACCAATCCGGCAGATAATTTCTCAGATGCGGGCGACACCTGGTATTCAGGATATTTGGCAGCTGCAAAACGGCTAGGCATATCAAAAGGCATTGGCAATAGCCTGTTCGCTCCGGATAAAGAAATCACCCGTGAGGAAATGTTTACACTGCTTTATAGCGCATTGGGAGCCATTCGGCAGTTGCCGTCGGACATGGCAAATCCCGTAAGAACTCTCACTGACTTCACTGATGCGGGTCAAATCGATTCCTGGGCGAAAGAAGCAATGACGCTGCTGGTCGAAACGGGCATTGTCAAAGGAAACGCCGGAAAGCTAATGCCCCTTGATACATCTACAAGGGCTGAAATGGCACAGGTGCTGTATAACCTTATGACCAGGTAATAGAAACGTAATAAAAGCAAAATCATAAAAAGAATTGACAAGGAAATACCATGCTTGGGGAGACTTCCCTGACAAGCAATTGTTTATGACTTGACTGCAGAGCAAATTATAAAAGATTTGTGACTGCGGTCAAGTCATATTGCTGTGATATTTTTTTAAAAGCCGCTTTAGCCTTTGGCGCTTTAATCTGAAATATGTTATTTAAATATGTTAATTTAACTTGTTGTGCTAGCATTTCGATAGCAGGAGTTCCGAGCTCAAGAGATAATAAGCTCGTTACGGGGCAAATCAATTCGCTTGTGTTAAAGGATACTTCCTTTAAGATGGGGGGATCCCAAAGCTCTCCACGATGCTATCTCATTATCTAGTACAACAAGTTAATTTAATATAATATTACATCATAAATAGTAAAAATAATGTTTCTAAATTCACAGGATTTTCTTGATATGATGGAGAAATTAATATTTTATAATAAATGAAATTAATAATATTTTTTATAGTAATACATACAGGAGGCTGTAGTATGGAGGAAGTATTGGTTATAGTGGATGTTCAGAACGATTTTATCAGTGGAGTACTGGGGACAAAGGAAGCGGAGGCAATTATTGAGCCATTGGTAAACAAAATCAATTCATTTAACGGAATTGTCTTACTAACAAAAGATACCCATGAGAAAAATTATTTATCCACCCAGGAAGGTCAGAAGCTCCCTGTAGTACACTGTATTAGAGGCACATCAGGATGGGAAATTGATTCCAGGGTTATGGAAGCTATCAATAAAAGAGGACTTGAATATAAAGTATTTGAAAAAGGTACTTTTGGTTCTATAAGCCTTGGTGAACATCTTGTGAAGTTATATAACGAAGGAAAGGTCAAACAGATAGAATTTGTAGGTGTATGTACTGATATATGCGTAGTTTCGAATGCTCTTCTGGTAAAGGCAATGCTGCCGGAGGTGCCAATATGGGTTGATGCTGCTTGCTGCGCAGGTGTTACTCCTGAAGCCCATGAGGCAGCGTTAACTACCATGAAGTCTTGTCAGATAGATATAATTAGAAATAGTTGAGCAACAGGCATTTGTGATTATAGGGAATCTGTCACCGGAGGAGAAAAATATGAGTATTAAAGATAAAATGCACAGTGGCGAATTGTACCTTCCCTGGGACAAGGAATTGATGAAAGAGCAGTTAAGCTGTCTTGACAAACTGTATGATTTTAACAGTACAAGGCCTAATGAGCTTGAAAAGCGAGAAGCTTTACTAAAAGAAATGTTTGCTGAAATTGGTGAGGGCTGCTATATTGAGCCACCGCTTCATTCAAATTGGGGATGCCGCCACGTACACTTCGGAAAGTACGTTTACGCAAATTTTAATTTAACATTAGTTGATGATACCCATATCTATGTAGGAGATAACACGATGTTTGGTCCCAATGTTACAATAGCGACAGCAGGCCACCCGATTTTTCCTGAATTACGTGAAAAAGCTTATCAATTTAATTTGCCTGTTCGGATAGGAAAAAACTGTTGGCTGGGTGCCGGGGTTATAGTTGTCCCTGGCGTTACCATAGGAGATAATACGGTGATTGGAGCAGGAAGTGTTGTAACAAAGGATATACCAGCTAATGTCGTTGCTGTAGGTAATCCCTGTAAAGTGATTCGGGAGATAAATGAGTATGATAAAGAGTATTACTATAGGGATAGAAAGATAAAAATATAAAAATATAAGGATTTTAAAAATGCAGTGGCCATATATGATGTATGTAAACTACTATGGAGTGTGGAATTTGAATGCAGGACAGACCGGTGTACCATGATTATTGTGAAGAATTAATAGATTCAAAATTAGACTAGGGAAAGGTTGTCATGGATAAGAATGTTTTGCAAATATATAAAGCATTCAAATAAATCAATTACTTTGATAAGTATTAAAAGTGCTCTTGTTCAACTATTTGATAAAAGGAGGAAAAACTGATTGATTGGTGCAATTATTGGCGATATAGTTGGTTCGCGATTTGAGTTCAACAATCACAGGAATAAAGACTTCGAACTATTTACGAAAGATTGTCAGGTGACAGATGACAGTATAATGACTCTTGCAGTCGCAAAAGCCCTTATGGAAGCGGGGAAAACAATCAAATCTTCAATTGGCGGGTATGATTTTGATAACAACTATTGTTTGTTAGTTGAGAAAATGACCATAAAATTTATGCAGGAAATTGGGCGTAAATATCCCAATTGTGGTTACGGTTTGATGTTTTCAAAATGGGTTTTTAGCGATGATCCTCAACCTTACAACAGCTTTGGAAATGGTGCGGCTATGCGGATAAGTCCCGTAGGTTTTGTAGCCAGGACAGAAAGCGAAGTCTGCAGTCTCTCTAAAGCTGTGACTAGAGTGACACATAATCATGAAGAGGGCATAAAGGGTGCAGAAGCAACTGCGGTAGCAATTTACATGGCACGTTGCGGATTTAACAAAAGCGAAATCCGTGAAAAAATTGAGCGCAACTATTATTCTTTAGATTTTACAATTGATGATATCAGAGATTCATACCAGTTTAATGAGACATGCCAGGATACTGTTCCACAAGCTATTGAAGCTTTTTTGGAGTCCATTTCTTTTGAGGATGCAATTCGTAATGCAATTTCAGTAGGTGGAGACAGTGATACTTTAGCTGCCATCACAGGAGCTATAGCAGAAGCATACTACGGAGTTCCTGAAGAGCTCAAAGAGAAAGCTCTTTCCTATCTTAATGATGAACTCCGTTCTATTTATAATGATTGGTCTGAATTTATATCCATGACAGGGCATGACAGGGGACGGTTCCATGTCTTCACGAAGGTGAGGAACAGAGATGATAGGGGATAATACCATGTCTTGACGAAGATGGAATTACCTGGTAGAATATACCGGGGGTGGAGTATTATGCCAAGACGTGCAAGGCAGCTTAGTTCAACAGGAATATACCACATAATGCTAAGAGGCATTAATCAGCAGCAGTTTTTGGAAGATAGAGAGGATAACGAAAAAATTATAGAAATAATAAAGGAATGTAAAAAGATAAGCGGATATAAGATATATGCATATTGCCTTATGGGAAATCATCTCCATTTAATTATTAAGGTTGAAAAAGAACCATTAGAACAAATATTCAAAAGAATTTGCAGCAGATTTGTCTATTGGTATAATGGAAAATATAACAGGGTGGGACATTTGTTTCAGGACAGATTCAAAAGTGAACCCATTGAAGACCAAGGTTACTTTTTTAGAGTGCTGCGATATATTCATCAAAATCCAGTGAAAGCAGGATTAGTGAAAAAGGCGGGGGAATATCCATACAGCAGTTTTAACTGTTATATGGAGACAAAAGGCAATCAATTAGTTGATGTTGATTTTGTGCTTAATATCATGTGTAAAGAACAGTTAGAAAAATATCATAGTATAGCGAATGGAGATAAGTATTTGGATATTACAGAGCGACCATTTCGAGTGACAGATGAACATGCAAAGGAAATTATAAGAAAAGTATCGAAGTGTAAAAATGCATCGGAGTTTCAACTTTTAGAGACCAAAGAGAGAAACTGTTACATAAGAAAATTACGAAAAGAGGGACTTTCGATAAGGCAAATTAGCAGATTGACAGGGATAAGCAAGGGTATTGTAGAGAGATGTGGAAAATAGGAAAAGACACAGAACCGTCCCCTGTCATAACCTGTCATACAGTCATACAGTAAAAGAAAAAACGTACATAACCATAAAAAAACCATTTAATTTCTTCTACTCCTTTTATATAATTAATTAATGAACGATGAAGTTTATTTTTCAACGTTCACTAGTTTAATTGGAGGTTAATATATGAATAGTATTTTAGTTATAGGCAGTTTAAACATGGATCTCGTAATAACTGCTCCCAGAAAGCCTGAAATGGGAGAGACAATAACGGGAAGCGGATTCATGACTACACCTGGAGGCAAAGGGGCAAATCAGGCAGTTGCTGCTGCCCGCCTGGGTGGAAAAGTCAGTATGATTGGATGTGTTGGAAAAGATGGCCATGGAAACATGCTTATTGACAATTTGAAAAAGAACAATGTTGACATAAGCCGCATTGTACAAGTAGAAAATGCACCAACGGGAGTTGCAGTAATAACAATTGTTGACGGTGATAATTATATAATTCTTGATTCGGGTGCAAATGCTATGATAACACCACAGCATATCATTGAAGCGGAAGATATGATCAAAAGTTCGGATATTGTAGTTTTACAGCATGAAATTCCCATGGAAACAGTATTGGCTGCAGTAAAGATTGCTAAAAAGAACGGTACAAAGGTATTGCTAAATCCAGCACCTGCAAAGACTTTATCTGACGAGTTGCTTTCCATGGTGGATATAATCACTCCGAATCAGTCAGAGTGCAGTCTCATCACAGGGATAAATACCGATACATTTGATGGGATATCCAGCGCAATAGAGTTTTTAATTTCAAAAGGGGTAAAACAGGTAGTCGTAACAGTGGGTGGAGATGGAGTTATATACAACAGCGGCAGCAGAATTATACAAAAGGGTGTACCCAAAGTAAAGGTAGTAGATACAACAGCTGCCGGGGATTCATTTTCTGGGGCACTGGCGGTGGCACTTTCCAATGGAAAAGGTATTGACGATGCTATTGATTTTGCGAATATTGTTGGTACTATTACGGTAACAAGAAAAGGAGCTCAGAGCTCTCTTCCTACCCTTGATGAGGTGGAAAATTTTAATATCGATTTATACAGGTGAAATAGTTGAAAATTAAATAAAAATAGAACAGATGCAGGTGCATTGGCTATCTGTGGACATTGAGATTCATTGTCTGTCAGTAAGAAATAAGTGCCTGCATTTTTGGCACTATCAGATGGCATTTCTATTGTTCAAAGTATTCTTGTGGTTTGCTGGCAAAGGAAAACTATGCTTCGGAGCAGCCTGAACTGGAAAATAAGTGTTTTCTGGAAGGAAAGAACGAAAAGACAATCCAACAAAGGTGGGGAAATCATGAAATACGAGTGGAAAAAGCAAGAGAAAAATTTATATTTGCCAGGCGAGAAACCGGTTTTAATAACAGTACCGAAACAAAAATTTTTGATGATAAACGGAAAAGGAAATCCAAATGATGAAGAGTTCTCTGAAAAAGTCGGTGTATTATATTCTTTGGCCTATGCTGTCAGAATGATGCCAAAACAAGGGTATACACCGGATGGTTATTTTGAATATACTGTTTATCCACTTGAAGGAATTTGGGATTTAACGGAAGAAGGAAGGAAATCAAGTACGTTAAATAAGGATGAGTTGATATACACAATTATGATCAGACAACCTGAGTTTGTAACACAGGAAGTAGTTGATAGAGCACTTGAGAATGTTAGAAAGAAAAAGCCCCATCCTTTATCAGATGACGTAACTTTTGGAACGATGGAAGACGGATTGTCTGTTCAAATGATGCATATTGGCTCCTATGATGAGGAAGAGCTAAGTTTTGAACAAATGAAAAAATTTATTAAAGAGAGTAATCTTGAAATAACAACTTTAGCTCATAGGGAAATTTATATTTCAGATGCAAGAAAAACTGAAAAATCCAAATTAAAAACTGTTTTAAGATATAAGGTTCACGCAGTATGACAAGGGACCGGGCAGGTAGAGGATCAAGGTCTGCTCAGGTGCTGTACAACCTGCTGTTCAATTCATTGAACAACAGTCCTTTTGAAATCAACATTTTACAAAGTGTGAAATATTATTGAGTTTATGTTAAAAAACCATAAAATTATGAGTATACATAAATTGTTATTAAAGCAAAGGAGGATTTCTCTGCAATTAATTTTGTAAAAGAGTAATAATTTTTACAAATGAGTAATCATTTTGTAATCATGTTGTTGATAATTCGCAAATTATTTTTGATAATATCACAAATTATTGATATTATAATTACATAATTATCACATATTGCGATAAATATCCATAATGTAATTCATAATGTTATGGAAACTTTGGAGGTTTTGATGTCCTGTATATTCTGTGAGTATTTGAATAGTAAAAAATACATAATGGAAAACGAACTTGCATTTGCAATATATGATAACTATCCTGTAAACAGGGGACATGTGCTTGTGATGCCCAAAAGGCATTATGCCAGCTTTTTTGATTCAACAGCTGATGAAATACAGGCATTTAATGAACTAATTAATAAAGTTAAAGAGTTGCTTGACAGTGAGTTGAGGCCTGACGGATATAATATAGGAATTAATGTCGGAGAAGCTGCCGGACAAACTATTTTTCACCTTCATATACATGTTATTCCCAGATATTTTGGGGATGTTGACAATCCCAGAGGTGGTATAAGGAACCTTAAAAAGCCTCTTGTCGAGTATGACGGTTAAAGAATACTAAAGGGGATTATTCAAATGGCAGAGTATTCATCTTTGCATAATGGAAGTTTTTTTAATAGAAATTGTGTTACAGGTGATAGGGATCATTTATATAATCGCCTTAAGGAGTCAATTTCCAGGGCAAAAAGAATAGATATAATAGTTGCATTTCTAATGGAGTCCGGTGTAAGGCTTTTAGAGGAGGACTTTAAGCAAGCTGTTAACAGGGGTGCAGCTATTAGAATTCTTTGTGGAAATTATCTCAATATTACTCAGCCTCAAGCTCTTTATCTTCTCAAGGATTCTTTCGGAGACAGGGTTGATCTGCGTTTTTATAACGTTCCTAATAGATCATTTCATCCAAAGGCATATATTTTTGAATTTGACGACAGCGGTGAAATCTTTATAGGTTCTTCAAATATGTCCCGCTCAGCTTTGACCGATGGCATTGAGTGGAACTATAGGATTTGCTCTGTTAAAAGTCCGGAAGATTATCTCCATTTTAAGCGAACTTTTGAGGATCTATTTTTTAATTATTCAATTATAGTTGATGATAATGAAATGCGAAAGTATTCAAAAAGCTGGAGAAGGCCGAAACTCTTTGAGGATTTGGAAAGACTTGAAAACGGTATAGCTGTAGTTACTGAATCAAGAAGAGAGAAAAGGGCCGCTGAACCTGAGACAGGATATGTGGCTGCAGAACCTGAGCCAGAATATGCAATTGATACAGGTAATCAGGAGCAATGCAAAATTATAGAGTATCCGCGCCCAATAGGTCCTCAGATAGAAGCTCTGTATGAGTTGAAGAAATCCAGGCTTGAAGGATGGGATAAAGGTATAGTGGTTGCTGCTACCGGGACAGGAAAGACATTTCTGGCAGCATTTGATTCAAAGGATTTTAAAAGAATTCTCTTTATAGCCCATAGAGAAGAAATTCTTTTTCAGGCGGAAAGTACTTTCAAATGCGTTAGGCCGGAGGCTTCAACCGGATTTTTTAGCGGAGAACGAAAAGACAGAGATTGTGAAATATTATTTGCCACAGTTCAAACTATGGGACGTAAAGAATACCTGAATGATAATTATTTTGCAAGAGATGAATTTGATTATATTATCATTGATGAATTTCACCATGCAGTAGCAGAGAGCTATGTGAATGTTATTGAATATTTCCAGCCGAAGTTCCTGCTTGGACTTACAGCAACGCCGGAAAGGCTTGACAACCAGGATGTTTTTGCTTTATGTGATTATAACCTTGTATATGAAGTCAGATTGAAGGAAGCCATAAACAAGGGTTGGCTTGTACCTTTCAGATACTATGGAATTTATGATGAAACAGACTATAGCGGGATCGATTTTAAAAATGGCAAGTACAATGAGAAACAACTTGAGGAAGCTTTAAGTATAAACAAACGAGCAGATCTGATATTACAACACTATCGCAAGTATAACAGTAGAAGAGCTTTAGGGTTTTGCTCAAGCAGAAAACATGCAGTTTTTATGGCAGATTATTTTGTGGAGCACGGTATTGAATCCTGCGCTGTGATAAGCGGGAATATGTATAAAGATAGTTCAGATTTAGGAAATGAAATGGAATCATTTAATATTTTAGATCGAAAGGAAGCTGTTGATAAGTTAAATAAAGCTGAAATCAGAGTGATTTTTTCAGTTGACATGTTTAATGAAGGCCTTGATGTTCCGGAAGTAGACATGGTAATGTTTTTAAGGCCAACAGAGTCTCCAACAGTTTTTCTGCAGCAATTGGGCAGAGGGCTGCGTAAAAAAGGCGAGAAAAAATATGTAAATGTGCTGGACTTTATAGGTAATTATAAGAAAGCAAACCTAATTCCGTTTTTCCTTACGGGAGATGTAAAAGATTCCGAAAAGAAAGGCAGAAATGTTCATATGCCGGATGAAGAAGATTATCCGGAAGGCTGTTTTGTTAATTTTGACTTTAGATTAATAGATATTTTTAAACGGATGGCAGATGAGCAGAAAGAATTATTTGAAAAGATTAAAGATGAATATTTCAGGATTAAGGAGAAAATTGGAGATAGACCCTTGAGACTGTCAATGTTTACTTACCTTGATGAGGGTATATACACTGCGATACGTACCAAGAAATACTTAAATATTTTCAGAGACTACATTTCGTTCCTTGAAAAGATTGGTGAACTTTCAGAGGAAGAAAAGTCACTATTAGGTACTAAGGCACATGAATTTCTTAAAGAAATCGAAAACACTAGTATGTCAAAAATGTATAAAATGCCTATCCTACTCGCTTTTTATAACAATGGACAAATGAAGTTAAAGATAGATGAAGATGATATTTATTATAGCTTTAAAGGGTTTTATTCGAATCCGTCCAATGCGGTTGACATGTTAAGAGATAAAAGCTCCCGGAATTACAAAAGCTGGGGCAAAAAGGAATATATAAGTCTGGCGAGAAAAAATCCTATGAAGTTTCTAATGCAGTCTTCCGGGGAATTTTTCTATGAAGAAGATAGCATGTTCTGCCTTGCTCCTGAATTAGCGGGTTTTATTCATAATCCTGCGTTTATAAAGCACTACAAGGATATTATTGACTATAGGACAAGAAGATTCTACAGGGAGAGGCTGGAGAGTAAATATAGCAACATAGAGAGGGAGTGTTAGTTTGGAAAAGAGCAATACAATAAAGTATGATAAACTGATTCGCGACAGAATTCCCGAGATAATAGAAGCTACAGGCAGGAAGGCCATAGTTGAAACTTTGGACAAAGATAACTTCCAGAAATATCTTAACATAAAACTTAGAGAAGAAATGGAAGAATATCTGGAAGATGGCAGTGTTGAAGAACTGGCTGACCTGGTTGAAGTAGTATATGCTTTACTTGATTGTAAAGGTATATCCTATGAAGAATTTGAGAGAATAAGAGTTGCTAAAGTGGATGAGAGAGGAGCTTTTAAAAAGAGACTTCTCTTAAAAGAAGTAATTAGAAAAGATGAGAAATAATCCAGTATTAAAAAAACATGAAAACCTGGAGAGTGATGCTAATGAAGCTTGGCATGAGAAAACCAAGTATTAAAAAGAGTATTGCAGCCAGAACAAGCGCAAAAAGATATATGCGTCACAGCTTAGGCTTAAAAGCTCCAAGGGGGTGGGGGTGGGTTACCAATCCTAAAAAGGCTGCGTATAATAGGGTCTATAACAAAACTACATTTAGCATATTTGATCTTTTCAGGTTTATTAAAAATAAATAAAAAATGTTTAGATTTTTAAACTAGTATGTGTTGAACTGAAGATAATTATATTCTGCTTGCTTTTTTTCTGCCCGTTTGTTTCCCATTTTTCACTTAAATTACTTATTTAGGCATTTCATTAGGTATCAATAAATTATATTTCTAGTCTTAACATGTGACATACTGTATCTCCATAAATACATCTCATGCAAAAGTTGACAGTAATAAACATAATAAAAGTGTGCATTATACAATACATGAGGACGATTGCATCCATTTGTACGGTATCGTAAATATAAGCATTTTTAACGGTAGCTTTATCATGGAGGTGCGCTTTATGGGGTTGTTTGGAAGTACTGATAGCAAAAAAGAGGCTAAAAATACAAAGAAACTTGCCAGAGAAGAGTTTATGACTGATGCCAAGTTGTTTACCACAGCTATATGTGAATACCTGGGAGGGCATCCTGATATCGAGCAAAGAACGATAGGAAATATATATGTAAATAAAAAAGGAATTTTCTTTGATGCCAGTTTGTCACCAAAGTTCATTTATATTCCAATTCAAAACATAATAAAAAGCGAGTTTAAAAATGAAGAACAGATTTCTAAAGATGTCACACTGACAAGATTGCTGGCATTTGGCATATTTGCATTTGGACTTAAGAAGAAAAGAAAAGAAGTGCAAAACTACCTGATAGTGACCTACGATGAAAATGGAATTGAAAACACAATCATATTTGAATCCAAGAATGCTTCGGCTTTAGCAAGTGCAATGATAAAAGCAAGGCAGTTATATGCAAAAGAAAACCCGCAGGAACAGGTTTCAGACAGTGCTGAAGGCAATTCTCCAGCTAAAGATATTCCGGAACAGATTAAAAAGCTGGCGGAGCTTATGGAACAGGGTATAATTACCCAGGAAGAATTTGAAAACAAGAAGGCAGATTTGTTGAGCAGAATGTAAAGAAGAGAATAATATAAGTGAATGATATATTTTTGTTAATTGTTTATGTAATAGGGTATATATAAATAAAAATATGTTATGCAGTTATTTGGTAATATTTATAAATAATGTCAAAATATTAAGATGTATGGCCAATTGAAAAATATCTTAGAGTCATGAGCAGCATGTCAGATTTTACAACTACTATTATTATTACAGACATATTGTCCTTTGCTTACTTCAATTTAATTATGGTGAATAGCTGTAGTATATATACTTATATAGAAAGAGGGGGAAGAGTATAAAAGAAAAGTATAAAATGTGGGATAGAAGAGTAAAGACATCGGAGAATAATTGATTTACTTATCCTGTATTGCAATAATATAGCATCAATCTACTATCAAGATTCCAGTAAATCAGGTTAAATCATTAAAGCAGTGTTTGGACAAAGGGGGAGTATGATGAGTAAGGAAAAGATAGAACGGCTAAGAGAAATCATTAACAGGATGATATCCTTGGATGATTGCGATCAAAACAAGTTGTTAATGAAAAGCCAGGAAATGGACGAGTTGATTTTGCAAGCATTAAAAGAAAGCAATTACATAAAGAATTATTTAGGTGATAAACTTAAGAGTGAATTAGATGCTATTATTGATAAAATTCAGCCATTTCAAAAAATATACGATTCTATGAGAATTGTCGATCCGGTAAATAAAAAAGTTGTGAGATTCAGAGAAGGTACATTGTGTAAAGTAGAATCTGAATGCTATATGTTTTGGAGAAGACAGGCAATTTGTGAAAACTGTATTTCAATAAAGGCATGTAATGAGAATGATACAATCATTAAGATAGAATATAACAGCGATAAAGTTTACATGATAACTGCAATACCCATAATAATTCAAGATAGAAAATTTGCAGTAGAATTATTTAAAGATGTAACGAATAGCTTGTACATAGTTAATAAATTTTTTTCGTATTACTGATAATAATAAATAAAAGAGCTTACTGGAACATAACAAAGAATTTTTCTTTGACGCCGGTATCCTGGCTTTGAATCTGGGAATTTTCGGCTCCGGTAAGCGTAATATTGTATAAATGTAATATTTATTGCAAAATGTTGGAAGGGGCTCAGGAGTTTTTAACAGGAGGTTTTAATATGATAGATTTTCAAAACGCAAAAGTATTCAAACTGAGACAAGGCGATGTAAGTGACGTTATGCCATTGGTTGAACCCATGCTAGTCGAAGGTGAGAGTGTTTTTGCTGCTTTTCAAGGAATAAGGGATCGTGTGATATTTACAACAAAAAGAATCATTTCTGTCAATGTTCAAGGAATAACCGGAAAAAAGAAAGACTTTACATCATTGCCTTATGGCAAGATTCAGGCCTTTTCTGTTGAAACTGCAGGTACATTTGATTTAGATTGTGAATTGGAATTATACTTTAGCGGACTTGGAAAAGTCAAATTTGAATTTGCAAACGGATTTGATATTGTTTCATTTAATAGAATCCTGAGCAGCTATGTATTGTAATTTGTACAAGTATTTAATTTGTTGTTTTGTTAATGCTTTTTTGCTAAAATACTAGTACAATATTATATTAAAAGAAGTGCAAATAATAAAGAGCAAATTTGAAGTATAATTTTTAAGTGCAATTTATAAAGTGCAAATTATGGATTGCTTACTTAGAGTATTTCCTGGTAAATTAAAATCGGCAAAAAATAAGGTGCTTACAGGAATATCTAAAAATATTTGCAGGTATACAATAATCAATAAAAGTGAAATGGTAAAAATCTCATCAAAACAATCTTGCTGAAGATGCGGCTGCAAAACTAAAAATTGAAGTGGATCTGAATAAGGTACAGACTTTTGACAGAGTAGCATTGATGGAGGACATCAGATTCGGACAAAGAGTAGAGTATTTCTCATTAGCATACTGGAATTGAAAGCGGTTGGGAGGAATTTTCGGGTATGGTAATAGAATATAAAAATTGCTGCTTCAAAGAAGTATCTGCAAAGTACACTACAATTGAGACCAGTCATTCAGGAGCTCTCCCCGGTATATCAAGCGTTTAAATATATAACAGTTTCCAAATGTAAGCCTTCTTACTAATAGAAATTTTTTCAGTGATTTGGACAAAGTGAGTCATAAATCAATTGAAAAGAATAATTAGTTCTGATAATATATTAGTTGAAAGAGTGAATTAATTACATGATTAAAAATAATCGTGTCAATATATTTGTTTATGAGATATCTTAAAATAATTGAAATGAGTAATTTATTCTGATAATATATTAGTTGAAAGAATGAATTAATTACATGATTAGAAAATAATTGTGTCAATATATTTTTTATTAATTATTATACAGGAGGAGCATTATATGAGTAGAAAAGGCATTGCTGCTGCAGGAAACCTAATTATTGATTATGTTAAGACAGTAGATACCTACCCTAAAAAAGGAAACCTTTCTACCGTATTCTCAATTGAGAAATCTGTGGGAGGAGGACCTGTCAACTGTCTTGTAGACCTGGCGAAAATGGACCCCCAAATACATCTTCAAGCTATAGGAGTGGTGGGAAATGATAACGATGGTGAGTACATCATTGATTATCTTAAAAAATACAATATTGACACCGGCATGATTTGCAAGGATGATTCCAAAAACACATCTTTTACCGATGTCATAAATGAACAGACGGGTGAACGAACCTTTTTCCATTATCGAGGTGCTAATGCTGTTTTGGGACCTCAACATTTTGACTTTTCAAAAATTAATGCCGAAATACTTTACATAGGGTACATACTTTTATTGGACACATTAGATAGTGAAGACGAAGAATATGGTACTGTTATGGCGAGAGTTCTGTCAGAAGCACAAAGCCATAATTTAAAAACCTTAATTGACGTTGTAAGTGAAAATAGTCAAAGATTTTCTAAAATAGTTCCACCAAGCCTTAAATACACAAACTACTGCGTAATCAACGAAGTAGAAGCCTCCATGATATCGGGGATAGCAGCCAGGGAAGAAGAAAAGATTAATGTTGAAAATATTAAAAAGATATGTATGAAACTCTTTGAAATGGGAGTTAATGATTTAGTTGTTATTCATTGTCCGGAAGCCGGTTTTGCCATGGACAAAAGTGGAACTTTCTACATGCAGCCTTCTATAGCGATCCCGCCGAATTCTTTTAAAGGTAAAGTAGGGGCGGGGGATGCATTTTGTGCTGGTATTATGTATTCTCTCTATAAAGGATGGGATTATAATTATAGCCTGGAATTTGCAAGTGCAGCAGCAATATGCTGTCTCTCAGAAGCAAACGCAACTGATGGAATGAAGAGTGTGGAGACCATTCGCGATATGATAATTAATTTGCCTAAGGAAGAGATTAGTTTTAAATAAATATTCATGTAGCATCCATTAAAGTGGTGAATCAAAACTGCAGAGCTTATAAGGCGTGCAGTACAGTTAGCCATTTTAGTGGATGCTCTTATTTAAATGTCTTTTATCAGAATGTCTTCTATCAAAGTATCTTTTGTTAAAATATCTATTATCAAAATATCTTCTATTTAAATATAATATGCAAAATAGTATTAATATTTATATTTATTGTGCCATATTTATGAACTTTCACGTCAAAAATTGAACCAGAGAAATAATTCAATGTCAATCATTGTATGTTGTCTGGAAAGATATCTCTGTAACCTCTGATTTATATAGCAAAATGTGAACTATTTGTCCTAGTTAGTGTAAATATGAACTATTTATTACGGTTAATATTATATAAGTATGTCAATAGACCTGGCTTTGCTGAACACAAGTATATCTATATGATGGAACCAATAAAAAATATAACCTTTTAATACTATTGTCGCTCTTGTGTAGACTTTATCTGCAAGTAATAAAAACACTATAATTATGTTGAAAAATATTGAAAAGCACTCAAATCGCAGAAGAGAGTTCTTTCAATTGATTCAGAAGAATACTTATGTAAGGAAACGCAAGTGGACAAAAGATGACAGTGAACTGGCATTTAAAGACTACAAGTTAAAAGCGGGGCATGGCTTCCTGTATAGCTTGATTTACAGTGAATGGTGCGGTTTTAATAATTTTACCTATTTAAGCCCTGATAGAGGCTTTTTGAACAGCATTATAGGATACTTTGGCGGAGAGAAAGTAATGTGGCACATGGAAGCAAAATATTGGCCTTTTATACTGGTTTTTATGCAGATGTGGAAAACTACAGGTTATAAATATGGTAATTTATTTATCAAGCATAACAAGCATAGATACAACACTATATGAAGCGGCCGCTATTGACGGAGGAAGCCACTGGCAACAGACAAAATACATAACAATACCGTGCATGAAGCCTATCATAATTATAATGTTTATTCTGAATGTAGGAAGAATATTTTATTCCGAATACAGTATCCTCTACTTTCGATACATATATTTACAACAGTTTACAGTCAAGCATGCCAATAGGAAAGACTATTGCAGCTTCATTTTTCCAGTCAGTAGCATGTTGTATTACTATTCTGGTAGCTAACGGAATTATAAAGAAGATTGATGAAGAAAGCGCAATAATATAACTTTTTTTAAAACAACTATACCGGATTCTATTATAGAGTCTGTGAAAACAGACGGGGGAAGTCAATGGGCAATATTCTTCAGAATTGTGATGCCTGTCTCAAAGCCTGTACTTGCAACAATTGGCCTGTTTCTCAGCTTTGGATATTGGAATGACTGGTTTCGGTCCTCTTTATATATAACTAAACGAAATCTTGTGTCCTTGCAGGCAATGCTGAACAATATTCAAAAAAATATTGAGTATATTGCCAATAATCCAAGTGCGGGAGTGTCTCTGCAGCAATATAAGAACTCCATGCCTGCTGAACCTGTAAGAATGGCAATTGCCATTGTAATTATTATACCTATTGCCTTCGCTTATCCGTTCTTTCAAAGATATTTTATCAGATGAATAACAATTGGGGCAATAAAAGGGTAATTGGTTCCCATTTCAAAGAGTATGGTAGATATCAAGAACCGAAAAAGGCCGGCCAGGTTCTTATTATAGATAAATAAGACTAAGAGAACTTCCAATGGGAAAGAAGACTTAAATAGAAAACAGAAATTCCTAAAAAGTAGTATGCACAAAAATGTGCAAAGACAGGAGGAATCTATATGAAAGTAAAAAAATAATAGCACTTCTATTGCCGGCGATTTTGGTTATATTTGCCCTGGCAGGGTGTGGGAAAAACGGCACTGATACAAGTGACAATACAACAAGCCCTGACACGGGGTCTGATAATGGACAAACAGCAACACCTGCCAAGGACGATGTGGCAACATTAAAATCAGTTACCGTAGGAAACGGAATGCTAAATAATTATTTCAATAATGGAGAAGATATTTTTATTATTTACCAGATGAATGTAGGACTGATAAGGATTTGCGATGGGTCTGCAGTCAAGCCGTCTGCACCTACAGGCCTTGAAATCACTGGTATGTTTACTGACACAAATGAACATTTCATTAAAGAATGGTAATAAGAAAGCTTGTTGTACATCTAACTATTTCCCCTATACTAAATGGAAATTTGACAAAAAAAATAATGTTTACTATAATATTATTAGCACTCAATATTAATGAGTGCTAATAAAGCGTTATAATTTTCCTTTATTTTAAGGATATTTATTAATAACGTTTATCCGTTATTGATGTATTTTCTTGAAATTGAGGAGTTAGAACGCTTTTTATTTATGTATTAAAAAAACATAGTTAGGGGGAATACATATGAAAGCTTTATTTTTAGCAGGAGGTTTTGGAACACGGCTAAAACCTATTACAGATGAATTGCCCAAACCTATGGTGCCCATTATGGGCAGGCCACTTCTTGAATTAAATATTAAAAATCTAAAAAAGCATGGCGTAGATGAAATTGTGTTAAGTACCTGTTACAAACCTCATAAAATAAAAAATTATTTTGAAGATGGAAAAAAGTTCGGTGTAAAAATCAGCTATATATCTGAGGATATGCCCTTAGGTACTGCCGGAGCAATTAAAAATGCGCAAGATTTTTTCAATGATACATTTTTGGTATTTAATGCAGATATATTAAGCGATATTAATATTTCCGACATGATAAATTTTCATAAGAAAAAGGGAGCACTTGCCACCATTGCAGCAACGCATGTGGACAACCCATCAGCCTATGGTGTTATTGAGCATGATGATGAGGGTTATATAACGGCGTTTATTGAGAAACCACAGCCACATGAGAGCCGCTCAAACCTGATCAATGCAGGTGTCTATATATTTGAACCGGAACTTTTTAATGAAATTCCGTCCGGAAGACCTGTATCTATTGAACGGGAGACATATCCCTTACTGTTGGAAAAAGGATTTAAAATTGCACTTTACAATCGCTGCTCCTATTGGCTTGATCTGGGAACACCGGGGAAATATCTCAAAGTACACAGGGATATACTGAAGGGCGAAGTGGAAATTGGTACACATAATTTCAAAAGGGAGCTGCAGTATATCAGCAAAACCGCAAACATACATCAGAGTGCGAGGATTATAGCTCCTGTATATATAGGCAGTAATGTTCAAATAAATTCCAATGCTGTTGTCGGCCCCAATACGGTTTTGTGTGATAACTCACGCATAGGTATAGGGGCAAAGGTACTTGGAAGTGTAGTGTGGGATAATGTGACAATAGGAAACGGAGCTACTGTGACAAACTCTGTAATTATGTCCAACTGCAGAGTTGACAGATACAGCGAGGAATACAACAGCATTTTGACTAAAGAATCCAGTTACCCGATTGCGGTATAGAATAGGAGGGTTTTGAATGTTTGCAAAAAGAAAACAGAATGTTGCTTTTTTAAGTACTTATCCTTCAAGGGAATGTGGAATCGCTACATTTACCCAGGACCTTGTAAGAGAACTGGACAGGTCAGAGCTTTTAAATAAACCAAGGGTCATAGCTGTAAGCGATGACAACTATGACTATAGTGACAGGGTAATTATGGAGCTTCAACAGCACGACAGGGAGAGCTACATTCAGACAGCTCATGCCATTAATGACTCAGATATAGATTTGCTGGTAATTGAGCACGAATATGGCATTTTTGGCGGAGAAGCAGGAGAATACATTTTAGACCTTGTTGATGCTCTTCACATACCCTTTGTAGTAACATTGCACACTGTTCTTCACAATCCTTCTGATAAGCAAAGGCAAATACTGAAGATACTCGGCGGGAAAAGTGCTAAAGTTATTACAATGGCAAAGAATACCTTGCCTGTTCTTGAAAGAGTCTATGGAATAGACCATTCAAAAATAGAGGTTATACATCACGGGGTACCTTGTATGGCCGTTGAATCCAGAGAGAAGCTTAAGAAGAAGCATGGACTTTCCAATCGCAGCGTTATCAGCACTTTTGGCCTTCTCAGTCCGGGGAAAGGGCTTGAATATGGGATTGAGGCTATAGCAGAGGTTGCAAAAGAGCATAAGGATGTCGTTTACCTTATACTTGGACAAACACATCCATGTATAGTGAGAAAGTCAGGAGAGGCATACAGGGAAAATCTTATGGAAATGGTTGATAAGCTGGGGGTAAAAGAGCATGTGTGGTTTATCAACAAGTATCTTTCTAAAGAGGAAATAATCTTATATATTCAGATGTCCGATATTTATATGACACCGTACATCGGCAGGGATCAGGCGGTCAGCGGTACCCTTGCCTATGCTGTAGGATATGGAAAAGTGATAGTATCCACTCCATACAGTTATGCAAAAGAAATGCTTGCTGACGGAAGGGGACTTCTGGCAGAGTTTAATGATTCAGCTTCTCTGGCAAGACAGATTAAATACGTACTGAATAATCCTGAGGTTAAAAAGGAAATGGAAAAGAGAACTCTAAGCGTTGGAAGAAGTATGATGTGGGATAATATTGCAAGACACTATTCCAAACTCTTTACTGACATACTTGAGCAAGTGAGGTTCGGGGGTATTGTGGCTATATGACCGGCAGATTATCTGATAATAAAATCGTGAAAGATGATCACATCTTCAGGCTTACTGATGATACAGGAATGCTCCAGCACTCAAAGTGCTGGGTTCCTGACCCCCGCCATGGGTATACCACCGATGACAACGCAAGAGCTCTTATCATGTCAATTTTGCTCTATAAGACATATGGGGACAAAAAATATATTGACCTTATATACAGGTTTTCATCCTTTTTATTATATGCACAAAATGAAAAGGGCAAATTTAAAAATTTTATGAGCTATGACAGGAGATGGCTTGAAGACGAGGGCTCGGAGGATTGTTTCGGCAGATGTATCTGGGCATTGGGATTTGCGCTTTCCTGTGAATATACGCCCAGGGGGGTAAAACAGGCACTTTCACATGTGTTCAAAAAAGCTCTGCCCAATATAAAACTGCTTAACTATCCCAGGGCTAAGGCATATTCTATGATAGGTCTTTCGTTCCTTGACAATATTGAACTAAAGAATCTTATTTGTGATACGGCACAGTCTCTTTGCTGCTTATACGAAAAAAACTCCGATGGTGACTGGAAATGGTTTGAAAATGCTGTAACCTATTGCAATAGTGTTTTACCATGGTCTCTCTTTGCTGCATACAGGATTACAGGAAATAAAAAGTTTCTTGAAACAGCAGAGGGAAGTATGAACTTTCTTGGAAATATATTATTCAGGGAAGGGTATTTCAAGCCTGTGGGCTGCAACGGATGGTTTCCTAAAGGCGGAGAACCGGCTGAGTTCGATGAGCAACCGGTGGAAGCCTGCGAAACAGTCCTGGCGTATATGGAGGCTTATGCAGCAACGGGAAATGGGAAATACATCAGCAAGGCAAAAGAATGTCATGCATGGTACCGGGGCGTCAATTCCAAAGGCTTAAGTCTTATTGACAATGAGACCGGAGGCTGCTTTGATGGACTGACAGCTCAGGGAGTAAACCATAATATGGGAGCAGAGAGTATTATATCATATATTATTTCCTGTATAAGTATATATCAAAAAAATGTATTTAATTTTAAACAGTTTGACTAATTTGCCGCATATATATTATAATAATTAAGTAAGAATATAAAATAATTAATTAAATTTATAATAATTAAGTAAATAAAGAAAAAAGTTTATCAAAAAAATCAATATGATAATTGCTGAATTCCTGTTTTTCTGAAATGACAGGATACGGGGGAACCAATTATGGGGTGAATCCGGAATATTTTCCGGTAGGGCTAATCCTTTCAGTCCGAATCCGTCAGCTAACCTCGAAAGCTTTGAAGGGAAGATTGTTTGTAATTTTGCCTATAAAGCAGTTTTCACTTAGGGTTAGGTGATGAACTGCTTTTTATTTTCTAAGGAAAATGCGTCTTCCCATGCAAAATAAGTAGTTTAATTGCTTATGCAATATTCCACAAATTATTAAACGTTATAGCATACAAAGAGAACTTATAAAAAAAGAAGATTTACATAAGACTTGGTAAGCCATCTTTGTCAAGGACATGTCAACATTTCGGACCATAGTGGGATATATGTAATTTGTACCTGTGAAATATCTATAATTACGCTAATTACCAGAATTTGTATTAAACACTAAGATGGCGGCCATATCAATAGATTTACTAATTAACAGGGGGTATGTTGTATGTTAAATAATAATTTATGCAAGGAGTTAAATGCTAATCAAGAGAGGTTTTTAAGTTTAAAACATAGTATTGACGATTATGAAGCTGTTAAACACAAAATCAAAACGGGTATAGAGGACGATGAAAGAATTAAATATCAGAAGAGAAAGATTCTTGAAAAGCTGAATGCCACAGAAGAGGAATGGAACGACTACAGATGGCAGCTCAAAAACAGGTTTAATAATGTAGAGGATATTGGTGATATAATTAATCTTTCTGATGACGATAAGGAAGGCATTGCCAGGGTAGGAGAATTATACAGATATGCAATATCTCCATATTATCTGTCACTTATTGACCCTGATAACCCATTATGTCCCATAAGACTGCAAGCCATACCTTCCATTGGTGAGCTTGATTTACGTGGGGAGCTGGATCCCATGGATGAAGACGGGTCGACACCTGAAGAACTGATAACAAGGAGGTATCCCGACAGGCTTATTATTAAAGTTACAAACATGTGCGGCATGTATTGCAGGTTCTGTCAGAGGAGAAGGTTAATAGGAGAATGCGATACTCATGCTTCAAAGGATAAGTTGGTCAAGGCTATAAACTATATCAGGGAAAACAGTGAAATTAGGGATGTTTTGGTAACGGGCGGAGATGCATTTATGCTCAGTGATTTGGCTATAGAATGGATCCTGTCTGAGCTAAGGAGTATTAAGCATGTAGAAATTATACGCTTTGGAACAAGGGCACCTGTAACGCTCCCTCAGCGGATAACTCCCGAACTGGTAAGCATATTGAAAAAATACCACCCGGTTTATGTAAATGTACATTTTAACAGTCCTATGGAGATTACAGAGGAATCAAAAAGAGCATGTGAAATGCTGGCTGATGCGGGTATTCCTCTGGGCAATCAGATGGTATTGCTGAACGGCGTTAACAATAATAAGTATGTGGTAAGAAAACTGAATCAAGCCCTTCTGAGGATAAGAGTTAAACCATACTACATTTTTCATCCAAAGACAGTTAAGGGCACGTCTCATTTCTGGGTAAAGATTGAAGAAGGACTGGAGATCATGGAATCTCTGAGAGGGCGTACTTCGGGATTGGCTATACCTACATATATTGTTAACGGTCCCGGAGGATTGGGCAAGACGCCTATTCTGCCTAACTATTTAATGTGGATTGGAAAGGAAAAAGCAGTTTTGCGTAATTGGGAAGGAAAGAGATTTGAAATAGAAAACAAGGGTTAAATGTAATTATATTTTCTGTGCTTATATTTTCATTTAGATATAGCATATTCAGAGGGTGTCATACCTGTAGCTTTCTTGAAAGCTTGGGAGAAATAATGGATTGAAGTATAGCCAAGTATATCCGATATTTCCGTAAAGTTATGATACCCTTTTCTTATCATTTTTTTGCTTCTTCAATTTTAAAATTTCTGTAAAATTCCATAACACTTATACCGGTTTTTTCCTTGAATAATACTCTGACATTTGTACAGCTGAGTGCTGAAAAATGGCACACATCATCAAAGGTAAGCCTGCCTTTTACATTTTCCTCTAAAAGACTTATTATCTTTTTTATCATATCATTATCCGATCTTCACATCCGATTTGCCTACATGGAGAAATTCCCAGAAGTCATGCTTTTCACCCTCCAATATATAATTCTTGGCATACTCGAAATAATGTATTGTTAATGAAATATCTCACATCATTACAGCCGGATCTATACAGGGGAGCGGTTAATGCAACTGCTCTTTTTTGCATTTGGATTTTATGCAAGCTTTGATAAAATTATATGATAGAATAGTATAATAAATAATATGTGACGAGAAGAATTATTCCTATAGTTAAAAATGCATCAGTTTAAACCGTCTCTGGTCACATGTTTCCGGTTGTATAAAATAAAAGATGGAGGTGCCGTATCATGCAGTACCGCGATTTTGGCAAAACAGGTGTAAAAATTTCGACCCTTGGTTTTGGGGCCATGAGGCTTCCCTATAAGGTAATAAACGGAAAGAATGTTTATGATGAAGGTGAAAGCATAAAAATTATCCACAGGGCATTTGAGCTGGGGATAAATTATATTGATACCGCTCCCGGATATTGTGAAAAAAAGAGTGAGTCCATTGTAGGTAAAGCGCTCAAAGGCTGGAGGGACAAGGTATACGTGTCCACGAAAAACCCTATTGAGGACAGTTCGGGAAGCAATTACAGGAAACGGCTTGAGAACTCCCTTAAAGAGCTGGATGTGGAATATATAGATTTCTATCACATGTGGGGAATAAATTGGGCTCTTTTCGAAGAGAAAATAAATGTAAAAAACGGACCTATGTCTGAGGCAATCAAGGCAAAAGAGGAAGGACTGATAAAGCATATATCATTTTCATTTCACGATAAGCCGGAAAATATGATAAAGCTTATTGATACGGGCTATTTTGAGACTGTTTTGTGCCAGTACAATCTTCTTGACCGCAGTAATGAGCAGGCCATTGCCTATGCTCATGATAAAGGTCTCGGTGTTGTAGTCATGGGTCCTGTTGGAGGAGGAAGGCTTGCAGCTCCCTCGGAAGTCATAAGAAACCTTCTTCCCGGAAAAGTTAAAAGCAGTGCAGAAATAGCTCTTAGATTTGTTATTGCCAATAGAAATGTGAGTTGTGCCCTTTCAGGCATGGAGAATATCAAAATGATAGAAGATAATGCAGCTATAGCTTCCAACGAGGACTGTCTGAGCGCTGAAGAGCTTAAGGCCGTGAATGCGGCGATAGAAGAGAAAAAACGTCTTGCAGAGCTTTATTGTACAGGATGTAATTACTGTATGCCTTGTCCGCAAGGAATAAATATTCCTCATAATTTCTTATTAATGAATTATCACAAGATATACGGTCTTACTGATTATGCCAGGAATGAGTACAGCAAAATAGGTACAGGAGAAAACCACAAAGAAAAGAAAGCTGAAGAGTGCGTAGAGTGTGGATTGTGTGAAAAGAAATGCCCTCAAAAAATTGAGATCCGCAGGCAGTTAAAAGAAACGGCGAAAGCACTGGGACTTTAAAAAGTCTACATAAGAACAATATTGTTAAAAAGAAGTAACAAGGTTATCCACAGCCAAGATATTTGGTATTGACTTATTCACAGTGTTATCCACATTATCCACAGAAATTATATACACAAAACACCCGTTTTGTGATTAAAACTGGTCCCAAGGTGGTAATAATTATATAAGTAATAAGTAAATAATTGTGATAATAAATTTTAATAGAGAAATCAGGTGTGAATATTTTGTCACTTTATGCATTAAAATGTCTAATTTTTTCATAAATTGACAAATAAAAAAATTTTTGTGAAGGATTTATTTTTTCGATATAGAATATATTAATTATAAGCTTTAACAGTATAACGAAAGGAGTTGTTGAAGCAATGAAAATTATTGTAAGTGGAAAGAACATCGAAGTTACAGATTCTTTGAAGGAAAGAGTAATCAAGAAACTAGGGAAGCTGAATAAATTCTTCGATGCAGATACCGAAGCAAATGTTACGATGAGTGTGGAAAAGAACAGGCACATTTTTGAAGTTACTATCTTATTCAATGGTGTATTATTAAGAGCAGAAGTAGAACATGAAGATATGTATGCTGCGATTGATAAATCCGTTGATATTCTCGAAAGGCAAATAAGAAGGCATAAGACACGTCTTGCCAAGAAACTTCGTGAAGGATCTTTGAGAACAGAGAACTATGCTATCCAAGAGGATATAGAAGAAGAAAAGGAATTTAAGGTTGTTCGTTCAAAGAAGTTTTCTCCAAAACCAATGACTGTGGAGGAAGCAATACTGCAAATGAATCTTTTGGGGCATGAATTTTTCGTTTTCTTTAATGCCGAGACAAAGGATACCAATGTAGTTTATAAAAGAAAAGATGGAAATTATGGGCTTATTGAGCCTGAGTATTAAATTCGGAGATAGTATTAATTTGCTATATAGTATTAAATAAAGTATAATGTTAAGGGACACAACCCGATAAGGGGAATGTCCCTTTCTGATTTATGGAACATTATTATGATATAGCCACAGTGTTATACTAATATAGTGTAAAATTAATATAGTATTCACATTACAGAGGAGACATTTATGAACGTTTTAGAAGGATTGAATGAACAGCAAAAAGAAGCTGTACTACATACAGAGGGACCGCTTCTTATTCTTGCAGGTGCGGGAAGCGGAAAAACCCGTGTGCTGACTCATAGAATTGCATATATTATAAGGGAAAAGGGTGTGTATCCGGGCAATATTCTCGCCATTACTTTTACAAATAAGGCTGCAAGGGAAATGAAGGAGAGAACGGAGAAGCTTCTTGGGGATATGGCTGAAGGCATATGGGTAGGCACGTTTCATTCCACTTGTCTGAGGATACTCAGAAAAGACATTGAAAAAATTGGCTTTAACAAAAATTTTGTAATATTTGATACAGATGATCAGCAAAAACTGATAAAGGATTGCCTTAGGGAACTGAATCTTAACGAAAAGAACTTTCCACCCAAAATGGTATTAGACATAATAGGAAAAGCCAAGGATGAAATGATTGAGCCCGAGACTTACAGCAAAATGAATGCATCTGACTATCGCCTGGGCAAGGTCGCAAGGATATATGAACTCTATCAGAAGAAGCTTAAGTCTAACAATGCTGTTGATTTCGACGATATAATACTGCATACTATCAGACTTTTGCTGGATAATCCTCCGGTATTGGACTATTATCATCGCAAGTTCAGGTATATACTGGTGGATGAATACCAGGATACAAATACTGCACAATACGCGCTTGTAAGCCTTTTGGCCCAGGGAAGCCGGAACCTGTGTGTCGTAGGCGACGATGACCAGTGTATTTACAAGTGGCGCGGAGCAAATATAAGGAATATATTGGATTTTGAGAAGGAGTTTAAGGAATGCAAAGTAATTAAGTTGGAACAAAACTACAGGTCAACGCAAAAAATACTTGAAGCTGCAAATAATGTAATAAGAAATAATGGCGGCAGAAAGAGCAAGAAACTCTGGACTGAAAATGCAGAAGGTTCCAAGCTGCAGTACTTTCAAGCCGGAAATGAACACGAGGAAGCCATGTTCATTGCAAATGAGATTAAGCGGCTTGTTGAAAGAGGGGACAAAAAGTACAGGGATATTGCTGTGTTATACCGCATGAACGCACAATCGCGAGTGCTTGAGGATATTTTTATGACAGAGGGAATACCATATAAAATTTATGGAGGCCTGAGGTTTTATGACAGAAAAGAAATTAAGGATGTAATAGGATACCTGAGGCTTATTCAGAACTCATCAGATGATATGGCTTTAAAAAGAATAATAAATACGCCACGAAGAGGAATTGGTGACACCACGATTGATACTGCAGGAAGGATAGCTTCTGAGCGCGGCTGCAGCATTTTCAGCATAATTTCCATATCGGAAGAAATACCTGAGCTCCAGAGAGCATCTAAAAGGCTTCAGGATTTTGTTTCGATGATAAACAAGTTTAAATTGTTTGCGGAAACTGTAAGTGTACCTGAGTTGATCGATGAAGTAATAGAAAGATCAGGACTGCTTGGGGAATTGAAACAAGAGGGCACGGAAGAAGCCAATTCCCGCATTGAAAATATAAAAGAGTTTAGGACAATTGCATTGGAGTTTGAAGAACAGAGTGAGGAACGCGGCCTGGAAGCTTTCCTGTCGCAGATATCTCTGGTTTCGGACATTGATGATTACGAGGAAGAGAGTGACTGTGTTTCTATGATGACACTTCACAGTGCAAAGGGACTGGAGTTTCCTGCTGTTTTTATACCGGGAATGGAAGAAGGAGTTTTCCCAGGATACCGGTCAATGTCTGATGAGAGTGAACTGGAAGAGGAAAGAAGGCTGTGCTATGTTGGAATTACCAGAGCACAAGAACTGCTATATCTCACTAATACCAAATGCAGGACGCTGTTTGGGAATACTTCCTACAACAGACCATCGAGGTTTATAGATGAAATTCCTGATGACTTGTTGGATGGAAAGGATATATTCAGAGTGGAAGAACCGAAGGCAGCTTATGTGTCAGGACAGTACAGCAATAACTATATATCAATATTAAATTCCAAACCAGGATTAAGTAATGCTGCTGCGGTAGGTAACGGCAGGAGTGTAGGCCGGTTTGATGTTGGAGATATAGTCGTCCACAAGAAGTTCGGAATAGGAACGGTTACTGCTACTGAGGGGGAGGGAGAGAACCTTAAGCTGGAAATAAAATTTAAAAATGCCGGAATGAAAAGACTTATGGCTGCGTATGCAAATCTTACCAAGGTCAACTGACTATAGCTTTTCACGATGCTATTTTATTGCCTGGCACGACAAGTAAATTTTAATGATAAAAAAAGAACAATTAAAAGATAATATTTTTAAAAATAATATTGAATGCGATATTAAATGCATATTAGGTACGATATTAATTGGGGTATTAAATACAGTATTAAATACGATATTAAGTATGATATTTAATACAAATATAAAATATAAATGTTAGATATAAATATTAGATACATTATAAAATACAATAAAAATACGATAAGCCCTGTATTAAATCTTTTGGCAACGTGGTCTGGAATAATTTTAGCTATATAAGCAAATAATAGTTTGCATAATACCCAACTTTCGCAGAAGGAGGTGTCACTGTGCAGGACTATGATAATGATTACAGAGTTACTGCAAGGGCCCAGACCTGTAAAAGATTTATACCGGGAAGACCAAGAAACAACAGGTTTAGTAATGAAGATGGAGAATTATCCTGTGATATCTGCAGGTATTGGGATGGTTCCAATTGCTTGACAGATTCCTACGATAGCGCATTTGACAGCTTTGAAGGATAGTAATCTGAAGTAGAAGTTTGCGGATAGCGATTATACAGAAAGTATTTTGTTGCCTGCACTTACTTTGTGTTTTGGTAGCTATAGACTGTGGTATATTTTTTCCATGAGAAAAAACGGAGGTACTGTTATGGCTACGGTCAAAGTATGTGCAGGCGTTTGTGGTTTTATAACTACGATATATACTGAATCGGAAGATATGCAGGAGGTTGCGATAAAAATAGAGAGTGATTGTTCACACATTATGGCAATGGGAAGTGAACTTGATAAGGTTGACGGATATCAGGAATGTTTTGCGCAAATAGGAGATGGGGAGGTTTATAAAATTGCACGCAAATGCTGCAAACATGCTGCCTGTCCCGTACCGTCTGCTATAATAAAGGCAATAGAAGTTGCATGTGGGCTTGCCCTGCCGCGAGATGTAGAATTCAAAATATGTGGGTGAGAGCATCTGCATTAAGTTGTAATGTAATCTCAAATGCTACTGCATTGGTAAACAAAATATCAGTATTTCAGCAAAGCTGAAATACTGATATTTTATTATAACAATTTGAGCAAATCCAGCGGTTTTTCAATAAGAGCGTCTGCACCTGCAGATTTGAGTTCATCTGCTGACCTGAACCCCCATAGGGCTCCTGCGGCAAACATGCCTGCCGAAACTGCCGTTTGGATATCATATGAGGAGTCACCGAGGAGGATAATCTCATCCGGTGAGATGTTAAATATATCAGCTATCTCAAGGGCAGCTGTGGGATCGGGTTTTTTCGGAACGTCCGGCCGTTCACCCCAAACTACTTCAAAATGCCATTTCGGGAGTAATTGGGCTATTATTATTTTTGTAAAACTGTCTGCTTTATTTGATAAAACTGCTTTCTTAACATTTCTTTTTGTCAATTCATCCAATAACTCAGGTATACCTTCATATGGGTGGGTATATTGGTTCCACCGTGTGTTGTATTCTTCCCTCAACATCTCGACAAGTTTTTTTATTGTACTGTCATCACGGCTTTCTTCAGGAAGCGCAAGCCGGATCAAGTTATAAAATCCTGTTCCAATAAAATGCTTGATTTCTTCAGCGCTGTAGACAGGAAAACCGGACTTTTCCAGAACTGAGTTTACGGAATTGGCTAAATCATCTATAGTGTTAAGTAATGTTCCGTCAAGATCAAAAATTACTGCTTTGTATTTCATGTTAACTGTCCTTTCTTACTGGTTTATCTGTTTATATGTTCAGCTTTTTAAATATAACTCTTTTATATTAAGTTCTTTTTTATTAAAATTAAAGCTCTTTTATATTAAGCATTAAGTATATTAAGCTCTTTTAAAGCAGCTTTTTATATTCAGCACTTTAAATTCAGCTCTTACACGTGCAGTCCTTACATGATAAGCTCTTATACGTTTCAAATGACTTACTTTTTACATTTTACAATATAATTCCTATTTTCACAAGGAAGTTACTAAGAGGCCTCTTGTTCATATTACCTGTTATGAAAAGGTCCATAGTCATATTGACAAATTTTAGATTATGATTTATAATGATTTTAATAATTTATAACTTTAACGTAGTAAAGTATTAAAGCGAATGGATGTGTCAGGTATGCCGAAATGGAAGATATATACTCCAGAGGGAGTACAAGATATACTATTTGAAGATTGTTTTCTAAAGAGAGAACTGGAGAATAAGTTAAGAAGTCTTTTCAGGTCATCCGGATTTTATGAAATTGAAACTCCCACACTGGAATTTTACGATACTTTTGTTGCTGACGGAGATCTTACACCACAGGAAACCATGTTTAAATTTTTTGACCCTCAGGGCCGTATCCTTGTTTTAAGGCCGGATGCCACCATTCCTGTGGCAAGGATTGCAGCTACTAAATTAAAGGATATGGAGTATCCTTTGAAAGTATCATATATAGGGAATACCTTCAGGTACAATGAACTTGGGGGAGGCAGACAAAAGGAATTTACACAGGCAGGGATAGAAATTCTGGGGGTTAATACTGCTGAAGCTGATGCAGAAGTTATTGCCACAGCTGCTGCGTCCATGAAAGCTGTTGGGATTAAGAACTTCCAGATTGACATCGGCCAGGTGGATTTTTTTAAGGGAATTATGGAGCAGACAGGGCTTTCTGCCGAGGACACGGAGCAGATGAGGGTACTTATTGACAAGAAGGATTTTATTGGAATTGAGGAACTTGTTGAAAAATACAATATTTCTACTGATTTAAAGAATCTGATATTGGATCTTCCACGATTATTCGGTCCAGTTGACATAATAGACAGTGTAGAAAAGAGAACAGATAATGCCCGCTCTATAGCTGCACTGCAAAATCTGAGAAAAGTGCTGCAAATACTGGATGATTATGAACTTAGTGAATATATATCCATTGACCTTGGAATGGTTCAGAGCCTCAATTACTATACGGGAATAGTTTTCAGAGGTTTTACCTATGGAGTAGGTTTTCCTGTAATCAGCGGAGGCAGGTATGACAATCTCGTTGAGAAGTTTGGCAAAAAGTGCAGTGCTACAGGATTTTCAATGGGGGTTAACCTACTTATGATTGCACTGGAGAAGCAAAAAATCGAAGTAATTAAACCCTGTGTGCAGACACTTGTTTGTTATGATAAAGACAGCAGAAAAATTGCATTTAAGCTGTGTGAAGAATTAAGGAATCAGGGGATAAACGTTGAAATGGATGTTTCCGGAAAGACTATTGAAGAAATAAAGATATATGCAAAAAACAGAAAAATAGGCGGAATTATGTTTGTGAGAAATGGCGGAGATATTGAGCTTCACGATGTAAACACAGATGAGGTTGCAGTTACAAGCATTGAGGAACTTGAGAATAAATAACAAACCAGGGAATGAATTATACAGATTACAAAAGGTTAGAGCATAATAATGAGTCGAAGCAGAACACGAAGTGCTGCAAGATATACGATGGGAAGATAAACTAGAGCATAACAATAAGTTAAAGCAGGACAATAGTTTAGCACAGAACTATAAATTTACACAGAATAATAGGTTAACTTGGAGCAATAGGTTAGCATAGAACAATAGGTTAACACAGAAATATAAGGTTAAAACAGAGACTGAAAATAGGTGGAGGTTAACATGAGATATCTAACTATAGCCCTGTCAAAGGGAAGGCTGACAGATTACTCGATAGAGATGTTTGAAGCTATCGGTATAGATTGTTCGGAGTTAAAGTGCTCATCGCGCAAGCTTATAATGAGCGATGAAAAAAACAAAATTAAGTTTTTCCTTGTAAAACCAGCGGATGTTCCCACTTATGTAGAATATGGAGCCGCAGACATGGGTATTGTGGGAAAAGATACCCTGCTTGAAGAAGGCAGGAATCTTTATGAGGTGCTGAACCTTGGCTTTGCCGCATGCAGGATGGTTCTGGCCGGTCCTGCTGAGCTTGCGGGAAAGCTTGACAGTTTAAAGGATAAAAGAGTGGCAACAAAGTATCCCAGAATAGCAAGGGAGTATTTTGAACACAAGAGACGTGAGTCCATTGAGGTGATAAAGCTGAACGGTTCGGTTGAACTTGCTCCCCTTATAGGGCTTGCAGAAGTTATTGTTGACATAGTGGAGTCGGGGAGGACACTCAGGGAAAACGGACTTGTTGTACTTGATGAAATCGCGGAAATAAGCGCAAGACTCATTGTTAACCGGGTTAGTATGAAGATGGAAAGTGAGCGGATTAATAAGATAATAAGCTCCTTGAGAAAGCAACTGGAAAAGGGGGCAGTATCAAGATGATAAAGGTATTTGATGTGAGGAATGGTGCCGGGGATGAGTTTTATAAAATGCTTTCGGGCAGAAATGTGAAAGAGTCCCCGGAAATAACGCACATGGTAGGTGCAATACTTGAAGATGTAAATCAAAATGGGGATAAAGCTGTTTTAAAATATACGGAAATGTTTGATGGTGTGGGACTAGCAGAAGATGAAATAAAAGTGTCACAAAGGGAAATTGACGCTGCATGCTGTGAGGTTGACGACGCACTGCTGGCAACAATAAAAAAGGCTGCTGAAAATATTAGGGAATTCCATATAAAACAAAAAGAGAATTCCTGGTTCAGCACAGAAAAAGACGGAGTTATACTTGGACAGATTTACAGACCTCTTGAAAAAGTGGGCGTATATGTTCCGGGCGGAACTGCCGCCTATCCCTCCTCGGTGCTTATGAATGTAATTCCTGCAAAAGTGGCCGGTGTAGCCAAAATAATAATGGTGACACCACCGGGAAAGGATAAATCAATAAATCCGGTAATACTTGCTGCAGCAAAAGTAGCAGGGGTTGATGAAATTTACAGGGTTGGAGGGGCCCAGGCAATATCGGCCATGGCTTTCGGTACCGGTTCTATACCCAGGGTGGATAAAATAGTGGGACCAGGCAACATATATGTCGCTACTGCAAAGAGGATGGTCTACGGATATTGTGATATAGATATGGTGGCAGGGCCAAGTGAAATTGCGATAGTAGCTGATGATTCCGCAAATCCTGCTTATGTGGCAGCAGATCTCCTGTCCCAGGCAGAGCATGATGCACTTGCTTCATCAATATTGGTGACAACATGTGAAAAACTGGCGGAGAAAGTTATCGAAGAAATTGACAGGCAGTGCGGATATCTTTCCAGAAAGGATATCATCAGAAAGTCGCTGGACAGCTATGGTGCAGTTATAATTACAGGAAGCGTGAAGGAAGCTGTGGAGATAGTAAACAATATAGCACCTGAGCATCTTGAACTCTGTGTAAGGGAGCCTTTTAGCCTCTTAGGAGAAATAAGAAATGCCGGCGCAATATTCTTAGGCTCATATGCTTCAGAACCCCTTGGGGATTATTTTGCAGGACCAAATCATGTGCTCCCCACAGGTGGTACTGCCAGATTCTTTTCACCCCTTAATACAGGAGATTTCTTGAAGAAATCGAGCGTGATATCGTATTCAAGAGAAGCCCTTGAAAAGGTAAAAGACGACATAATCAGGTTTGCAGAGGCAGAGGGACTGACAGCTCACGCTAACGCAATTCAGGTGAGATGGTCTGACGGCTCATACAAATGCAATTCAGGTGAGGAGGGCTGACAAATGAGCAAATACTGGAGCAAGACCATCAGAAATATTAAACCGTATACTCCGGGAGAACAGCCCAGAGACATGAAATATATAAAACTTAACACCAATGAGAATCCCTATCCGCCTTCCCCAAAAGTTATGGAGGCCATTACAAGAGCTTCCGGAGAGATGGGGGAAAATCTTAGGCTATATCCTGATCCGACATGTGATGAACTGAGATGCGCAATAGCGGATTATTATAAACTGGAAAAGCAGCAGGTCTTTGTAGGAAATGGTTCAGATGAATTGCTGGCATTCTCATTTCTTGCTTTTTTTGATTCAGACAGGCCGGTGCTTTTTCCCGACATTACATATAGTTTTTACAGGGTTTATGCTTCCCTGTTCCGGACAGATTACATGGAAGTTTCTCTCAATGACGATTTTTCAATACCGGTGGAATCGTTTTTTGAATCAAACGGCGGCATAATTATTCCTAATCCCAATGCGCCTACAGGAAAGCTTTTACCTTTAAGGGATATAGAAAGCATACTCGAGAAAAATGAGGACAGTGTCGTTATTATAGATGAAGCATACATTGACTTTGGCGGTGAATCTGCTGTGACTCTTATAGAAAAGTATCCTAACCTGCTTGTAATTCAAACATTTTCAAAATCCCGGTCGCTGGCAGGTCTTCGTATAGGCATGGCTTTAGGAAATAAAGATCTGATTGAAGGGCTGGACAGGGTGAAAAACTCAATAAATTCATATACCCTTGACCGGATTGCCCTTGCGGCTGCTGTTCAGGCAATTAAAGATGAAAAACATTTTGAAGAAACCAGAAGAAAGATAATTAATACGAGAGAACGCATTTCAAAGGAGCTTGTACAAATTGGGTTTGAGGTTATTGATTCCGGGGCTAACTTCATATTTATAAGCCATGAAACCATGCATGCCCGTGATATTTTCAAAAGATTGAGAGACGGGGGCATACTGGTAAGATATTTTAATGAGGCAAGAATTGACAATTACCTGAGAGTCAGTATTGGAACAGATGAGGACATGGACTCCTTTTTGAAAGCTATAAGAGAAATTGTATGACAGGGGGTGACAGGGGACGGTTCCCTGTCATGTGTGGTAGTGTGACAGAGAACCGTTCCCTGTCACTCCCCTGTCACCTGTCACGCCTACTGTCACGGGTTCCTATAATTTGGGTAAAAAAATATGGAAATTTTAAAGTCGTACTGATATAATTAAGCTTGACCTAAAAAAGGAAAGCTGCAGTATATTTTTGGAGGTCTTATATGGGAAGAAATGCTCAGATTAGCCGGAAAACGAACGAAACTGATGTGTCGGTAAAATTAAGCATAGACGGGAAAGGTAAATGTGAAGTTGATACCGGCATAGGTTTTTTTAATCATATGCTGACGCTTTTTGCCCGACATGGACTTTTTGATATAAGCATAAGTGCGGCAGGGGATTTATGCGTTGACGCCCACCACACTGTGGAGGATGTGGGAATTACTTTGGGGCAGGCGCTTAAAGAAGCCCTGGGCACTAAAAGTAATGTGAAACGCTATGGCACATCTTTCGTTCCAATGGATGAAACTCTTGCAATGGCAGTTGTAGACCTGAGCGGAAGGCCGTTTTTAGTATTTGATGCCAAGTTTACGTCTGACCGTATTGGAGAGATGGATACAGAGCTTGTGGAGGAATTTTTCAGGGCTCTCGCTTTTAATGCAGGCATAACCCTTCACATAAAGATCTTTTACGGCAGTAATAACCACCACATTGCCGAAGCTATATTCAAGGCATTCGGCAGGGCCCTTGATGAGGCAACAAGCGTAGATAGCCGTATAGAAGGAGTTATGTCGACAAAAGGTGTTTTGTAAATAGAATTTGCAAAATTGCAAAATAATTTGGAAAAGGAATTTGCAAAAATTGTAGATAAGAATTTATGAAAAGAATTTGCTTTTCTGGAGGTATAAAAATGGCAAAATTAATAAACAATACTGATTTTATTAAATTACCCCTTTTTATTAAAGGTAAAGTAAGGAATGTATACGATCTTGGTGATAAACTATTGTTTATCGCAACGGATAGGATTTCGGCTTTCGATGTAGTATTCCCAAACCTCATTCCCAATAAGGGAAAAGTTCTTAACAGCATTTCTGAGTTCTGGTTCAATAAGACTTCCGATGTGATAGGCAATCATATGCTGACCACAGATGTTGATAGCTATCCTGAAGGACTTTCAAGCTTTAGGGAAGAGTTGCAGGGAAGGTCAATGCTTGTAAAAAAGATTAAGATGGTGGAAGCTGAATGCATAGTCAGAGGCTATCTCGAAGGTTCAGGGTTAAAAGAATACAGAAAAACGGGAAGCATATGCGGAGTCAAACTTCCTGCAGGACTTAGACAGGCTGACAAGCTGCCGGAGCCTATCTTTACTCCAAGTACAAAAGCCAGTGAGGGACATGATGAGAATGTAAGCTTTGAACAACTGGCAAACAGGATAGGAACAGATCTGGCACAACAACTAAGAGATATTAGCATAAAACTCTATAATATCGCTTCAAGCTATGCTGAAAGCAGAGGTTTGATTCTGGCAGATACAAAGTTTGAATTTGGGATGACAGATGATGGGCTTGTACTTGCCGATGAAATATTTACGCCGGATTCTTCAAGGTACTGGGATATGAATGAATACGAGCCGGGAAGGCCGCAGAAAAGTTTTGACAAACAATATCTGAGAGATTATCTTGAAACATTGGATTGGGATAAAAAGCCGCCGGCACCTGAGCTTCCGGAGGAGGTCGTAAAGAAGACAGAGGCAAAGTATCTGGAAGCCTATGAGCGGATTACCGGAAGAAAGCTGGAAGTTTAAACGTGAGAAATTGACAGAATGTATCAAGATATAGCACGTTACGTGATATAACACGTGCCGGGATATAGCAGGAAAAATTAGTTTTCGATTGGAGTTGGTACCGTATATTGATAGCTATAGTTGACTATGGAGTAGGAAATTTGGGAAGCGTGGAAAACGCATTCCGCTATATAGGAGTAAATGCAGTTACCACTTCAAGACCGGAGAGAATATCCGCTGCTGATGCTGTAGTGTTGCCGGGAGTCGGTGCGTACGCAGGCGCAGCAAGGAGTCTTGAAAATGCCGGTCTGACAGAGGTTATAAAGGATGTAATCAAAAAAGGCAGACTGTTTCTGGGAATTTGTCTTGGAATGCAGCTATTATTTGAATACAGCGAAGAAGGGGGACAAAGGGCTGAAGGACTTGGCATATTCAAGGGATCAATTGAGCAGCTTCCGTTTGGAAATGACTTGAAGATCCCCCATATGGGGTGGAATTCGCTGAATATTAAAAACAGCTGTCCATTGTTTGAAGGTCTGCCACAACGCCCCTATGTATATTTTGTACATTCATATTACCTCAACAACACATGTGACAGGAATATTATCGCTGCTACTGCAGATTATGGCATAGAGTTCAATGCGGCAGTGTGGAGCGGGAATGTTTTTGCTACACAGTTTCACCCTGAGAAGAGCGGGGATGTGGGACTTAAGCTATTGAGGAACTGGGCAGAACTGGTGTACATACATGACAAACGTGCAAAATAGCCGCCCGGAAATAACCACTTAAGAAAAAGGTACAAACAACTACTTAAGCGAAAGGTACATTTTATAAATAGATGTACTTCAAGGAGGAAAACTGCGCATGATAATATATCCTGCAATTGATATAAAGGAAGGAAAGTGTGTTAGACTTGTTCAGGGAAAGTTTGATGATGTGACTGTTTATTCAGATGACCCTGTGGAAATGGCTCTTAAGTGGGAGCGCGAGGGGGCTGTGTACCTCCATGTAGTTGACCTCGACGGGGCCAGAACCGGTGAGCTGCAAAATTTCAGAATAATAAGGGACATTGCCGCAAGACTTAATATACCTGTACAAATGGGTGGAGGAATAAGATCAATAGAGTCCATTGAATATATAATAAATGAAGGCATACAAAGGGTAATACTTGGTACATCGGCAGTAAACGATCCTGAACTCGTTAAAAATGCACTGAAAAACTTTGAAGACAAGATTGCAATATCTATTGATGCCAGAGATGGAATGGTTGCTGTTGAGGGATGGGAAAAAACCAGCGATTTAGCAGCCGTAGATTTTGCAAAAAGGATGGAAGATATGGGTGCTAAAACCATTATTTATACTGACATCTCAAGAGACGGTATGCTGGCAGGGCCGAATCTGAAAGCAATGGAGGAGATGGCCGGGGCTGTCGGCATCGATGTTATAGCGTCAGGCGGTGTAGGGAGCCTAAAGGATATTATTGATTTGAAAAACACAGGAGTGGCCGGAGTTATTGTGGGAAAGGCACTTTATACAGGAGGCATAGATCTTGCACAGGCGATATCGTTGATTTGAGTTTAAGTTTCCGGTGATTGAGTTTAATTTTCCGGTGATGGCTTGAGGTGACGGCTTAAAAGGTGAAATCCAGGAAACAACAAAATTTGCGA
>ENA-UPAD01000844-UPAD01000844.1-bioreactor-metagenome-genome-assembly--contig:-NODE-844-length-38483-cov-473.298532_pt1 | contig 38483 bp, 33 predicted proteins | sample MGYA00238179_ERZ772710 | MGnify/ENA primary metagenome ERZ772710 (study PRJEB29004, sample SAMN07631245) | bioreactor metagenome | isolation source: Switchgrass digestor | place: USA: Dartmouth...
GCTGGTCGGAGTGACCTGACTCGAACAGGCGACCTCTTGCACCCCAAGCAAGCACTCTAACCAAACTGAGCTACACCCCGGCAACGCATAAGAATTATAGCACACCAGGAGTGCGTTGTAAAGCATATATTTGATCATTCTTCTTTTCGCAGAGCGGTTTATCTGCTTATTTCGTCAGATTATCCCTGCTGTTCTGTCAAAAATTCGGCCTTCTTCCCGTGACCAGTACGTAAATTATGTATGCGATAAATGCAAGGATTGCTATTGGAAGGACGACTCTGATCGCTAATTTAAGCAGGCCAAGTGCCACATACACCAGTACGGCTATGATGACGACCGCAACCAGTAACTTAATAATATTTTTCACAATTATCACCTCTCATAACATTTTATATTCCTGCAAGCTCACATATTACCGTTCATGGAGCCTGTATCTGATTATAAATACGTAAATGAAGGGCAAATGTCTTGCAGAAATATCATAAAAGTGACAATTGCATCATATCGCAGTCCGATATCAAACCGAAGCATTGTATGCCGTCCTTTCGACTGCCTCCACGGCATATATAACATCATTCTCAGTATTGAAACACCCGACGCTGAACCTGACCGACCCGCGGCCAAGAGTCCCGAGTGCATTATGTGCGGCAGGCGAACAATGAAGACCCGCCCTTGTACATATACCATAATCCTTATCCAGCAGAAAGCTCAGCTTTGCAGGATCCATATCCGACAGGTTCATCGCGACTATTCCGGAGTTCCGTTCCTTGTCCGCAATGCTGTACAGCGTGACTCCCGGTATATGCTTCAGTCCTTCTGCCAGAAGCCTGGCCAGCCGGCTCTTGTATTCATGTACGGTGCCGGCCCCGATCTTCATTACATAGTCGGCCCCTGCCCCAAGCCCGACGATGCCGGGTGTGTTCAATGTGCCGCTTTCCAGGAAGTCAGGCATGATTTCAGGCTGGAACACATATTCGGAATTGCTCCCGGTGCCTCCTTCCATCAGAGATCTTAGCCTGATGCCCTCCCTTACGTAAAGTCCGCCGGTGCCCTGCGGCCCCATAAGGCCCTTATGGCCCGGAAAAGCCAGCATATCTATATGCCATGCTTCCACATCTATTGGCAGCGAGCCTGCCCCCTGCGAAGCGTCAACGAGGAACGGGATCCCATATTCACGTGCGATCCGGCCTGTTTCTGCAATAGGCATTATGATCCCGTTCACATTGGATGATAAGGTACATACTATAAGGGCCGTATTCCTTTTTACTTCTCTGCGTATATCGAAGGGATCGATCTCTCCGAACCCATTTCCCTTTACCACGGAAACCTCGATGCCCAAATCGCGTTCAAGCGTCCTTAAGGGCCTCATAACAGCATTGTGCTCCATTGCCGTGGTAATTACATGGCATCCGGGCGAAGTCAGGCCTTTTATGGCAATGTTCAATGCTTCCGTTGCATTTTTGGTGAAAGCCAGCCTCATGGAATCCCTGATGTTGAACAGCCTGCAGACGGTGTCCCGTGCCCGCGTCACAGCCATCCCTGCTCTCAGCGACAGGGCGTATCCCCCTCTGCCGGGATTGGCACAGTATTCGCGCATGCACCTGTCCATTTCGCGGCAGACACACGCCGGTTTAGGGAAAGACGTGGCCGCATTGTCCAGATATATCATCAAAAAAGCCCCTCAGCGTTTAGTCCAGTAATATACTATGACATTCGCCGGGGGCTGTTAACTCATATTTACCGGTATTTAATCCATGTCATTCTTTGAGCCCGAGCGCTTTTCCTGCCAGTCTGAGGACTGCGATCGCAATTACACCGCCTGTTATCGCGGTAAACAACTGCGGCCAGCTAAAGAGACCGGTCAATGCGGCAGCCTGCTGAGGCTTCATCTCGACCAGCCTGGTAAAAACAGTTATCGAGCCGAACAGGAAGCCAAACTTCAGTACGGATCCAACGGCAACGCCCAGTACGCTCCCCATGGTATTGCCGGGCGACCTGTCTTTTTTTCTGAACAGCCAGAAGGCCAGCACTATGATGATATTTCCGATTATTATAAATGGTGAAAATCCGAGTACCAACGGCGCTATTGGCGCTTTGTTGGTGAATGCCGATACAAGCGGGGCAATTACTGATATTGCAATGCCGCTCCACAGCCCTGCTGCGGCTGTTGCAATCAGCAGTGCAGCATTTACGACCGGTCCGACAATAAAATTGTTGTATGTCGGCATCGCCTTTCCGAGCAGCTGGAATGCAATCACGACTGCAAGCAATAACGCGGTGCGGGTTAAAAACTGTATCCTGTTCTTCATATTGATTCTCCCCAATATCCTGCTTTATATATATTTCTATTAAATTATACCACCCGGGCAGAAAAAATAAAGGTACAGTAACGTACCTCTTCCATTTATATATTTACTTCACCTGTTTCCTGCATTTCTATATGCGAAGAGCCAGGTATGCCGGCAGTACCGGCACTGCAAACAGCAGGTCTCAAACCAGTACAGGCTCCAGCTGCCTGCCTTCAAGAGCCGCCTGTATCGCGGGTATTATCAGATCGAATCGTGCAACCAGCGAGTTGCATTTCCTTTGCGGATCGTCCTGCCTGTATGGCACGAAGAATATATTTTTACAGCTTTGGAGCAGCCCGATGTTTTTCGCATTGATCCCAAGCCCGTCGTTTGTGGACGGTGCCAGCAACAGGGGCCTGCCGTTCCGCAGGTGTGCCTTGCATGCCATGGTAACCGGAGTGTCGGTAATGCCGTTGGCCAGCTTTGCCAGCGTGTTTCCCGTACAGGGCGCGACCACCAGTATGTCGAACAATGCTTTGGGACCGATCGGTTCTGCTTCGGTTATCGTCCTTATAACGCTCCTGCCCGTTACAGCCTCTATCTTTATCTTCCACTGTTCGGCGCTGCCGAACCTGGTGTCGAATTTGTCTACTGCATATGATATGATCGGCGTTATATCCGCTCCCGCAGCCGACAGTTTCTCCAATTCGGCTATCACTTCGGAAAAAGTGCAGAATGAACCGGTGAATGCAAATCCGATCTTCACGTTCTTCAGCTGCATTTTTCACACCCCCAGTTCCTGCAGGATGTTGTAAATCGTCTGCTTCATATAATTCGCAGCTGTCACCGGGGCTACCTTGCCGGGCAGCGACAGCGCCCAAATGACCTTGATCCCGATCAGTTTTGCCTTGTCGAAGTCCACTCCTCCCGGTTTGGACGCCAGGTCTATGACAAGGCATTCCTTCCCGATCAGTTCGAGTTTTTCATAGTCGAGGATCCTGCTCGGGATAGTATTGATGATCAGATCCATTTCGGCAAGATATTTAGATAGCTCGTTTATGTAAACCGGCCTTATGCCATAAGCTTTCAGCCACGCTATATCCGAGCACTTCCTTGCCGCGACATAAACCTCCGAACCAAGTCCGGACAGCATTTTCGCCAATACCTTGCCAAGTCTTCCATAGCCGAGCACCAGCACCCTGCTGCCATTCAGCGTTATGGGCAGTTCCTCCATCGCGATCTGGATAGCGCCTTCTGCAGTCGGTATCGCATTGAGGACAGCCATCTCTTCACGCTCAAGTATGTCTATGGGTCTGACATTATATGCCTGAGCTATCTGCAGGATCCTTTCGTTGATCCTTCCCGCGATGAACAGCTGGTTTTCCTTCATAATACTGAACACATCACTGATATGTATCTTGCTGCCGTGAAACGGTGCATTCAGTATTTCATTATCATTAGTACACGGCAATGGACCTATGACGATATCCGAACCGGCAATGGCCGTCTCCAGATCTTCCGTTTCCGTAAGGCTCGAACTGAAACCTGCATTTTTGAAGCCGAACAGGCTGACATGGTTCCCGTCGGAATTAATAGCCTCAGCCAGCTTGACATTCCTCAGATCACCGCCGATCACGGCATATTTCCTGGAATCCATAACTTTACCTCCCGATGCTGACATGGACATCCCCTGTTTGTACAAAAACCGATCTGTGCCGGAATGTCCTTCCAATAACATGCTAATTCATATTATGTATATCCCCGGAAACAGGTGCTTGTTCAGTAAGTGACGCTGGCAGGCAGACACGGGAACCGTCGAGACATTTAAAACAGGGTGACGGTTCTCATGTCAGAGAGCCAGGAACCGTCCCCTGTATTAAAAAGCTCCGGGACTGTGCTGATCGTTCCGGAGCATGACTCTTCACATTGGGATATGGTCTGGCGAGGGTCCTGTACATTGGCATATCATCCGAGAATCGCCGCGCACTGGCCGGCATTGATCTTTCCGACAACTGATAATCCTTTCCTGTCGCTTCCGAATATACGGACTATCATCCTGTCGATGTCATCCATCGTTATCGAACTGATTTTGTCAAGTATCTCATCGGGTGTGTATATATATCCGAGCAGCAGTTCGGATTTGCCTATGCTGTTCATCCTGCTGCTTGTACTTTCAAGACCAAGTATATAGTTTCCTTTCATCTGCTCTTTCGTTCTCTCCAGCTCAGCCTGTCTTATCCCGTTCTTCCTCAGGCTCCCGATTTCTTCTTCGATCAGGCTTGCCACGACTTTCAGGTTTTCCGGCTTCATACCGGCATATATGGTAAAAAGGCCGGTATCCGTGTATGTCGTAGGATATGAATATATCGAATAGACAAGCCCTTTCTCCTCCCTTATCTTCTGGTACAGCCGGGAACTCATGCCTCCCCCGAGTATGTTGCTGATGGCGAGGAGCGGGTAAATATCATCATCTCCGGTTTTAATACCTTCATACCCGATACAGATATGGACCTGTTCCGTATCTTTTTCCTTTATGCCGGTTCCGGGTTTGAATACGACACGCTGAAGCTCCTGGTCTTTTCCGTTTTTGGGTTCCCAGTCGCCGAAGTACTTCTCCAGCAGTGCCTCAAACCTGTCTTCATCATAATTGCCAACTACGGAAATGACCGTATTGGTCTGAGTATACCTTTCATTTATGTAATCAAGTATCATCTGCCGGTTTATATTCCTCAGCGAGCTTTTTGTCCCGAGGATCGGTCTGCCGATGGAACTGTCGGCCCAGACAGTTTCCGAGAGGAGGTCATGTACCAGTTCTTCGGGAGAATCCTCATACATGCTTATTTCCTCGAGGATGACTTTTTTCTCCAGTGCTATATCCTTTTTGTCGAAGATGGAGTTGAAGAACATGTCGCCCAGTACATCCAACGCTATCTCTATATGTTCATCGAGCGTCTTGGTATAAAAGCACGTGCATTCCTTGCCCGTGAAGGCGTTGATCTGTCCGCCTATATTGTCTATGCATTCTGCTATCTGTGCCGCAGTCCGGGTACTCGTGCCCTTGAAAAGCATATGCTCCACAAAATGCGATATGCCGTTGTTCTTCGGATTTTCATTCCTTGATCCCGTCCTGACCCAGATGCCTGTCGAGACAGATCTTACGTAAGGTATATTTTCGCATACCACCCTTACGCCGTTTTTCAATGTAAACTTTCTGATCATATTGCCTCCCTGGATATTATTATCGTCTACGCATTATTTTATCTATAATGCACGAACCAAATAAAAAAGGACGGTTTCAACAGTTGCCTCAGCCTCTGCGGAACCGTCCTTTTTCACGATATCATTTCTTGTCGGTATCGTTCTCCGGCAGCGCATCTTTCCTCGACAGGTTGATGCGGCCCTGCTTGTCTATGTCCAGTACCTTGACAAGCATTTTGTCTCCGACTTTGCATACATCTTCCACCCTGGACACCCGCTTGTTATCAAGCTTGGAAATATGGACAAGCCCTTCCTTGCCGGGCGCGAATTCTACGAATGCGCCGAAATTCATTATCCTGGTCACTCTTCCAAGAAACACCTGGCCGGGCTGTACATCCCTGGCTATTGCTTCTATGATAGCCAGCGCCCTCTTACCGGCTTCTTCATCCGGGGTCGAGACCAATACCCTGCCGTCGTCTTCGATATCGATCTTCACGCCGGTTTCATCGATTATCCTGTTTATTACCTTCCCGCCTGGTCCGATGACTTCCCTGATCTTGTCGGGATCTATATCCAGCCTGTACATTTTGGGCGCATATGGTGAAAGCGACTTCCTGGGCTCGGATATCACAGGCAGGATGATCTCGTCGAGTATCTGCCAGCGTCCCTTCCTGGTAAGCTGCAGTGCCTGCTCGATTATTTCATATGAAAGTCCGTCCACTTTGATATCCATCTGGATCGCGGTGATGCCTTTCTTCGTGCCCGCCACCTTGAAATCCATGTCGCCGAAGAAATCTTCGATTCCCTGTATATCCATGAATGTGACGAATCTTTCCGGATTTTCCTCGTCGATAACCAGACCTGCGGAAATACCTGCAACGGGCGCTTTGATCGGCACACCGGCATCCATGAGCGCAAGCGTGCTTCCGCATACGCTGCCCTGCGAGGTGGAACCGTTGGACATCAAAACTTCCGAAACCAGCCTGATGGCATACGGGAATTCGTCTTCGCTAGGTATGACCGGCTCCAGTGCCCTTTCAGCAAGCGCTCCATGTCCGATTTCTCTTCTTCCGGGGCCTCTTGATGTTTTCGCTTCTCCTACGCTGAAGCCGGGGAAGTTGTAATGGTGCATATACCTTTTCTCTTCTTCAAGATCCACACCGTCAAGCATCTGGGCCTCACTTATGGAACCGAGCGTGACGATGGTCATCACCTGTGTCTGGCCTCTCTGGAAGAGACCTGACCCATGGGCCCTCGGAAGCAGAGATACAGCCGCCGACATGGGCCTTATCTCGTCCAGCCTTCTTCCGTCCACCCTCTTGCCTTCTTTGAGTATATAATCCCTTACTATTTTCCTCTCGATCTTGTAAATGGCTTCAGCGATCTGCGCAGCACTTTCAGGGAACGTTTCAGCCAGTTGCTGCGTTACTTCCTCGGTGATTGCCGACACCCGTTCATCCCTTACGGTCTTGTCATCAGTCAGCACGGCTTCGCGCAGTTTTTCATAAGTGAGTTCATATACTGCATCATACAGTTCCTTCGGGACTTCTGCCGACTGGTATTCGAATTTGGGCTTTCCGACTTCGGCAACGATGCCTTTTATGAATTCGGTGATCTTTTTGATCTCTTCATGGCCTTTTTTGACGGCCTTCATCATTATTTCCTCTGATACTTCCTTCGCGCCGGCTTCGATCATCGTGATCTTTTCGCTCGTACCTGCCAGCGTTACGTACATTTCGCTCTTTTCCCTCTGCGCTGCGTTGGGGTTTATGATTATCTCCCCGTCGACCAATCCCAGAACGACTCCTCCGATCGGGCCGTTGAACGGTATGTCGGAGATGCTTAGCGCGACTGACGTACCGATCATAGCCGCTATCTCGGGCGAATTATCCTGGTCGACCGAGAGCACCGTATTAACAACTACGACATCGTTTCTCAGATCTTTCGGGAATAACGGGCGTATAGGCCTGTCAATGACCCTGGCGGTCAGTATAGCCTTTTCAGACGGTTTTCCTTCCCTTTTTATAAATCCTCCGGGTATTTTCCCTACGGCATACAGTTTTTCTTCATAGTCCACGCTGAGAGGGAAGAAATCGATCCCTTCCCTTGGAGCCGGTGATGCTGTTGCCGTGGACAGGATGACCGTGTCCCCGTATCTTACGAGCGCAGATCCGTTAGCAAGCTGCGCAAGCTGGCCTGTCTCGATGGTGAGATTCCTGCCGGCAAGTTCCATACTGAATTTTCTGTACATATAATGCCTCCTTTGTAATACTGCATGACGGAAGAGGCAGTTGATACAGAAAACGGACACCAGAAGCCGTAACCCGCATGCCCGCTCCGTTTTACGGATCCTGGTCTCTGTTCTCTGTCAACTACGCAATCTTCCTGTCTGCAGCTTGATTTATATATTTAATAAAGATATTATTGCACCGTCATGCAAAAATAATGAGCGGGATAACCCGCCCACTTTCACTTTCTGAGGTTGAGCTTGTCAATGATTTCACGGTATCTTTCTATGTCTTTCCTCATCAAATAGTTCAGCAGACCTCTTCTCTGGCCAACCATCTTCAGCAGACCTCTCCTTGAATGGTGATCCTTTTTGTGCACCTTGAGGTGTTCGTTGAGATGGTTGATCCTTTCCGTGAGCAGCGCGATCTGCACTTCCGGCGAACCGGTATCGTTTTCGTGAAGCTTGTACTTTTCAATTATTTCCGCTTTCTTTTCTTTCTGCATCAAGATTGCCTCCTTTTCTTTTTTAACCGCCGTGAGCCAGGTAGCCGGTCGGAGCTTCCGGCAACCGAGCGCATGGCTGAAATATTGCACTGATGTATTCTAACATATTATTCCCATAAAGTAAATGATATATTTTGAATAAAAATCAGAAGCCTAAAAATCAAACGTCCAGTTGTATGCCTTGCCTGCCAGCTTTTTTACTTTATCGGCAAAACCCTCGGCCGTTTTTACATGATACGAGGTCTCCCCTGCCGGTTATCCGCAGTCTGTCCGCCGGGCGTATCTGCAATTCCCAGGTTCCCGCCTGTACAGGATGTGACCGAAGCAGTCAGCAGAACAACTGCCAGCATAATCCATACGATCCCTGAACCCTTTATGTTTTTCATAGCTTTGCCTCCCCGTTATTTCAAGTCAATACCTCCTTACGATAGTTTCTGCGATCAGACAGTTTATAACACTTAGTTTTAAAGGAAATTTCATCCTGTAGAAAATTTTGCATGATCAATGTTCATTGGCCAGCAAATTCTATCGCAGCTTTTATGTATACCACGCATAGCGCAGTAAGGCAATGAGATGCATTCACAAATCAGGACGATGCAGTTCGAACATTTTTATGTAAACATGAATATTATATACAAAAAGTATATTGGAGGGAGTCTGATGTTTGGCAACAATATGATGCCTGAGGCATACGCAAATATACCGTCTGATGTTTCCGCAGAAGGCAAGTCCAAGGGAAAAGCAGCAGGCGCTTACAAGATATCGTGCAGCGATTTCGATATGTGCAAACTGCAGTATTACGACCCTCAGCCTATTGTCGGCGCCAGGCTTGCACATGCCTATGTACCCTTTCAGTGCCTTTGCTGCCTTTATCCGCCGCTGCTGGGTCTCAAGCAGGGCACCATATTCCCGGAACTCGACAGGCCGTACGGAGCCGATCCGGCATATTCGTATGACGGATGATGCCGGTTTAAATTTGATTGGAGGTGTTTTGCATGCATGATGCCCGCGAAAAAATGCTGAGGGAAATCCAGGCTTTAGAATTTATGGAGATAGAACTGAATCTTTATCTCAATACTCACCCGTATGACCAGCAGGCGCTCATGATCTTCATGAATACGGCCCAGCAGCAAAAAATGCTGCGCGATAATTATGAACGCATGTACGGCCCGCTGACTGCCAGTTCAAGCAATTCGTTCCCGTGGCCCTGGATCGAAAGCCCATGGCCCTGGGAAGCTTGACAGACAAGTACGGTATTCCAGTCACATAAAGGAGGTTGTATAAATGTGGGTTTATGAGAAAAAGCTGCAATACCCGGTTAAAATAAAGAACTGCAATCCCAGGCTTGCCAAATACATCATCACACAATACGGCGGTCCTGACGGCGAACTGGCAGCTTCGCTCAGGTACCTGAGCCAGCGGTACAGCATGCCGACGGAAGTAGCAAAGGCAACTCTCAATGATATAGGAACAGAAGAACTTGCTCATTTGGAAATCGTTGGTACCATCGTATATCAGCTCACAAAAGATGTGCCTCCGCACATCCTTGAAAAGGAAGGCCTTGGCGGATATTTCGCCGACCATGACAGGGGGATCTATCCCGTCAACGGGGACGGCGTGCCGTTCACTGCTGCATATATCGGAGTCAAGGGCGATCCGATAGCCGATCTTGTCGAGGACCTCGCAGCTGAGCAGAAAGCGCGCGCGACATACGAAGGCCTCATCAACATGACTGACGACCCAGACGTCATAGATCCGCTGCGCTTCCTCAGGGAACGCGAAGTGGTACATTTCCAGCGCTTCGGCGAAGCCCTGCGCATAGTGCAGGAAAAGCTCAACGAGAGGCCCTTCTATATGAAAAAACCTGATTATGCAAAGGAAAAACACATGGCCAACGTGAACCCTGCGGCAAATATAAGTCCGACATCCAATGTAAGCCCGTCGTCCAACGTGGGTCCTGCAGCCAATGTGAGTCCAGCCGCTAACATTAGTCTATTTGCCAATGTCAGTCCCGCAGCAGAAAAGAAAAAATAAGTCATCTGGGAAAGCAAAACTCGCCGTTTTTATGAACTGGCGAGTTTTTGTCATGCGCTCCGTTTCCCTGCATACGACTCATGAAACATCAGAAAACACTGCCTCTATGTTATCATCGGTAAAATCATACCATGTAACGTCCGGCTTCTCATCCTGCTTTTTGATAGCCGATTCAAAATCGCCCTGCATCGAGGAATACGAGAAATAAAAGCAATTGAAACAACTATAATTGTAATGAGTGCTAAAGGAATAATTACCTTTCTCATAATTACTTTCCTTCCTTGGAACTCAAATATTTCTGATTATTGGTTGATATTCACTGTGATATACCCACGTTCTGCCATAGTCCGATGTGGTATACCGTATTGTGATCTCTCCCGAGTTGATAGATAATATTTCGCTGCTTGACAGCGGGAACTCATATTCATTTACCAATGGCAAGCTGGTGATTTCTTATGACAAAAGAGCGGTGTCGGCAGAAGTGCCTCTGACGATTGATCCAAGCGATTCGCAGCGAGCTCACATTGGAAAAAGGTTTCTCCTTGGCACAATCAGCTTTTTTCATATAGAAGGGCCTCTCTTTGAGTTTTTCCTGGACTATGCGCAGAGCTTTGCCGAAGCGATACGTTAACAGTAGTACCGCTGCGAATATAAGCCGGCGGCAAATGCGAGTCCAGTATTAATGTGCCGATCCCGGACACCAATGCAGTCAGGAACCTGTAAATCCGCGTATTATGTCCTCCAACGGCTTCCACCTTCTGCAGTTTTCGAACCGGAATGATCCCGGCATTTGCAGCAGCTGTTCTGCTGTCAGCTTTCTCAGCTCAGGCTTCAGGATGTGTTCCGTGTAGATCACGTGCAGAAGTGTCCTGAGTCTGAACTGGAGTTTATATTTCAGTTCTTCGTCTATCTTCCCGAAATATTTTTCACCGACCAGGTCCAAAATCTCGTTGGCCGTTTCCATTTCACCGTCAATGCTCCAGCGCTTCCTGATATTATTTGTCAGTTTGATCCATGGGGCGCCGTCATCCGGGTATACGAGGCCCATCCATTGGGAATCCTTGTAAGCCCAAATCGTCCACGAAACGCAGTTCTTTTCGCACAGTTCAAGCATTTCCCGGTCCAACTCCCACGTGAAGTCCGGGTCATCCCTGGAAATTACGCATCCAAGCTCGCCGCACCAAACAGGCCGGTCGAATTGTTCGCGCAGCTTCAGCATTTCGTTGAAACTCTCGGTGAAAATCGCAGTCCTTTTTTCCGGCGGCATGCTTTTGCTTAAAGCCTCAGGGTGCCAAACGGTGGGATAATAGTGAAATTCTATCGCGGCCTGCGGGTCAGGCGGGATTTTGACCATGCTGAAGTCCATGGCGAAATGGTCGCCTTCCAGGAAAATCACATGGTTTTTATCAACTTTGCGGATTTCGGCGACGGCGGCGGCGAAAAAATCATTCAAAATATTTTTATCCGGTATCATGAACGGCTCGTTGAGCAGGTCGTATCCGCCGACCCACGGGTTGTCGGCATACCGGCCGGCAATATGACCCCAGAGCCTGGCAGCCTGGTCACGGAAGCAGCGGAAATGCCAAAACTGCGACATACCAGTGTTGTTGTCGCTGTGCCAGTCGGGATTTTGGCCGCCCGGAGCTGCGTGCAGGTCTATGATGGCATATATCCTGTATTTTTCGCAAAGCTTGAGCGCATTATCAAGGTACTTGAAACCGTCGGCCAGGAAATTGTCCGTGTCCTGGTCGTCAATAAAATAATGGTAATTCACGGGCAGGCGCAGTGCGTTTATCCCAAGCGACGAAAGGTACTCGAAATCACCTTCGGACAGGAAATTTGACAAATAGGCGTCAAAAAACGTATCTGCCGCAGATTTGCCAAAAACGTCAATCAGGGTGGATCTGATAAGTGATTCTGTTCCGGGCAGTCCTATCATGAAATGCTCAATATTCATCCAGCACCCGACGCCGAAGCCGCGAAGCAAAATTTTTCGGTTATTCACCGTAAATTCCCTGCCTGAGACCTGTATGAAATCCTTCAACATGATTTTCACCCGTTATATATTATTTTGCCTGGCTGTTTTAGCTTGCTGAATATTCTTATCATCCCGGCAGTTTTTCCTGCAGGAGGTATGATAAAAATCGTGAAAAACGCTTCATAAGTAATGGTCGAGAAGCATGTGTCAATATAAGTATAAATGAAACGGCCGGGTGCGGCAGGTGGAAAAAACTTAATACCCTACTTTACCCTACTTCTTTTTCAGGCTGTGAATGGCTTCAAATACATTGTACTGGTTTAAAGTGTCAATTACGTCGTCTATCGAATCTTTTCCAAATTTTTTGAGTATGCTGTGGATTTGGGATTTCAGGGTGGACATTTCGACATAACGGATATCGCAGATCTCTTTCCTTGATTTTCCCTGGGCGAGCAAATCAAGTATGTCGATTTCCGTGTGGGTCAGTTGAAGCAAAATCCGTATATTGTTAAGGTAGTTGTATTCATTTATTTTGGTTCTCTGGAACTCTCTGCGGATTTTTTCCGCGACAGCCGGGCGGATCGGTGAACGGTTGTGATATGCGTCTTTAACGGCATTAACTATTTCAGAAGGCGCTGCGTTTTTTATTAAGTAATCAACTGCTCCGGCCTGGAACGCTGAAAAGATCATTTCGTCCTCTTCGTAGACAGTAAGGACGACCACTTTCATATCGGGGAACTGCCTCAAAATTTCCCTTGTGGCCCGTATACCGGCTTCCTTGTCCTCCATTTCCAGGTCCATGAGTATAACGTCCGGTTTGTGCAGGGCAGCAAGCATAACCGCTTCATATCCGTTTTTGGCGGTTCCGCAAACAATAATGGAAGGGTCTTTGGCAAATATGCTGCAATATCTTTTCCTGATTGATTTAATATCTTCGGCGACCAATACCTTTATTTTGCTTTCCAAGACTATGCACTCCTGAAATCATGATATCAATCTTATCATAATAAAAGGTTGACGTAATATCAACCTTTTATTATGAAATACGAATTTGTGCAAAAAATCATCCTGTTCTTTAAACCGGAAAGTTGTAATAATTAAAGCAGACATAAAGCAGAACGGATTTAATACGCTGAAAACATCAAGAACGAAATCAAAGCTTAAGGAGGAGAAAAAATGGTTGCAAAAAGGTTTTTATCACTCATGTTGGCACTGACGTTAATTTTTACGGCGGTTGTCCTGGCGTCATGTTCAAAAATGTCGGACAGCCAGACGGAGGGAAAAACTGACACATCAGGCAGTTCAGGCAATACCGGCGATTCTTCTGAAGGAGCCGGAAGCGGTTCCGGATCCGAAAGCGACGAAGCGCCTGTTGAAATCAAGTACTTCGGTTGGAATGATGAAAAGAGCTACCTTGAGCCTGCAATCGATGACTTTAACGCGCAGAGCTCCAACATCAAGGTGTCTTACAGCTTCATGGTACCGGACGATTATTATGTGAAAGTCCTGACTTTGCTGTCTTCCGGGAATGCCGACTTTGATGTCTTCAGCGTCAACGGGATCGACAAGCTTAACCAGTACCTGCAGGTAGGCGGCCTGGCCGATTTAACGCCCTTCATAGAAAAAAACAATGTTGACCTTTCCAAGTACGGTCCAAGCATGCAAACACTGAAACTAAACGAAAAGTATTACGTACTGCCGTACAGGAGTTCAAGCTATGCCATTTTCTACAACAAGGACATATTTGACAATGCCGGCGAGCCATATCCCATTGATATTACATGGGAAGAATATGCCCAGATAGCGAAAAGACTGACCTCCGGTTCAGGGGACAGCAAAATATGGGGCGGCTACATTCCTGACTGGCTGCGTGCACCGATAATGACGCTTCAACGCGGTTCAAACCTCCTGGACGACGATTTGACCCCGATTATTGAGTGGTCTGAATATCTGAACCGGCTGTACAACATTGACATGTCTCATATGAGCTATGCAGAAATGAAACTCGGGAAAATCGACTGGATCAAGATATTTGAAAGCGGCAAGGTCGCGATGCTTCCGAACGGAGAATGGACGATTGCCATGCTCAATGCCGACAAGGAAGCCGGACTGCACAATATAAACTGGGATGTTGCGCCGCTTCCCGTTATAAACAAGGGCGACGTGGTCAAGTCACCCGGAGGCGTCAGCACCTATATGGGAGTATACAGCGGTTCAAAGAACATTGAGGCTGCGTTTGAGCTAGTCGAGTCGATCTGCGGCGTGCAGGGCGAAAAAATACTTGCCGAGAAGGGCGTGTTGACTGCATATGTAGATGACGAAATCAAAGAAGCGTTCAAGAAGGCTTCGGGAGTTTCAGGCACCGACGCGCTGCTGAACGCGGAAACATATCCGGAAGCTGAGCCGATCCCGCAGATGGCTGCAATATATCAGGCGTACGAGGAGGAAAAGGAACTGTACCTTACCGGCCAGCAGACAATAGAAAAATTCGCTGAAAACTTTGCAAGGAAGAGAGAAGAAGCGTTAAAAGAATAGCCCCTGGCAGTTTACATGCGATGGCGCAAGTTCAATAAGCTGCGGCTCTATTGAGCTTGCGCCGGGCATTTGCCAATAGGCTGCCGCAGAACCGGGATGCAATAGATATAAGGAACAAGGCCTTTAAGATGTGCAGAGCATTTAGGCTGCTCGGGAGATTTAAATTGTACAGGAGATCAGAGCTGGCATGAAAAAAAGAACAGATCTACAGAAACAGGAAGAAAGAACTGCATACTTGTTTTTGCTGCCCAGCATTGCGGGGTTTCTTGTTTTTATGGCATACCCTGCCGTGCTGGGATTGCTTTTGAGTTTCACAAATACGAATAATTTGAATTCGCCGCTGAATTTCATCGGCCTGGCCAATTTCAGGAAACTGCTGCACGACAATTACTTCCTTATATCGCTTAAAAACAACATATTCTACATGCTTTCATTTACGCCGATGGTTGTGGCTGTATCCCTGCTGTTTGCGATAATATTGAACAGGAACATCCTGTGCAGGAAATTTTTCAGGACCGTCTTTTTCTTCCCTTTTATCTCTTCGATGGTGGCTGTTGCGATCATATGGAATTACATATTGTCGCCCAACGGACCTGTAAACGGCTTTCTTATATCCCTGGGCGTGGAGTCGCCCCCGGGATGGCTGCTGTCGAAGGATTGGGCGATGTTTGCCGTTGTGGTCATCTCCGTATGGAAGGAATTCGGCTTCTACATGGTGATTCTGCTTGCCGGACTGCAAACCATACCCGAATACTTGTATGAAGCCGCCGTTATTGACGGCGTGAAACCATGGCAGAAATTCAGGTATATTACGCTGCCCATGGTGTCGCCGACGATGTTCCTGTGCATCATAATGGCGGTGATAAGCTCGTTCCAGGTTTTCGACCTTGTAAACGTGTTGACGGAGGGCGGGCCCGGAAATGCGACCAACGTTTTGGTTTTCCGCATATACAGGGAGGGCTTTGCCAATGTAAAAATGGGGTACGCATCCTCCATTGCCCTGGTGCTGTTTGTCATAGTTTTCGTGTTTTCCCTGATACAGTTCAAGCTCCAGGATAAATGGGTCAATTATAATCAATAAAGGAGTCCTGACCAGTTATGCATGGGAACGGTTCTTTAAAAAACAAACTTCATTTTTCGGCTAAAATCGCGGTATTTATACTAATGACCGTATTTTCGTTCTTCTTGCTTTTCCCCTACCTGTGGATGGTATCGACGTCTTTAAAACGCGATACCGATGTGTTTACCATTCCGATGAAGTGGATACCTGACCCGGTTCAGTGGGACAATTATAAAAAAGTGTGGACGAAAATACCTTTCCTGCTTTATTATTTCAACACCATCAAGGTTACTGTGCTTTCAACGCTGCTTCAAATTCTCGTATGTTCATTGGCTGCATACGCATTTGCCAGGCTCAGGTTCAGGTTCAAAAACGTTATTTTCATGATTTTCCTGAGCACTATGATGATACCGTGGCACTCTATCATGATACCGCAGTTTATGATCGTGTCGAAGCTCAGGCTGTACGATACCCATGCCGCGCTGATACTCATGCAGGCCTTCAGCGCTTTTGGCATTTTTCTGCTAAGGCAGTTTTTCATGGGCATACCCATGGAAATGAGCGAAGCCGCCCGGATAGACGGGTGCAGCGAATGGAAAATCTTCATGGATATTATTATGCCGCTTTCCGGACCCGGGCTTGCGACACTTTGTATATTCACCTTCATGCATGTCTGGAACGATTATCTTGCCCCGCTGATCTACATCCAGACACCTTCGAAACAGACGATACAGCTTGGCCTTACGGCATTTATGAGCGAGCGGACGATGGAATACGCCGCCATCATGGCCGGCACGGTTTGCGCGCTGTTCCCGGTAATAGTAGTGTACCTGCTGGCTGAAAAGTATATTACCCAGGGAATTGCATTTTCAGGAATAAAGAACTAGCAGGCGGAAGCAAATACAGGACAATGCACAGGTGTTGGCCTCCAAAAAGGCAAGGCACCGGCGCCGGCTACGCAGGCAAGAAACTGACAAGGATGGTGTTCGTATGGCACATACTATAGAAATTAACAGGGACGGGATAGTTATTGACGGAAATCCAAGAATACTGCTGTGTTCATCGCTGTTCTATTTTCGGATACCGAGGGAATGCTGGCGGGACCGCATGGAGAAATTGAAGCTGTGCGGTTACAACTGTATTGACGTTTATTTCCCGTGGAATTACCACGAGTTGGCTCCCGGAGTCTGGGATTTTTCCGGCCAGCGCGATGCGGACGCCTTTTTGGAGCTGGCATCTGAAATGGGGTTATACGTTGTTGCAAGGCCCGGGCCATATATTTGTTCAGAATGGGACGGCGGCGGGCTGCCCGCTTTTCTGGACAGCGACGGACTGAGGACAGACAGCGGGACATACCTGGAGCAGTTGGACAGGTGGATGGCCAGGATCCTGCCCGTCATAGCACGGCACCAATTGACGGCAGGCGGCAGCGTTGTGATGCTGCAGCTTGAAAACGAACTTGATTATTTCGCCAGCGGCAATCCTAAAGAGTACATGGAATACCTTGCCCAAACTGCGAGAAGGCACGGCATCGAGGTGCCGCTGACCGCCTGCGCAGGTCAGTGGGATGCCGAAAAAGCCACCGGCTATGCCCGGGACATCATCGTTACGTTCAATGTTTATATGGACGAAAGCGAAGCGCTGTTCGAAGACAGGTGCGTTAAAATGCAAAAAAGGCTTTATGAGTGCGGGTTGCCGTTCTTAATAATGGAGACCCACAGGCCTCATTCGCTGCTGAAACGCGAACTATGCTGCGGCGCGAGGCTGATAAGCCCGTATAACCAGACGGCAGGAGTCAATTATGACTTGTATAACGGGATTACCAACTGGTCAGATAAAAAAGACCATTTCCCGCTGTCCTACATAGCCACCGATTATGATTTCCCGTCTACGATGATTTCCGCAGAGGGAAAATTAAGGGACGAAGCCCTGGAGGCCAGGCTGTTTTCAAACCTGATCAGCACTTTTCCGTCACTGGCGCAAGGTCGGCCTGTAATAATGGAGAACGTCCGCGTTTCGGCAGAATTTCCTACTTCCCGGACTGTGGACGAAAACGGCAGGAATATTGATGTCGTTTTGGGCTACGATTTTGACGACGGCTTCCTCATTAATTTGGCCAACCTTTCCGACAGGCCTGGAAGCGCAGTGCTCGATATCGGCGGCGATCTGCTGAAAACCTGTCTTGGTCCCAGGGAAACTAAGCTGTTGCCGTTTAACATTTCGTTGAAGGATTTTGGCATTAATGCAAGATTACTTTGGAGCGAAGCGGAGATCGCCTGGATCAGGGCAGGAGCAAAGGCTGGGGACGGATCGGCGGACGTTTGCGAGGTGCTGCTCTATTCCCGGGAAGCATCATCGTGCTGCTTGGAAACTGAGAGTGATGTGATTGCAGAGTACAGCGGGAACGCAGTTTTCGAAAACAAAAGAGATGATATTTCATCCATCCAGGCCGCGGACATCCATGTTGCCCGGGATGGCAAATTGATAATACGGGGTCTGGATTGCGTTGCTTTACTGGCTGTAAACGGCAAGAGGCTGAAAATCATGATATGCGGTCCTGAAAAGGCGGCCAGGATGGAGTCTCCCTGGCTGAAGGAGCTTACCGGGTCTGATGAGCCGGTCATCAGGAATCTGACGGTGTTGGGAACCGGCGATATTGCACCGGCGCAGCCAATGGAAAGCCGACCCCTCATGAACCTTGAGAAATACGGCGTTTACCGGGGCACGGGCGTGTATGAACTGGATATCAAAAAGAACGAAAAACTGCTGATGCACAATGTTGCCGATATAATTTACACCTGCCGCGACGGAAAACCGGTGGACGTCGCCCACAAAAGCGGAACTTCGTATCTTCTTGACGTTTCGCCGGGGAAATGGACTTTTATCGTTGAAAGCTGGGGACACAGCAATTTTAATGATAATCGTCTGCCTTCGCTGCGCATGGGTTCCTTGAAAGGCATAAAGGCCATAACTTCCGTAACCCGGGAAGATGACATAACGGACATGTATTATGTTCAGCCCGACAGATTCCCATTTGAGGATACTTGTCCGCAGTTTGATCATCCCGGGGATACATGCCGTTCGACGTTTGATTATCCCGGGGCTGCATTGCCGGTATTCGTTTCCGTAAATGAAATAATCAGGCCGGAAGTCCCTCTATGCCTGGCGTACTCGCGCAAAGTCCGCCCGCCCGAAGGTTGTGATCGATTTATTCTGCATTTTAGCGGAAATACGGTTTACATTGCCATCTATATCGACGGCAGGTTTTGCGGAACGGTCGACCCGGCTGACCCCTTTGTGGACATCAGCGGCATGGTTGCCGCCGGCAGACCATTTACGCTTACGCTGCGCATGATGAAGCCGAACGGTTTTCAACCGGTGGGACGAGTTTTCCTTTTAAGCGGTATTTCGGTCGAAACGTGCAGGTTCGCCCCAATGGACATTTCATATTACGTTAATCTTTCCGGCATCTGCGTCGCGAATGGCGGTGATTTCCCGCTCGAAGTCGAACGGGGTTCTTTTAGGCTGGCCAAATTTGGAATTCCGCACAAAAACCGCGATGCGAGGATTGTTTTTGACGGCGGCGATATGGAGTTATTCTGCATGCTGAACGGGCACGTGGTTGGACGGATATTGCTGCCAACCGAAGGATTCCCGCAGGTTAAGGGAGGACACCCCTTCTCGGTGATGATACCTGCGGAATGGGGAGACGATGAGCCGCTGACCGTCTTAATGTGCGGAATCGGCAACAGGCCGAGGCTCACGAATGCTGCAATAAGCTTCTAAAAGAATGTTGCCGCTTGCATCTATTGGCCTTATATCCATGTCGCACTGAAAGCTTCGCTCTTATATCGTGTTTCGGATTATGCGCGTTTGTTTGCAGCATTAAGCGGTGTGTAAAGCATTGCCTCGTAAACGGTATAGTTAACTTACTGCAGGGAACAGTATTGTAAACACAGTCCCGTTGGGATCGGAAGTCAGGTCGATTTTCCCTTCGTGCATCAGGATTATGCGTTTGCACAGTGCGAGGCCTATGCCCCAATTTGTTGAAACAGGCTTTGTCGAATAAAACGGGTCAAATATCTTGTTTATTTCTGAATGCTTTATTCCGGGGCCGTTGTCTTTGAAACTGACGACGGCCCAGCCGCTCTTTATCTCACAGCGGATTTCAAGCGTGTTTTTGTCCTTAGGCTGCATTTGCATGGCTTCTATTGCGTTGTTTATTATGTTCAAAATGGCCTCTTTCAAAAGGAATTTGTCGCCCATTATAATCGGCTGCGATTTCGGCATTACGCAGCTAATCTGTATATCCTTTACGTTTTCAAAAGGTTTTACGATATCGAGCAAAAAATCATTGAGAGGTATCGGTGACAGTATGGCGCTTCTGAAATTGACTATGCTGTGCACCCTGTTAAGGCGGTCATAAGATTTGTTGCAAATGTCTTCGATCGAGGCGACACTTTCGGCCACAGCCTGGCTGTCAATGGCGCTCTCTTCCTGCAGGTTTTCAAGTTCGGCTTTTATTGCCAGTATCTGGTTTTTCATGTAGTGGCAAAATGCACGGACAACGGTTTGAGCCTCGTCAACTTTCCTGTTGAATTCCCAGTCGAGCGCTTTTATACTCTTGATTATTTTGAAATATCGTATGTATGCGATGCAGAAAATAAGCAGGACGCCTATTGAAATCAGGTAATAGTAGGGAAACAGCTTGCTTGGCCTGACCATGGGCAGCGACCTGCACAAAACAAGGGAAGCGACCCTGGACATCCACAGGCGCTGGGCCGGCGCCCAGCCGAAAATGTATATAAAAATTACATTCAGTATTATTATGGATATCAGGCTTGTAGCGATGTTCACTCTTATTGCCCTCAGTTTCGGAGAAGTGAAATACAGCCTGAGGAAGAGGGCGAAACTGATGCCCAGGCATAAGTAGTTGAATACGTGGAAGCATGTTTCAGCAGTTGAATAAAAGGCCCTGAAAGGCCGCACAGGGATGTTGAGGGCGGTTGAAAAATAAAGTGACCTGATAACCCAGGGGTTGAAAAGCGCCGCCTCTGTCGCAAATATGACTATTATGCAAAAAAGAAGGATTTTGAAAGCCCTTGACCTGGTATTGAGGTTGAGAATCAGCGGAAACAGAAGGCATGAAAAGTAATATATGACCGCGCTCAGATTTATAAACCCGAGGAGCACTTTCTGGGATATCGGGATCATCATAAAGTACTTATGCATTCTTGGGGTGATTTTAAAATAGCCGTACAATGAGTTGTAAAAAATGTTGTCTTTCGCTATATATATAATCGATGCGCCTGTGAGTACCAGGATGCAACTCATGAGCAAAAATGGGAAAATAAACTTGAGGCGCTCGTACTTTACCTGCATCAGGTTCCCCCCTCGTTTGCAAGGGCCGTTCTACATACGGATATATCGCAGCATAGATATATATATCGATGCTGAATGGATCCACATTGCCGCTTTTTATGTAAAAACGTATTTTTATATGGAAACATATATTTTGCTTAACGTACCTTGCCTCGTGTATTGTTGTTGTATATGGTTACTTTGCTTTATACTGCATGTAAATACTTTATACAGGTTATACTTTATACAGGTTATACTTTATACAGGTTATACTTTATGCAGATAATATTGCTTGATGTAATATTTTGTTTATGCAGACATATTCCCAGGTTTTTTATACAGACATATATCTGATATTATTTTGCATCTGATATTTTTGCTTTATAAAGACGTATATACGCATTATTTAAAAATATCCATATTTCAATTATATCATTATTTAATTCAATATCAAGGAAATACCATGAATATATCCGGGAAACCATAGGGAAGTCCGGCGCAGGAAAAAAATAAAGGCGTATATATCAAAAAACCCGCCGTTGTCTGAAAACAGGCGAGTTTTTGTTATTCTGACATGTTGATTTTGCCGTGCTGCTGTGTATTCGTGCAGATATGCTGCTGGCTTTTACAGCCATGGAACATATGCCTCTGTTTTGCCGGTCGCCAGATCGTCATACTCCTCGGGCGTTATTTCACTGTAATAAAGCGACTTTTCCGCCTGGAAGAGAACCATGCACCGCCCGTTCGCAAACCTGAAGGCAGTACAGACGCCGTATCGTGAGCCTCCCACAGCTTTCTGCGAGCGGGCGCCGGTGCAATAAACGGCACAGTATTCCGTCCCTTCTGCAAAGATCTCATCGACTCCGGGCACATCCGCATAAACGCTCCTCATATCAAGCGCCTCGCCGCTCTTTTTGTCCACGAACCTGCCTTTTTTTATCGTTATGGCATTGCTGCCGAATTTCTCGTCAATGTCCAGGGCATAGCTCTTAAGGAAGTTATAATTCTGCTCATAGGTAAGTTCCTTGCGGAGCTGTTCCACAGCTTCCCTTGTTATGCCTGGATTAAAGCGCAGAAAAACATCCTCATAAGACTTGACCGATGCAAAGAACGCATCCGCCGCCTTCGCGGGACCGGCAGCCAGTGTCCTGACCTTAAGCTTCTGGTACTCTTCAGGATCACTCCGGAATTTCTTTGCATATTCCCTGAGTTCTTCACTGATATAGCCGTCAACCAGCCAGTTGTTGTTGTAGCTTTCCAGCAGCCTGTCAAAATCGTCCGCTTCGTCCTTGTATATCACTGCAGGCTTGACGTATACCCATGCAGCCGCTCCTTCTTCGATAACATACTTGTCTATAGGGAACCCGACTTTCAGGAATCCATCTTCGATCCGCATGTCAGTTGCCTTCTGCAGAACCGGGATATTATCGAGGCTGAACGGATATTCAAGCAAGATGCCGTATTTATCAGCAATCGTCTTTACTGGCAAAGGTATCTGCAGGCTTCCCAGCGATGCACCCTTTATGCCGATGACCGGACCGCCGTTTTCCCACCTCAGACCCACATCGATCTTCAGCGGCACATTGATGCCGTACGCTTTGCCCTGGACATATACTGCCGAGTCTTCCAGCGCAAACCTGTATGCGTTCACATATACGGACCCCGTCAGGCGGAGATCGGGTATGTAATCTCTCGTGACATAATACAGGTCCGCATTGTCAAAAAGTGTTGTCTGCGTCATGCCGGCGGCATCGAATGAATTCCTCTCCGAAAAGCTCATCGGCACACTGTTTGAAATCACCTGTTCCGGGTCGTCATACCTGAAATCTGCAACGTTGACATAAAGGTACAGCAGACCGGATAGCACTACCGGCAGCAGTAAAAGGACAAGTATTATTGTAGCGATTATTCTTCCGGCCGATTTTTTCTTTTTTGAGCGCACATTTTCGTTTCCTTCTTTAGTCCTGCCCATAATAATCTCCTCTCTTCATTATCCAGGTATCCGACAGCGCAGTTTCTGCCCCGGAACCATAACTTTCAATAATATAACATAATTTTACAAAATAATACATAACAACTTTGCTGCTGCATCCAATATTTCGCACATGCTCATTTTTCCGTGTTGTAATTTGGCTGAACATTCCTCTTTACATTCCGGCGCGAACGGTATTATAATTAAGGCAGAACATATGTTCGGTGACACTCCTCTGCAAGAGGTATTCCTCCGGGCTTAAGGAATGTCACGCATCCGAAAAGTGCGGTGACATTCCCGGGATCGATGTCACGGATTTGAAAGGTACGGCGGCACTCAACATGAACAGGGTGATATTGCACAGCGATCTGAATAATTTTTACGCGAGCGTCGAATGTCTCTACAATCCGAAAATACGCACGCATCCGGTGGCTGTGTGCGGCTCCCAGTCGACCAGGCACGGCATCGTGCTGGCGAAAAACCAGATTGCGAAGAAGTTCGGCGTTAAGGCGGGCGACTCCATATGGGAAGCCAGGTCCAAATGCCCCGGCCTTGTAGTGGTCAGGCCCAATTATATGCAATACCTCCGGTTTTCCATGATGGTCAGGAAAATATACGAAAACTACACGAATCTGATAGAGGCTTTCGGTATAGACGAAAACTGGCTCGACGTGACTGAAAGCACCAGGCTGTTCGGTTCCGGCGAAAAGATCGCTGACGAGATCCGCAGGAAGATAAAATACGAGCTTGGTATCACAGCTTCCGTCGGAGTCAGTTTCAACAAGGTATTTGCCAAGCTCGGCTCGGATTTGAGGAAACCCGACTTCACTACGGTGATATCTCCCGAGAACTACAGGGAGATGGTATGGGGCCTGCCCGCAAGCGACATGATATATGTGGGGCCTTCCACGCGCAGGAAGCTCGCCGATATCGGGATAACCACCATCGGAGAGCTTGCCTGCGCGCCGCCAGGATTCCTTGAGAGGCACCTCGGTCAGTGGGGCCGGACTCTTTGGATATTTGCCAACGGGTACGACGAGACCCCTGTCACCAGGCTCGACTTCCAGCCATGCATAAAAGGAGTGGGCAATTCGCTGACCACTCCCCGCGACCTCTGTACCAACGAAGACGTGAAGATCCTGGCTTACGTGCTGGCCGAAAGCGTGGCCGAAAGACTCAGGCGCCACCATCTCAAGGGCAGGACCGTGCAGATCTGCATACGTTCCAGCGACCTTGCCTTCATCGAAAGGCAGGGCAAGCTTCCGCACTACACCTGCACATCCTCCGAGATAGCCGAAAAGGCCCTGGAAATATTCGCATGCTCCTGGAACTGGTCCAAAAGCATCCGGATGCTGGGCATAAGGGTCACCGATGTGGTCATGGGAAATGAATGTGAACAGCTCTCTTTCTTCGACGATGAGAAAAGATTGCGGCGGGAGCGGCTCGAGACCAGTATAGACCGCATAAGATCACGTTTCGGGCATTATTCCATACAGCGCGCCGTACTTTTGAAAAGCCCCGAACTCAATGCAAACCCCGTGGAGGAAAACGTGATCCATCCCGTATCATATTTCCGCTAGCGGCATTTTTGCCGGCGGCCGCGCAGTCCGCGGCATCTGGCGGCTGCGGCGCAAAAGCCGATGAAACGCGGCGGTACGTCATATCACGCGAAATGGAGGTGTTGAAATTTGGCCAAGGTATTCGTTGAAGTGATAGCAAAGTTCACAAAAGACGGGAAAAAAGTACCTCTGATAATCAAATGGGAAGACGGCAGAAGTTTCGACATCGACAGGATACTCGACGTTCGCCGGGCAGCTTCGCTGAAAGCCGGAGGCCAGGGGATCAGGTACAAGTGCAGGATAAACGGCAGGGAAACCTATCTCTGGCTGGAAGACGACAAATGGTTCGTCGACAGCAAGACATGAAAGAACCCGGCCGGAAAGCAGGATATAAGAAAGTCCGGCCGTGAAGTCGGCCAGGTATGGTCAGAAAGTCATTTCCTCACACTGGGGCGATTCCGCATGCTTTTCCACCAGTGCCCCGTATGATGACAGGTCTACGTCTTTCGCCGGCTTCGGCTTGCTGAACAGATACCCCTGGGCAGTGTCGCAGCGCTCTTTCACCAGGAACTCCAACTGGGCGCTGCTCTCCACTCCCTCCGCAGTCACGGTAAGATCCATGCTGTGGGCCAGCGATATCAGTGCCTTTACGATCTTGGCCTGGTTTGCGCTGTTCGCTATGCCGTGTATGAATGTCTTGTCTATTTTCAGGTTCGTTATGGGCAGCGCTTTCAGGTAATTGAGGGAAGAATACCCTTTCCCGAAATCGTCAAGCGATATTCCAAAACCCGCGTCCCTGATACGTTTCAGGATGCCCGTGGTATGCTCCAGATCCTGCATGGCCAGGCTTTCGGTTATTTCAAGCTCCAGCCATTCCGGCCTGATTTCGGTTTTTTCGACTATGTCCATGATCTTGTCAAAAATATCATGCTGCTGGAATTGCCTTGCCGACAGGTTCACAGATATCCTGAGGTCGCCATGCCCTTCGTCGTGCCATTTGCGCAGCTGGGTACAGGCGGTGGTCATCACCCATTCGCCTATATCCCCGATCAGGCCTGTCTCTTCCGCTATGTGTATGAACGCTTCAGGCATGATCCAGCCCATATTCGGATCAGACCATCTTATCAGGGCCTCCACGCTCCTGACCTTGCCTGTCGCCAGTTCTATCTGGGGCTGGTAATACAGGACGAATTCTTTGCGTTCAGCAGCCCTGCGCAGGTGGTTCTCAATTTCCATCCGCTCCATTATCTTCATATTGAGTTCGGGAGTAAAGATCTGGAAATTGTTCCTCCCCTTTTCTTTTGCACGATACATGGCAGCATCCGCGTTTTTCATCAGTTCCCTGAGATCCGTCCCGTCATTTGGGTATATGGATATGCCTATGCTCGCGGTGATATAGAATTCGCGGTCATCAAGCTTCCAAGGCTTTTTGAACACGTTGAGCATCCTTGCGGCAAGCTTGTATACTTCATCCATGCTGCTTATATTCGTCTGGAGCATTATGAATTCATCGCCGCCCAGCCTTGCTATGGTGTCGCTTTTCCTCAGTTTGAGCCGCAGCTGCTCGCCTACCTTGAGAAGGAGTTTGTCGCCGTAAGTATGCCCCAGCGTATCGTTTATGGTTTTGAAATTGTCCAGGTCAAGGAAAAACACGGCTATGCTCTTGCCCTTCCTGCGGGCGTTCGCCTCGGCAACGCTGAACCGGTCCATCAGCAGCGCCCTGTTCGGCAGCCCCGTCAATGAATCGAAGAAAGCAAGCCTGTGTATCTTTTCATCGGCAAGCTTCTGTTCAGTTATATCCGTGATGGATCCGGCCACCCTGATGGGATTGCCTTCTTCATCCCATATTGCCATTCCCCTTGTCCTGATCCACTTTATCTCGTCATTCTTCGCTTTTATCCTGTATTCGATCTGGAGGTGTTTGTTATGCGGTTCGGTAATGTACCTGTTCAGGCTTACCACGAACTTGTCCAGGTCTTCCCTTAAGATCACGTCGAACCATTTCTCTATCGTCAGGAAATCTTCATCCGATTCTATCCCGAGGATGGCCCGCGCCTTTTTCGACATGAAAAGCCTTCCGTCCTTGCCGTCCCAGTCCCAGACGCCGTCATTCACCCCTTCGACCGCCAGCCTGTAACGTTCCTCGCTTCGCCTCAGATCATTGTCCCTCGCATTCAGATCGTCAAACTGGAGCCTTAGTTCTATTTCCTTTGTCACCAGTTCCCGGTACAGCGATTCGAGTTCCTGGTAACTTTCGGCAAGCCTCGATTCCGTATTCTTGCGGTCCGTGATGTCGATCCCCATCGCGGTCACATATACAGGGACATTTCCGGTGTCATTGATCATGTCTATGTTCCAGAGGGAGTAGATCTTCCTTCCGTTTTTTGCAGTAAAGCTTATTTCCTTGTTGTGTACGATCGCTTTTTCCGATACGGCGTCGCGGATCACCTTTCCAAGTTCGGTATCCTTGCTGAAGAACGGTATCTCGTCGATGGTGCGTCCGGCCACATCTTTTTTCCCATATCCTGTCATTTCCTGGGCAAATTTGTTGAAGATCAGCACTTTCCCGTCCAGAGAAAAAATAAAAACCATCGTTTTTGCATTTTCAATTATCGCTTCGGAAACTTCACGCTGCAGATACAGCTTCCTGTCGCGCCTCGAAATGTAGGTGCGTATCGCGAAAGCAAGCAGCAGGACCAGCAGAAGCGTAGAATATATGATATAGAAGACCGTTTGCGTTTCAATATTCCCAATGAGCAATATTGATCCTATGCGCATTTTTCCCCCTAAAACAAATAAAGGCTTTGCTGAATGTCTATCAATTTTGATTATATAATTTTTTTTATCTCTTTCCAATATCTTTCTGCAATTATTGTAAACTTAATATAAAATTGCCTTATTAATCGGGCAGTTGTCTCCTGTAATCATCATTGGAGATCCGGTCCATATCGTCCACTATTCCCTGCCTGTCCGTTTCATTGGTATAGAATTCCTTATAGTCATGGTATCCTCCCAGGTCCTGCGGACTGTCGGATGACCCGTATTTCATAAGGTCGTTCAGCTGGTCCATGCCCTCATGTTCGTCATCTTCCTGCTTATTGAGGTATTTCCTGCCGAGCGGCGCGTCGATGGCAAGCTCCTCATTCGGCCTGTCCATGTTCTGACGGGCAGATGTGGTTTCATATTCTTCCTGGCATTTCAGGCACATCTTTGCAAACGGGCGGACTTCAAGCCTCTCGCGCGGTATGTCGGCGCCGCAGTGGACGCATGCTCCGTAGACGCCCCTGTCTATCCTGTCCAGCGCATCCTTTATATCCATCATTATACTTTCTCCATGTACCTTGAGAGCATTGTTCATTTCAAGATAAAACAATTCCGTCCCCTGGTCGGCAGGGTGGTTGTCGTAGTTTGAAAGTTCACCGGTCGAATATTTATCCTGTTCCCCCTCCCTGTGGCTCTTCATCAGTTCTATCGTATTCTCCGTTTCATCCAGCATCTTCAGCAGCAACTGACGGTAATGCTCAGCTTCTTGCCTGTTCATTTTTACCTCCTTGTACTGCGAAGATTGTTTTCAACGATCCTCGCGATTTCATTGATAAAATCTCCTATTATCGGCAGGTTCCACCGCACTATCTTCTGCAGGACATACAGCAGGACCGCCGCAAGCAGCGTAAAGCCTATGGAAGCGCCGAACCCCCTGGCAAGTCCGGCAAGAAAATTGGAAAAAAACACTTTTTTAGGGTTCTCAAGGTAGCAGACATATTCCCTGATCCTTGACTTTTCCATGTCCATCACCAGTTTGTCTATCTTGTCTGTAAGCTTTTTAAAGCGCTTTTTCCTGACGAACATGGAAAACCACCCCTCAAGGCCCGGCGTCCACCTGCTCCGCAAACGCATGCAACGGGCAGAAAAACAAAATCGCCTCTTATTTATATTCTCTAAAGAGGCGATTTTTATTATGTAAAATTTTATTATGGATCCTGTTATACAAAGTTTTATTATGCCGGATTTTAATACGCCGGCTCACCCAACCAATTCTTCCAGCACTTCCATCAAAAGCCGCTCATCGTCCAGCGTGCAGACCGCGACTTCGCCAATGCGTTTTGGAAGTACGAAATTGAGTTTTCCTCCTTTTGCTTTTTTATCGTGCAGCATTTCCGCATAGATCTGCTGCGGATCCATCCCGGCTGCCCGTACCGGAAGCCCGGCTGCTTCCAGGGTCCGTTCCACTTCATCCGTCACCTCACTGCTCACCATGCCCATTTTCCGCGCCAGTCTGAACGCTCCTGCAGTCCCGATGGAGACACATTCGCCGTGGAGCAATGAAAATCCTGACACGCTCTCGACGGCATGGCCGATGGTGTGTCCGAGGTTGAGGACGGCTCTTGGTCCGCTTTCTTTTTCATCCTGCTCAACCACGCTTTTCTTGATGGAACAGTTGGTTCTGGTTATGTGCCGGAGAGTGCTTTCGTCAAATTCGAAGATTTTCTGCATATTCAGGCTGATGTAATCATAAAATCCGGCATCCTTTATCAACCCGTGCTTGATCACTTCAGCAAGCCCGGACCTGAGTTCCCTCAGCGGCAGAGTGCGCAGCGTGCTGATGTTGATATACACGAAACGGGGCTGGTAGAATGCTCCGATAATGTTTTTTACACCTTCGAAGTCCACCCCCGTCTTCCCGCCGATGCTGCTGTCCGCCTGGGCCAGAAGGCTCGTCGGTATCTGCACGTAACTGATCCCGCGCATGTAGGTGGCGGCGGTAAAACCGGCAATATCACCGGTCACGCCCCCGCCAAGCGCCGCTATCGTAGAATTGCGGTCGAACCGCTGAGCCGCCAGCTGCCTGTAAATGTCTTTCACCGTATCAAGATTCTTGCTTTTTTCCCCGGCTTCGATCACATGGCTGCATACCAGGGCTCCTGCGGAAGCAAGCTCAGCCATGCAGGTTTCGAGATACAGCCTGCCGACATTGCTGTCAGTTACGACCAATACTTTGCCGCCTATCCCGGCTTTGCGGAAAGCATTTCCAAGGCCGGAAAAATCAGCCGCTATATATATTGGATAGCTTCTTTCGCCCAATTCAACGGTTATTCTTTCCATGAGTTTCCCTCGCTCAGACGGCACATCCGCCGAAGAGTCTCTGTATACAGCCTTCGGACACGTAAGCCCCTGAATAAATAAATTTCTGCAAACGGGTAATCTCTTCCGGTCATCTTTTTACTGTGAGCCTGACATTTTCCCCGTTGATGTTCCATTCCTTGGAGTAGCCTTCGCCTGTTGAAGGAAGCAGCCTGTCTGCAAGCACTTCTTCACTGATAAGTTCGCTGTTCCGCTCGACTATGCCGCTTATTTTCTCATTGTCCCCATAGTAGACCGTTATGCGGTCCTGGACCTCGAACCCGGCTTCTTTCCTCATTGTCTGCAGTTTGCTTATTATCTCGCGGACAAAGCCTTCTTCTATCAGTTCCTCCGTCAGGTTCGTATCGAGCACGACAGTTATATCACGTTCGCTTTCAGAGACGAAGCCTTCCTTCTGGGCAGTTTCCACCAGCACATCCGAAAGTTCGAGGGTGACGTCGCTGCCCTCAAGGCTGAAGGTCACCTTTCCGTCCCTGTTGAAGCGGTCCATAAGTTCATTGCCGTCTACCGCCGACAGGTATTCGCCTATTTTCGGCACCAGCTTGCCGTACTTCGGGCCCACTGTCCTGAGCTGCGGCTTGAATTTGTATGTCGTGAACCCTGAAGCGTCGCTGGTGAATACTATCTGCTTGACGTTCAGTTCATCCCTGACCAGGTCCGCATACATTCCGGGCAGTTCTTCGCTGTCCTTGACGAACATCGTGCCTATGGGCTGGCGGTTCTTAATGTTCGCAGTGTTCCTGCAGGCACGTCCCAGCACCACGTATTTGAGCACTTTATCCATGTTCTCTTCAAGCTCTTTGTCGATGAATTCTTCCCGGACCGTCGGAAAATCACACAGGTGCACGCTCTCAGGGGCAGACTGATCGACGCTCCTTACGAGGTTCAGGTATATCTGTTCGCTAATGAAGGGAACAAACGGCGCTATGGTCTTCGAAAGCTCAACAAGTACCGTGTAAAGCGTCATGTATGCGTTGATCTTGTCCTGGTTCATTTCCTTCTGCCAGAAGCGCTCCCTGCATCTCCTGACATACCAGTTGCTGAGCTCGTCGGTGAAGTCCTGTATGTCGCGGGCAGATTCGGTGACCCTGTAATTCTCCAGGTTCTTGTCAACGTTCCCGATCAGCGTGTACAGCCTGGAAAGGATCCATTTGTCCATTACCGACAGTTTATCGTGCTCAACTTTATATTTGGTAGGATCGAACTTGTCTATATTTGCGTACAGCACATAGAACGCATACGTATTCCACAGGGTTCCCATGAACTTCCTCTGGCTTTCGCTCACTGCCTCTTCATAAAACCTGCTGGGAAGCCATGGAGCGCTTCCTGTGTAGAAATACCAGCGTACCGCGTCGGCGCCCTGTTTGTCCAGCACGGTCCACGGATCGATGACATTCCCCTTGTGCTTGCTCATCTTCTGTCCGTCCTTGTCATTGACAAGCCCAAGGACTATTACATTCTTGAATGACGGCTTGTCGAACAGCAATGTCGATATGGCAAGCAACGTGTAGAACCAGCCCCTGGTCTGATCTATCGCTTCGCTGATGAAGTCCGCCGGAAAATGCTTTTCGAACATTTCCCTGTTTTCGAACGGGTAATGCCACTGCGCGAAAGGCATCGATCCGGAATCGAACCAGCAGTCTATGACCTCGGGTACTCTCTTCATCCGTCCCGAACATTTCGGACATTTGAGATATACCGCATCTATGAAAGGTTTATGGAGTTCTATGTCGTCAGGAACGTTTTCGCCCATCTCCTTCAGTTCGGCTATACTGCCTACAAGGTAACGGTAGCCGCAGCCGCATTCCCATATCGGCAGCGGAGTGCCCCAGTATCTCGAACGGCTAAGCCCCCAGTCGATGACGTTTTCAAGGAAATTGCCCATACGGCCGTCCCTGATGTTTTCAGGCAGCCAGTTTATGCTGTTGTTGTTTTTGAGCAATTCGTCCCTCACCGCCGTCATCTTGATAAACCACGTGTCCGCAGCATAATAAAGCAGAGGGGTATCGCATCTCCAGCAGAACGGGTACGAGTGCTCATAGTCCATTATCTTGTATATCAGGCCCCGCGATTTGAGTTCCTCTATGATCAGCGGGTCGGCCGTCTTGACAAACATGTCTTTCCATGGTTTTACTGCTTCCACGAACCTGCCCTGTTCATTGACAAGCTGTACGAACGGCAGATCGTACTGTCTTCCGACCTTGGCGTCGTCTTCGCCGAATGCCGGGGCAGTGTGTACTATGCCGGTACCGTCGTCAAGCGTTACGAAATCGTCATGCACCACATAATATGCTTTTTTGTCCGGCACGACAAAATCGAACAGCGGCTCGTATTCCATACCGAAAAGCTCCGAACCCTTATGGCTTCCCACCACTGTATAATCGCCTTCAAGGACCGAAGAAGCAAGCGATTCGGCAAGTATATATGTCTCATCGCCGCATTTTGCCCTGATGTACGTCTCATTCGGATTGACCGTAAGAGCGACGTTCGACGGCAGCGTCCAGGGCGTCGTGGTCCATGCCATAAGATAGACGCCTGGCTCGCCCTTGACCTTGAATTTGACGAAAATCGACGGTTCTTTGACATCCTTATATCCCTGCGCTACCTCGTGGCTCGAGAGCGATGTCCCGCAGCGCGGACAGTAGGGCACTATCTTATGTCCCTTGTACAGGAGTCCCTTGTCCCATATCTGTCTCAGCGCCCACCATACGGATTCTATATATGAGTTGTTATAAGTGATGTACGGGTTCTCCATGTCGGCCCAATAACCGACACGTTCGCTCATCTCTTCCCATTCGCGCTTATACTTCCATACGCTTTCCTTGCATTTCTGTATGAACGGTTCCACACCGTACTCCTCGATCTGCGGTTTTCCGTTGATCCCAAGGGACTTTTCCACTTCCAGTTCAACAGGCAGCCCGTGGGTGTCCCACCCTGCCTTACGGAGGACATTATAGCCCTTCATGCTTTTGTACCTGGGGAAGAGGTCCTTCATGGTACGGGTGATGATGTGGCCTATATGAGGCTTCCCGTTTGCCGTGGGCGGACCGTCATAGAATGTGAAGGTTTCATTGCCTTCCCTGAATTTAAGGCTCTTTTCGAATATTTTGTTTTCCTTCCAGTATCTTAGCACTTCCTTTTCCCGTTCGACAAAGTTGAGATCTGTAGATACCTTTTTATACATGGTTTCCTCCTCGCTATCACATTACGTTCCTGTTTTAAGAAAAAGCTCTTTTAAACTAAAAAGCTCCCGTCCCATGCAAAGGGACGAGAGCATAACATCTCACGCGTTACCACCCAATTTACCGCTGCCGTATCCGGACCAGCCTATAACAGGCAGACATGCCGGCATCGTTGTCCGGTACTCTGCAGCAGTCACTCGTTCCACATATAACGGTGTGAACCGGCTTATCATACTCGCAGTCCGATCCCGAGGCTCCGAAGCGCCGGGCCCCGATCTCTGCACTGCTTTCCGACAGCTACTCCCGGATGATTTTCAAGAACCGTTGCTGCGGACTCCCACCAGCCGTCCGCTCTCTGGAAGCGTCCAGGTCCTTTACTCGTTCCGATCACAGTATTTGCAGTTGTTCAGAATATTGAAAAGCATTATACAATAATGCCGGCTTGCTGTCAACTTCACTCTTCTTCGTTCTCTTCGTCCTCTTCGTCGAACATCTGCCTGAGGATTTCCAACTGCGACATCAGCAGCATCTCACACTTGGATTTGAACAGATGGAGCTTCTTCCTCGCTTCCTCATATTCGAACTTGATCTTGACAACTTCCTGGTTCGCGTCATTGATAAGTTTCTGTGCTCTCAATTCAGCTTCCCTGATGATGTTCTCCGCCTTTTCATAGGCATTTTTCTTTATCTCTTCTCCGGTTTGCTGCGCCACTAGCAACGTGTTCTGCAACTGCTCCTCCATCGTCTTGTAGTGCTGCAGGCCTTCGTTGAGCAGTGCGAGCTTGTCCTTGAGCTCAACGTTTTCCCTTATATATGCGGTATAATCCTCGATTATCTTGTCGAGGACATCATTCACCATGTCCTCGCTGTAACCCATGAAAGACTTCTTGAAAGTCAGGTTCTGAAGGTCATTAGGTGTATAATTCACGGAACGCTCACCCCTTGTCCACACAATATCATAATATGATCCGCAAAACTATATTACGCAAAATGGCAAGCAGTATAAATGCTATCAGTGGCGAGAAATCAAAAAACAGCCGCTGCCCGAAAGATGACCTTCTTATCATCGACCTGATGGGCATTAAAACCGGCTCAGTGATCCTGTATAATAAAATTACAAGTTTGTGATCCTTGTCTACAGGCAGCCACGAAATGACGACCCTTATCAGCAGTATCAGTTCCGCCGCGTCAAACAGCAGCCTGGCCAACCTGTACAGAAAAATCCTCATTGCACGCCTCCAAACCTAAAACGACACACAGATCATTTTACCCAGGGGAACGTGACTTTGGTCCTGAGTTCATCCCTGAAGTTGCTCATGATATCCACATTGCTCGGCGCGATCATGTATATCCCTGACGATATCTTCTGAATGTCACCGTCCAGGGCATACACCGAACCGCTGAGGAAATCGATGACCCTCTGCGCTGTTTCCTTGGTGAGGCTCTCAAGATTGACGACGACCGGCTTTTTGCTCTTCAGTTGGTCACAGACTTCCCTGGCGTCGTCAAATGATTCAGGCTGCATGATGACAACTTTGAACTGACTGTTGGAATGGATATTTACTACTTTGTTGCTCTGTGTTTTTTTGGTAAAGGTCTGAAGGTATTGAGGAGGCTGATACTTCTCTTCCGCTTCCTCTTCCTCGAATTCCTCTTCTTCCTCTTCAGTTTCCCAGCCGACCAGATTGAGCATTTTGTTAAGAAGCTTTGCCATTAGTATACCCCTCCGTTTTTCTTTCGTTGACCGGCCTTTCCTGTTGAGCCGGCACATGTGACCTGTACTAACTCTTTCGTTTACCAAAAATTACCGTTCCCGGCCTTATTATATTCGCTCCCTCTTCTATGGCGACTTCAAAATCGTTGCTCATTCCCATAGAAAGGTATTCCATACTTACATTATCAATATTTTCCTTTCCGATGTCAATAAGCAATTGCCGCAGGCCCCTGAACACCCACCTTACTTCCTCGGGATCGGAGACCAGCGGGGCTATCGTCATCAAACCTCTTATCCTGATATTTCCCATCCTGCTGACTTCTTTCACGAAGTCGGGTGCGGATGCAGGCTCTACTCCGTACTTGGTGCTTTCGCCAGCCACATTGACCTGCACGAGCGCATCCATGATCCTGCCGGCTTTCTCGGCTCTCCTGTTGATCTCATTGGCCAGTTCTATACTATCCAGCGAATGTATCATGCATACCCTGTCAATGATATATTTCACCTTGTTTGTCTGAAGGTGGCCGATCATGTGCCATTTGCATTCTACATTCATTATATCGGCCTTCTGCACTAATTCCTGAACCCTGTTTTCACCAAAATCGGTTATCCCGCATTGGTATGCCGCCATTATACGTTCCGGCTCCACTGTTTTGGTGACGGCGACTATCTTTATGCCGGCGGGGTCCCGTCCCGCCCTGGCCGCGGCCGCCGCCACCCTTGAACGGAGCTCATCGATATTTTCGATTATGATGTCACGATCCCCTGTCATTTTATTATTATTTCACCTTCTTCTATATTATCCGGATTTATCAGATAAATATTGTAAAGGTTCACTGTCTTTTCATATTCCCCTTCAGGCGTCTTTATGATGGCATACTCGTCATCGCTGCACACGATGTCGACGATCCTGCTGACAGCGATATTGTTTTTCACAAGCATTATCCTGCCCCTTGAACCGTCGGGAGTTATGTCCCTGAGGCATTTTAGCGGTACCTTCAGGCCTTCCTCGGTTTTTGTTATGAAATCGACATCTACCACCCTTTTACTTGATAAGACGTCAAGACCTCTGTTCATCCTGACTATTACGACGACCTTGTCATTATCCGCATTACCTATACTCATTATCGTCGCTGATGTCTCGAACCCCATACTGCTGATCCGCACCCTGACACTGTCGCCTTCCTCCAGCTTCTTCGCTTTGACTGCGGGGATGTCCGCTGCCATATACATATCTATGCCTTTTATTACCTTGGCAAAGGGCACATCCTTTTTTACATTTCGCGTATCAGCAGCGAGCGATGCGCATCTTTCCCTTATGCCGTCCAGTTCAGCCGCTGTCAGATCCCTGACCCTGTCAGGCGTCAATATATCCTCATATCCGTCAATGCAATATGAAACTATGCCTGACGTGTTCGTCCTGACCTCGACCGTGTTCTGTTGTATCATACCCTGAATGGTCCGCTTCTGCTTCTGCAGCGTATTTATATATTCATCCTTCGTATCGCCTGCCGCGATCTCGGCCTTTTTTTCTACTATACTGCGGATTTCCGACCTTTTTCTGCCCATTTCCTCAAAGCTCCTGGAATTGCATGCAGCGATCAGTTCCGTTACCTTCTTTCCTATCTCGTCATCGAGTCTTGCCAGGTCCGCTGAAAAAAACTCGGTCTTTTCCGCCTGTTCCATGCGGGCTTTTATGATTTTGGCATTTATGTCTTCTATTTCCCTGAGCAGTTCATTGGATTCATCGCCCATCACCTTTGCTATCGTACTGTATGCGGCTGCCTTCTCGCCCTCAGTTACTTCCGGGATACAGATCCCGTCGATGGACGACGGCTTGAGCAGCACCTCGTTCCTGATAAGGACTGCCTGTGCCTGGACATACTCCTCGATTACGCCGTTCCTTATTATATCCTGGGCTATATGATTCCCCGAGACCCAGTTGAGGAGAGACGGGACATAAAGAACAGTGAACAGGATGAGGAACGTTCCCACAGTGATGCTTTTGAATGCTTTCTTCCTCCCGGATTCCGCCTCTTCCTGGCTTAACGCTTTCCCGGTCGGGAATTCTATCGTTTTTTTCTCTTCATCTTCGGTATATATCTTCCTCATATCCGATCTAAAACCTTACAAGGTTTCTTTCCTTCATATATTTAAGAGCTGTCATTACGCCAAGCTTCACATGCTCGTACACCAGTCCGCCCTGCATATATGCTATATACGGTGGTTTGAGCGGCGCATCGGCGCTCAGTTCTATGGATGATCCCTGTATGAATGCGCCTGCGGCCATTATGACCTTGCTGTCATATCCGGGCATTTCCCACGGTTCGGGAGTTACGAACGCATCGACAGGCGACCCCTTCTGGATTCCCTGGCAGAATGCGATCATGCTTTCGGGATCATTGAAACGTATGGCCTGAATGATGTCGCCCCTTTTTTCAGCAGGTCCTGGCGAAGTCTCAAATCCCAGCTTCTGCAGCATCGCAGCTGTAAATACTGCTCCTTTGAGGCTTTCTGCCACCGTATGCGGCGCCATAAACAGCCCCTGGAACATGAGCCTGTTGTTTCCCAGCGTCGCCCCCACTTCCTTGCCAAGTCCCGGTGTGGTCAGCCTGAAGGCGGCGTTCCTTACCAGTTCCTTTTTGCCCGCTATGTATCCGCCGGCCGGGGCAAGCCCGCCTCCCGGGTTCTTGATAAGCGAGCCTGCCGCAAGATCGGCGCCGATCTGTGTAGGCTCCTCTGTTTCGGTGAATTCGCCGTAACAGTTGTCCACCATTACGATCGTATCTTTATTTATTTTCTTTACCGTCTCGGCTGCTTTTTTTATATCCCCGGTTTTTATCGACGGTCTCCATTCATAGCCCCTGGAGCGCTGGATAAGTACCATTTTCGTCCGCGGTCCCATAACCGTTTTGATATTGCCGATATCTATGCTTCCGTCTTCCAGCAGGTCCAGCTGCCGGTATGTTATCCCAAAATCTTTCAGGGATCCGGCGCCTTCGCCCCTGATGCCTATTACTTCCTCCAATGTGTCATATGGTTTTCCCGTAATGGAAAGGAGTTCATCACCAGGCCTCAGGTTGCCGTAAAGGCATATCGATATTGCCTGGGTGCCTGACACGATCTGATGCCTGACCAGCGCATCTTCTGCGCCGAATACGGATGCGTATACGCTGTCGAGCACTTCCCTGCCCCTGTCATTATAGCCATAGCCTGTCGTTCCGCCAAAATGCGAGTCGCTGAGGTTGTGCTCCTGCATGGCGGCTATGACCTTATACTGGTTTGCTTCCCTGACGGATTCTATTTCTTTGAAGATATCCCTGACTTCATGTTCAACACTCTGGGCCAGTCTGACAATACTTTCGTCTATCCCAAAGGTATTTTTCAAAAAATCCTGATAAAGTATATCCATATGTACCTCTCTTTGGCAATTTCCCAATACCGTTATCGGTTTGCTTAGGCTATTAGTTGATTCTTAATACTACCGGCTGTTCCCTGGTACTATTGGTTAGTCTTCTCCTTACAACACTAATGTTAAAAATTTCTCTTATGTAGAAAATTTTTCTTGCCACATATTCATTTTAGCGCACACAGGTGCTTTATTCAAGCTGTAAGGCCCATTTTATGCGGGCATTTGGGCTGCAGGAAGCGAGAGGGCGGGCGGTCCGCCATCAATGGGATGCAAGCGGCATCACAGATGCAGCCGGGTCGTGAAGCTCGAATGAGG
>ENA-UPAD01000845-UPAD01000845.1-bioreactor-metagenome-genome-assembly--contig:-NODE-845-length-38446-cov-474.364252_pt1 | contig 38446 bp, 39 predicted proteins | sample MGYA00238179_ERZ772710 | MGnify/ENA primary metagenome ERZ772710 (study PRJEB29004, sample SAMN07631245) | bioreactor metagenome | isolation source: Switchgrass digestor | place: USA: Dartmouth...
ACCAAAAAAGAGGGGTCTCTTGTTTTTTTAACCTAAAACAATTTTACACTAAGTTTGGTTACAATGTGTCGAAATTCTGTGCTATAATATAACTGGCAACTGTTTTCCGGCGCAGGACCGGCCAGGGGCCAAATACCAGGGAGGCTGTCATATGAGTGAACTGAATGTCGTAATATTCAACCTTAACGGCCAGTTGTTCGGGGCCGACGCATCGCAGGTATTCCAGATAATAAGATACCAGGAGCCTGTCAGGATGCCGAAGATGCCTTCTTTCATCGAAGGGGTCATCAATTACAGGGACACCGTACTTCCCGTTATAAACCTTGTGAAGAGGTTTGAACTGGGGAACATGGATGTCAATAAAAAGACAAAGATCCTTGTTGCCAGGATAGGCGAGAAGTATGCAGGATTCCTGGTCAACGACGTGACAGAGATCATCAGGTTTGCGGAAAATGAGGTGGAAGAAGCCCCGTCTGTCGTAAATGCCGGGACCGCGTCATACCTTAAGAAGATCGGCAAAAAAGAGGATATGTTGTACTCCATAATCGATCTTGAAAACATATTAAACGAAGCAGAGAAAAAAAGACTCCCTGCTCCGCAACCAAAAGCCTGATAGCAAAATATCAGAAGCATGATAGTTAAACATTGAACCTGAAAACGACCACGTCTCCCTCCTGCATGACATAATCCTTTCCTTCGGAACGGACAAGTCCGTTGTCGCGTGCCGCAGCATATGAACCGTACCTGACCAGGTCGTCGTATGATACGATCTCGGCCCTTATGAAACCTCTCTCCATGTCACTGTGTATCTTGCCGGCGGCCTGCGGCGCTTTGGTGCCTTTTCTTATGGTCCATGCCCTTACTTCCGTCGGGCCTGCGGTCAGAAAACTCATAAGGCCAAGAAGCCTGTAGCTTGCTTTTATCAGCTTGTCGAGACCTGACTCCTTCAGTCCGAGTTCTTCGAGGAACAGCTTCCTTTCTTCATCTTCCAGCTGGGCGATCTCTTCTTCGAGTTTCGCGCAGATCACCATTATCTCCGCGCCTTCCCTGCGGGCGATCTCACTGAGTTCTTTAACATAAGGATTCTCACTGTTTTGCAGATCATTCTCCGAGATATTGGCTGCATACAGGACAGGTTTGGAAGTGAGCAGGAAAAGCTGGTCCACCAGGTGTTGCTCTTCTTCGGTGAAATCCATTGCCCTTGCCGGCATCCCGGATTCCAGGGTTTCTTTTATCCTTTCGTACAGTTCGACTTCCGCCTGGTATTTCCTGTCGCCTTTCAGCATCTTTTTCGCCTTGTCGATGCGTCTTTCCAGCATTTCCAGGTCCGCGAAAATAAGCTCGAGGTTTATCGTCTCAGCATCCCTGGAAGGAGATACGGAACCGTCAACATGGACTATGTTGCTGTCATCGAAGCAACGGACCACATGCACTATCGCATCGACCTCCCGGATATGCGAGAGAAACTTGTTCCCAAGGCCTTCACCTTTGCTGGCCCCTTTGACAAGGCCCGCTATATCCACAAATTCAACTGTTGCCGGTGTCACTTTGGCAGGATTGTACATTTCGGCAAGTTTGTCCAGTCTTTCGTCAGGCACCGGGACGATACCCACATTCGGTTCAATGGTGCAGAAGGGATAATTAGCTATTTCTGCGCCGGCCTTCGTTATTGCGTTGAAAAGTGTGCTTTTGCCTACATTGGGCAGGCCTACTATACCAAGCTTCATATATGTCCATCCTTCTTTCTTTTTCTGATCGCCTTATAGCCGGCAGCACTGCCGGCACTTATCTCCGGACCGGTCAAAACAAATTATATCTTTATTGTCGAAACTGTCAACAAAAACAGGGCGCTATGCACCCTGTCCGGGACTTTATTTTAGCACAGCTATCTTCCTCGACTCAAGTATTTCGACAAGCTGCGTATCGGAAGCCTGTTCTTCGGACAGGACTGCTGCTGAGACTTTGTTCCTGTCCAGGAATTCGGCAAGCTTATCCGCATCTGTGCCGGATGACCTCAGATCCAGTATGATCCTTCTGAACCCCTGGTATTCCGCTTTCACATAGTCGGCAAAATCGCTGATCTGCGGGATTATCTGGGAGCATATGTCAGGATATTGCTTTTTCATGATCTCCAGGACACGGACATTGCCGCCGCTGACGGGAACGACCAGGTATGAGTCAGGATGCTCGGCGAGCCATGCCGCAAGTTTGCCGAAATCGTGCCCGTCCGGCAAAATGATGGACTCGGGCTCCCTGACGTCCAGTTCGGTCAAGTACAGTTTATAGCCTTTACTGTATAATGTGTAAAGAATGCCGGGATCCTCGCCGATCCCGTCGAGCGTGCTGATATCCGTTATAGTTTCCTGTCCGGTGAGGATCTCATCGTCTGACTGCCGGATATCAGGGATGTCTCCGCCCATGATTGATGATGCTGCGGTCCCGCCAAGCTCCATGTCTCTGAGCATGTCGTTTTCCAGCAGATATGTGCACTTTGTGATTTCCATTATGGCTCTTTCATATCCTTCACGGCATGTGTCGATGCTTACAGGCTCTCCCGTTTTTCTGTCCCATGCTTTGCTGTCTTCGAATATGCCTGTCCTTGCCATCTCAAAAACTTTTTCGTCATCAATGAAAGAACCCTTGAGCATGTAGGTCTGGGATGCGACAAAGCCTGATCCGGCCTGAAGCAGGTCATGGCCGAACATTACCAGGTTCTCTCCGGAGATCCCCAAAAGGTTAAGCACTGTCGGCATGAAATCCACCTGTCCTCCCGTTGTTTCGACCGTTTCATGTATGCCTGAGCCGGGGATGTGTATTATCAATGGTATGTTAAGCATCTCGTTGTAGGTATAGTCTCGCCCGAGGAAGGCCTTTACCTGTTCGGCGGCCTCATTTTTGCAGTCTATGCCGAAATGGTCGCCGTACAGCGCGATGATCGAATTGTCGTACAGGCCCAGTTCCTTCAGGTAGTTAATGAACTCGCCTATTGCTTCATCAGTATAATGGACTGCCTGGATGTAGTTTCCGAAAAGCGTGTCTTCGTCTCCCGGCAGCAGTTCGAGTTCCTGGCAGGAGGCAGGCATTTTGTAGGGGACATGTGAAGACAGGGTTATGATGAAGCTGTAAAACGGCTGCTCCATATTTTTTAAATGCTCTGCCGCCTGCCTGAAGAAGGACTTGTCCGACAGGCCGAAGCCGATTTTTTCATCGACCGCGAGATCTTCCTCGCCGATGAACATGTCGAAACCCTGCCCGGGAAAAGCCTTATCCCTGTTCCAGAAAGACTTTTTATAACCATGGAGGGCGACCGTCCGATAGCCGTTCTCCTTGAGGACCCACGGCAGGCCGTAGAAGCGGTTGCCCTGGTACAGTTCATATGCCGGGCCGAATATGACAGGGTAAAGCGAATTGTTTGTCACGAACTCCGCGTCTGATGTATTGCCTCTGCCGAGCTGCTGGTAATAACTGCTGAAATAGATAGATTCACCGGCTGCCAGCTTATTGAGGTTCGGAGTGATTTCACGGCCGTTGTACACTGCATTTATCAGGAAATTCTGAAATGACTCCATCTGGATAACGATGAGATTCCTTCCGGCCGCAATCCCGTTCAGGTAACCTTCGCCGCTCAACTGTTCGGCAGTAGCTGTCCCAATTTCCATTTTTTCCGTATCGGCTGCATCGGCTGTATCAGTTTCAGACCTGACGAGGCTGTCCCTGAAATACCAGGTGAATATCTCCTGGTGATTGACTGCTGTGACAAGCTTGCTGTCCGTCGGATTCACGGCAAAGAACGCAAAGGATCCCGCCATCGCGAGAAACATTGCCGCCCTTGATACAGGGCCTGTCCATCCTGCTCCGCGTTTCTGCCCTGTCCTGTGTTTATTTGACGCGGCGATGAGTATGACAGGCAGGACCGGGTCGATAAACAAAAGCAGGTCCGCCGGCTTCAGCAGGTCAAAGGCGACTCCTCCGACTTCCTTTAGCTTGCCTGCCTGCAGGATAATGTTCAATGAGAAGAACATATGGAAATATCTGTTATACAGTACATTTGCCAGCATAAGTACAGAGATCAGCAGGCTGATAAAACAATATGCCAGTTTTTTCGATCCGCATATGAAATATATGACAGCCATATATACGGCTGTCAGCAGCACAGTGGCGAGCGGATACTTCTCAATACCTACCAGGTTATAATATATGCAGGCCTTCGTTATGATCAAAAGCACAAAAAAAGCATGTATCCTGAGCTTCATAAAATCACCTGTACTATATATTACAACAAATAATAAAAATGTGCCATTTCAAAAAAGGTATTGAAATTTGTCGAACGTTGCTTCAATATATTATATAGTTTTTGATTCACAATATAACGGAGGTCGTGTTTCTATGTTTGGAAAGAAGAAGGAGTTCAAGGACAGGTACATTATCGCAATCAAGGATTATGAAGCAACGGTCGAGAAGCTCAGGAACGGAGAAATCTCTCTGCCTTATCCGAGAGAGATCTATCTGAAAATGATCGACAGCCAGAGCTCAAGGATCAATAATCTGAAGCAGGTAAGGAAGTTTGCCAGGGAGAACGGCAAACGCATGAACGAAGTAAGCCATTATTGGGAAGGACTGATCGTTGACGGATACACCCTGCTGAATGTCGAGTATACTGATCTGGTTCCTTCCATCGATCACGTTTGCAATAACAATACGATAAAGTTTATCTGTGCAGTGTGAGGAAGCAGAGGCGCCAGGCACGTCACATGGACGTTTGCTGCGGTTGCGGGCAAGTGTCTGTGTGACGTGCCTGGCACTTTTTGTGCGACATATGAGACATTGGGACGGTTCCTGGCGATAAGCGGGGGACGGTTTTCGTGCCTGAATTTCATTAGAATCTCAGGTACGAGGACCGTCCCCGTTTTTCAGCCCCCGTATCCCATCATGCTTCAGTTGCTGCCTGCGCCTTTATTTGTATTGGCTCTATTTTGTGATACAATAATCAGTGGTGATGCTTATGAACAGGAAGACAAGCGTACTTGTCGTGGACGATGATGTCAATATCTGCGAATTGATAAGGCTCTATCTTGAAAAAGAAGGCTATGAAGTACTGGCCGTGCATAATGGGAAAAGCTCGCTGGATGTCTTTACCGACTTTGCTCCAAACCTGGTGATACTTGACATTATGCTGCCGGGGATGGATGGGTGGCAGGTTTGCAGGGAAATAAGAAAAATCAGCAACATCCCGATAATAATGCTTACGGCAAAGGGAGAGACTTTTGACAAGGTGCTTGGGCTTGAACTGGGAGCTGATGATTATATCGTGAAGCCGTTTGACCCGAAGGAGCTTGTGGCAAGGGTCAAGGCAGTTCTGAGAAGGTATGAACGCAGCGATTTTGACGTCAGGGAAGTAGTGTTTCCGAATCTTGTCATAAATAAATCGACCTATGTGGTCAAACTTAACGGCAAAGAGATAGATCTTCCGCCAAAAGAACTGGAACTGCTGTATTTCCTGGCTTCAAACCCGAACAAGGTATTTACGAGGGAACAACTGCTTGAAAACGTATGGGGATATGATTTTTATGGAGACAGCAGGACAGTGGATGTGCATATAAAAAGGCTGAGGGAGAAGATAGACCAGCCCGGGCAGGTATGGCAGCTCAAGACTGTCTGGGGCGTGGGCTACAAGTTCGAGGTTAAGTGATGTTCAAAAGTATATTCAGTAAACTGATAGCCATATTTTTACTGATATTGACCGTAGCTTTTGCAGTCACGGGCGTGATGATGAATTATTTCCTGTATGACTATGTCACTGAGGAAAAGGCGGTAACTCTTGAAGAAGCCGGAAACTGGGTCAACAATGTTTTTGAGTTCTATCTGAACCTTATCGATCTGAATGATTATGCCAGCCTGGCTTACGCGGAGATTCTGCTCAGAGATACGCTCGTCAATTATGGCAAATACACTTCATCATATATATGGATCGTAAACCAGGACGGCTACCTTTACCGTTCAAACTGGAACATGCCGGCATCAATAGCCGGCAAATACACGGATGACACCGGCTACGTAAAAATCAACGACCCGAGGAATTTTTCAAAGCTCATTGAAACAGAGACCACTATAAGGGAAGTCGGGGATTTCAACGGTTTCTTCAAGGATCCCTACTTCAGAGATCTGGGAGATGTATGGCTGACGGTGGCACGTTCGTTTAAATATGAAATCACCGGCGGCAAGGAAACCATGGTAGTCATATACCTGCATACACCGGTCCAGGAAGTGAGCGCCGCCCGCAGAAAAGTGCTGAAATATTTCCTTACATCCGTCGGCATCGCTATCGCGGTCAGCGTAGTGATGATCTACATCTTTTCACTGAGACTGTCACGTCCGCTCAAACAGCTCAAGTACGCCGCGTCCAGGCTGTCGAACGGCGAATTTGAAAAAAGGGTCAATATTAAATCTCATGACGAAATAGGGGAACTGGCCAGGGCGTTCAACCAAATGGCATCGGCACTGGAAAATATAGAAAAGATGCGCAGGGGTTTTGTTGCCAACGTATCCCATGAACTGCGCACGCCAATGACTTCCATACGGGGGTTTGTCGAAGGGATCCTCGACGGCACGATACCGCCGGAAAAACACAGCCATTATCTTACGATAGTCAGGGATGAAACGAACCGTCTGAACCGTCTCGTGACCGATCTGCTGGATCTGGCGAAAATGGAATCGGGCGAGATGAAACTGAACATTACCGATTTTGACATAAACGAACTGATAAGGAAATGCGTGATCAAGCTTGAGACCCTGCTGCTGGAAAAAGACCTGACCGTGGATGCCGATTTCGAGGAGGAGGATCTTATGGTAAGCGGAGACCCGGACGCCATCGAAAGAGTCGTTTACAACCTGATGCACAATGCAATCAAGTTTACTCCGGCAGGCGGAAAAATCAGCATCATGACCAGGAGCACAAAGGATGCGGCTGAGATCACGATAAAAGACACAGGTATAGGGATAGATGAAAGTGAACTTGGAATGATATGGGACAGGTTCTATAAGTCGGACAAATCGAGAAGCAGGGATAAAACAGGCACAGGGCTTGGACTGGCCATAGTCAGGAACATAATCAATGAACATGGTCAGAGTATCAGCGTAAAAAGCAAGCTCGGCGAAGGAACCGCATTCACTTTTACTCTTGCAAAAGCCGGCGCCAATACTGCCGAGAAGCCGGAAAAACCATAGGGATGGCATTTTCGGAAAGACTTTAAAGTTTACAATTTATTCATAGATTCTTCAAATAGCGGATTTACAATATACTTGTAAACCAAAGCAGAAACGGATGAACGGCTTTTTTGGGAGGTAACATATGGACGATTTCAAATTCGGTTTTGATCAATTAAATGATAACATAGGCAATACTGATGGCGGAAAGAATGCGCCTGACGATAAAGACGAAGATACAGCCATCCATACGGATGCGGACGTCCAGACAGTCGATGCTGCAGCGGAAGCGGCCGGCGATGCTGTACACAGCCAGGATCCTGATACAGTCATTCCGGATGATGCTGCACATAATGCTGCAGCCGGAGATGCCCAGACAAGCTTCCGGAACCCGTACCAGGGACCTGAAGCTTCCGGCAGCCAGGCTGCAGGACCGGCTGATGCAGGCACGAAACCATACTACTCGGAGAACATTAAGAAGACCAGACAGAGAAAGATCGGAGTCGGTCATCTGGTCATCGTGTCGGTATTGAGTTCATTGCTTGGCGCAGGGATCATGTTCGCGGCGGTTGTGTTCCTTGCCCCGATGGTAAGCATGAAAGCCGTCGAATGGCTGGGATTGCCCGTGAAAACTGCAGGGGTTTCCGGCAATGAAAGCGGGATAATTAAGAAGATTGAGATAGCCGAGTCCACATCGCCGGTCGAAGCAATAGCTGAAAAAGTTGGGCCGTCGATTGTGGGCATCCAGATAACCGTTCCGGTCAGGAGCAACTTCAGTTTCTTCTTCGATATCAGCGAGAACGGAGTCGGCTACGGTTCCGGCATTATAATCAGGGAGGACGGTTACATCCTGACGAACAACCATGTCATTGAAGCGGCAATGTCGGGCTCGCTGTCCAACAAGCTGATAGACGGCGCAAAAATAGAAGTCATCCTGCCCGACAACAAGGATAAAGCTTATAATGCGGTAGTGGTAGGCAGAGACGAGAAGACGGACATAGCTGTATTGAAAATAGATGCGGCAGGTCTGCCTGCAGCTGAACTTGGGAACTCGGACGAGGTGAAGGTCGGCGAACTTGCGGTGGCGATAGGGAATCCCGGCGGCATGGATTATATGGGATCGGTCACTGCAGGCATAATAAGCGGCGTCAACAGGACCATTACCCTGGATAACGGCCGGAAATTCAAACTGATCCAGACGGACGCAGCCATCAACCCGGGCAACAGCGGCGGAGCCCTCGTCAACTCGAAGGGGCAGGTCATAGGGATAAATACCATCAAGATCGCTGCCACAGATGTTGAAGGACTTGGATTTGCAATACCGATCAATGAAGCAAATGAAATCGCCGAGAGCCTGATCAGCTACAAGTATGTAAAGGGCAGACCTTACATCGGCGTCACGATCGACAAGAGATTTACAGAGGAAGTTGCCAGGAGCAGCAATGTCCCATTCGGGCTGCTGGTATATGATGTCCAGCAATTGTCTGCAGCATACAAGGCAGGCATTCATATCGGTGATATCATCCTAAAGTTTGACGGTAAGGAAGTCAAGACGTTCGAAGAACTTGAAAACCTGAGAAACCAGCATAAACCGGGTGACGAGGTGGAAGTCGAAGTGTACAGGGACGGTGAAACACTTAAACTGAAGCTGGTGCTTGGAGAAGAGAAAGCAACATATTGAGGCATTGACCAGGTCAATAACAGACCCTCCATCATGTAACAGGGGAGCGGATGCCGACGGGATTCCGGCGTTGCGGCGCCAGGAAGCGGCGGCATCCGCTCCCCTGCTTTTCTGCATAACGCCGGTATGGGGAAAATAATATATTAAAGGATATTACCTGCTTTTGCGGAGGAAGTGCGCAATGAAACTTTGTGTCATCAACAGGAAAAAGATGCCGGCCTGCCTGTTTTTGCTGGCAGCCGTCTGCCTGCTCATATCTTTGCCTGCACTCCATGGAGATTTTGCCGGGGTTTTCGCAGCCGGGAGAGAGATCCCCATATATTCAGTCGAAACAGGTGAAAAACTTGCAGCGATAACATTCGACTGCGCATGGGGAGCCGACGACATACCGCAGATACTGGATACCCTGAAAGAAGCTGATATAAAGGCTACGTTTTTCATGGTAGGCCAGTGGGCGGAAAAAAATCCTGAGATGGTAAAGGAGATGGCCATGGAGGGGCACGATCTGGCAAACCATTCGTATTCGCATTTCAGGATGGGGAGCCTGGACAGGGAGATGCAAAGCAGTGAAATAAAAAAATGCGGCGACGTGATCGAGAAGATATCAGGGAAGAAATGCGACCTTTTCAGGGCGCCTTACGGGGATTACAGCAACTCTCTCATCCAGGAGGCGCGCAAACTCGGCTATTTTACGATCCAGTGGGACGTGGATTCTCTGGACTGGAAACCGGGTATAAGCAGGGAAGAGATAAAGCAGAGAATACGGTCAAGGGTCAGGAACGGATCCATAATATTGTTCCACAACGATACTCCGCATACTGCAAAGCTGCTGCCTGAAATAATAGAAGAACTCCAATCCGGCGGTTATAAACTGGTACCTGTTTCCCAGATGATCCTGAGAGATAATTACATAATAGACCATGAAGGGCGCCAGAAAAAGAGCACATAAAAAAGCTGAAAAAGCATATCATAGGATTGTGTTTCCCGATTCTGACCGATGGGGTTGAAAGAATGCTTATTGCGGGTATCGTTGGCAGCGAAGGCAAATGCCAGACCACCGGTATAATCAGTTCCATGCTTTTGTCGAAAGGAGAGAAAGTCAGCATCATTGACCCTGCAGGCATGCCGGGGATAGACAGCAGGATGTTCAGCGCTTATGTGAATGAACTTGAAAAAAACAACATAAACATGCTGATTCTGAAGATGAATATTCCTGAGGTCGAGAAGTTCCTGCCCGAAGATATCAGGTTCGATGTCCTGATTTATGCCGGAAAGGTACATTCCTGCAAAAACAGCCAAAGAGCGTATTCGGATTGTCTGAAAAAAGTGTTTTCCCTTCTTAATGACAAGGGCGTCGCCATAGTCAATGTAGATGACAGCGATCTGATAAAACTTCTCGAAGGTATGAAACACAGGTTCATTACATATGGTTTCAACACCAAGGCATGCATCACCACATCTAGCATCGGCGACACAGTGTCCAAAGAAGGGTTCATATGCTGCCTCCAGAGATCTGTATCCACCAGGGACGGCAAAGTGGTCGAGCCGCAGGAGTATAAGATCCTACTTGAGGCAGGCGAGGCCGACAGCCATGATCTGCTGGCAGCCGCAGCTTTTGCCATCGTAAACGGCATCGATCTGGATCAATAAATTTTTAGGGATTTTCAAGCTGCAAAATATGTAATATAATATAACTTGACAGCCATCAGAGGCTGGACTTGTTGTATTGCTTAATATAAGGGACGCTGATGTATGGATTGTCAGTTTTAATTCTAAAACATGCCGTTCTCGAATAAACATACATTAGAAAAACCCAGCGATGCACGGATGAACCTTGAGAGGAGAGTGGGGGCGGATGGTCGGAAATATCATAGAGAACAACATGGCGACTGTTGCCGGTAAAGTTGTTTCTAATGTCGAGTTTAGTCATGCGGTATATGGCGAAGGGTTTTACAGCTTCATGCTGGAGGTCCCAAGACTTAGCGAGAGCAGCGATGTGATTCCTGTAACCATTTCCGAGAGGCTTACTAGCAAGGAGAAACTCACGCCGGGAACGATCGTCGAAGTGGAAGGACAGTTCCGTTCTTACAACAGTTACAGCAGTGAAGGCAATAAGCTTCTGCTGACAGTTTTCGCAAGAGAAATCGCATTCCTTGATGATGAGAAAAAGGTAAAGAACCCAAACCAGATATTTCTGAACGGTTTCATTTGTAAAAAACCGATCTACAGAACGACGCCGTTCGGCAGGGAAATAACGGATATACTGCTGGCAGTCAATCGCCCCTACAACAAGTCGGATTACATACCATGCATAGCATGGGGAAGGAATGCAAGATTTTCCGAGAAGCTCTCCGTGGGTGACAATATAAAAATCTGGGGAAGGATACAGAGCAGGGAATACCAGAAAAAGTACGACTCGGGCGAAGTAGTGACCAAAGTCGCGTATGAAGTGTCCATATCAAAAATGGAAGTGGCAGAGCGGGATAAAGAAAATGAAAGTCCCGGCAGCGGCGACAGCCCCGACGCATAAAAAACAAGCCGGAAAAAATCCGGCTTTTGTTTTATAATAAAGCAAAGGAAGGCATGGCGACATGATAAAAGTCATATACGGCCCGAAAGGGACGGGCAAGACGAAGCTGCTTGTCGATTCAGCCAACAGAATGGCCCGGCAGGCAAAAGGCACCGTGGTTTTCATCGATGACAGCACAAAGCTTATGTATGACCTTTCGCACAAGGTAAGATTCGTGAATGTGTCGGAATACCCGCCGCTCGACCATGAAAGCTTTTTCGGATTCATATGCGGGATCCTGTCTCAAAATTACGATATCGAAGGAATTTTCATAGACAGGATCAACTTCATAACAAAAGAGAATATAGAAGAGTTCGAGACATTCTTTGAAAAACTCAGGGCGCTTGCAGAGAATCACAGGACTTTGTTTTTTATCACTCTTAACGGACCGGCTGAAAACATGCCTGATTTCCTTAAGCAATATACGGAGTAAATACGGGCACACTGTGGAATGATATAATTATCATATCAACAGACTGGGTGGTGCCTATGGATAATGATTCTGTGATAAACGAACTCAACACGGTACTCAGGGGCGAACTGATGGCTGTTGAGTCGTATGACCTGTTCATTTCCAACACTGATGATGATAAGATCAGGAAGCTTTTCGAGCAATTCAGGACTGACCACAAGTAGCACGCGGAACTGCTGTCTGACAGGATCCGCAGTCTTGGCGCTGTTCCCGGCAAGGGGACGGGCATACCGGGCATGTTCTCACAAATCAAGCTGGAGTTCGAGTCAAAAAGGAAAGATTCTGAAGAAATACTCAAAAGAGCTTATTTTGGTGAGGACAAGGGAGTTAAAATGGTCGAAGAGATCATAAAAGGCGATCTTGACCCTCAAAGCGCGGATCTGGTCGGCAGGATCCTCTCAAAGGACCGCGAGCACCTCATCGCAATGATGGAAACCATGCAGGAGAACCTGAGCCGGGAAAATGACCGGCAAGAATGGAAGAATGATGATCAGGATCAGCAGTATCTGAACTGAGACCGCAAATTCCGCAAAAGAGCCGGCATATATCATGTGTATCCGCACATGATATGCCGGCTTTATTTGCTTTCCTTGTACGAATCCGAAAGTTCCTTAATGTTGTTCAGTACGATCCTGCCTTTTATGACGGCAAGCTGCATGTTTTTTTCAGATACCACTTTTTTCAGTTCATAGATCGAAAAATCCAGTTTGTCGCCGATCTTTTTCTGATTGTCTTCCAGCGTATTTCTCAGCAGCGACCAGGATTTTTCAAGCGACTCCTTATCCTTTACGACCTGTTCCCAGTTTTCCTTTTCTGATTCAAGGACAATATTCCTGGTGTAGTATATCATCCTTTTCAGTTCAGGTGACATTTTAAGACGGTAAAGGGAAAGAAGATCCGGTATATGCGAGTACAGCCTATTGGCTGAAGACATCACCCTGGCCTTATCCCTGGATTCTGCCTCGGTTGTAAGGCTGTTGAGCGAATTGGCGAAAGCGTCGACAAGCTTCATGTCAGCGCCTTTTTTCGTGATCTCAGGCATAAGGTCGTTCCATTGGTAATGCAGGCTGTTTATCGTTTTGTCAACTTTCTGCCATGTATCATCATCTTTGTTCCCGCCGCCCATTTTCCCGTCCTGTTTATTTTTGCTTTCCTGGTCACCCGGTTTTTGGCCTTCCTGCTGCCCGCTTTTCTGTTGTCCGCCTTCTTGCTTGTCCTGATTTTGGCTGTCTTCCTGCTTGCTTTTTTCCTGCTCCTTCTCATCCTGCTGATGTCCTGCCTGATTTTCGCCTGCTTCGGCCTTAAGGGCCGGACTGCCCAGTGTTTCGAAAATGCTTTCTATTTTTTCCTCCAGCTTGCGGAGCTTTTCAGACTCCTTTTCTTCTTCCATCTTTTTCTGGGCCGCCTGAAGCTGTGTGCCCTGCTGCCGGCTGCTGCCGCCTGAACATCCTGACATCACTGCCGGCATTGAAAATGCCATGGATACAAGCAGAATACCTGCAACGGATTTATTACTTATCAATTTTATTACCTCCATATCGAGTATACGACGGCTTTTTTATTATAAGTAAAAAGTCATATATTCATACGGCAAACGAATTCTTCACGTACGGCATCGCGTGTATGGAACAAATTACATGAAGGTTTTTTCAAAATATTCGCCCAATTTGCAGGACGATGTTGTATACTGAGAGGAGGAAAAGCGGAGAGAGGACCATCTTCTGCGTGGGAGTATTTCTTTAAGGCAGTAGAGTGTCCCTGGAAAAATAAAAGGGGACATTCCTCAACCCTGAAGCAATACTCCCTTGCAGAGGAGTGTCCCTTTACCTTAAACAGGAGATCAATATGAGTTTAACGGTCAATTTGTGGTCGCGGAAAGAAGGGGAATTGAAAAAGTTCCTCAGTTCCTATTATGAATGTGATGTAGAGATAGCTGATGAAGCTGAGGGCTGGTTCCATGAGTATAAGAAGCCTGTAGACGCGGTGGATATCATCAGTGCCGTCATTGATAACAGCGACAGGTTCCAAATAGCCATGTACATACAGTTGAACGATGGTCAGCTGTATCATGTGACAGAAGCAAACCATAATGACGTAATCAGGGATATATTCATGCTTTTCTGCAATGAAGACATGCTGTATCACAGGCGCATGACGAAGCAATGATCATGAAAGCATGTTGAATACATCCATGATGCCGCCGCCTGAACTTTCAATCTCGCTTTTAAAGTAATCGAGCTCTTCGGTCACCACGTCATTGAGGAGTTTCTGGCCCAACATTTCAACAGGAGCCAGATCGTCGGTCAGTACATATTTCGATTCCGTAATTTCGGTGCAGTCCCCGATCACATTTCTGGCCAGCGGGAGCAGCGGGCTGTCCTCACCGAGCGCTGACGAGTTGTCGATCAGGTATTGGAGGCAGTTTTCATCATCCGAAGAGTAGACCAGAGTGTTTGTTATGCCCGGGATATCGTATTTATAGACTTTTCCCATGTTATTCTTCAGGGTGTGGGTGAGATAGTCGGTAATCTCGGTGTTGTTTTTGCTTCGCATGTTTATATTGACCATAAGGACGCCGCCGGGCTTCAGGTGTTCTTTCAATATGGCAAAAAATTCTGTGGTGGCCATATGGAAAGGTATCGTTATGTCGTGATAGGCATCCACCAGGATGATATCATACATGCCTGCTTCCGGGCTCGACATGAATGTGCGGCCGTCATTTATATATACGGTCGCTTCTTCTTCTTTCAGTTCGAAATATTTCCTGGACAGGTCGACTATTTTTTCATCTATTTCCACCCCGACGATGTTGCAGTTGGGGTAAAAATACTTGCACTCCTTTGCGAATGTGCCTGTGCCCATGCCAAGTACAAGCACATCGAACGATTTCTCCGTGCTGCCGTCCTTAAGGAAAAGGGGCGACATCAACGCATAATCATAGTAGTAGCCTGAAAGAATGCGGTCCCTGGGATAGATGGACTGTACGCCGAAAGCCACATTTGTGGACAGTATTACCGAATTGCCTTTTTCAGTCACCTGAAGATAGTTGTACAGGGATTCGTCTTCAAGCACCACATCAGTCCAAAAAGCGTAAGAACTGTTAAGCGGCATGATCAGAAGAACTGCGGTAACTACTGTGGTAATGATTCCCTTTACATAGCCTTTCCTTTTGGTTATGAAGTAGTACAGGCAGATCATGTTCAGGGCGAGAGCAAACACGAGGAATGATTTCAGGGTACCGATATATGGTATTGTCAGGAATGTTGGAATGAATGTGCCGATGATGCTTCCTATCGTAGACGCTGCATAGATCTCGCCGGCCGTACGGCCGCTTTTTTCCATATCTTTTATTCCCAGCTTGACTAGATAGGGAGACACCATCCCGAGAATCAGCAGAGGAGCCGAAAATACCAGCAGGCAGGAGACCACCGAACCGGCCACGATGAGGTTGGATGGAAGGATCCATGCCATGGCCAGAGCGGACAGAGCTATTATGTATTTGCCTGCAAGGGGGATCACAGCTATCCAGAGGGCGGCGGCCCACAGCAGCAGAAAAAGCCTGCCCAGGTCATTGTGCCTGTCGGCTGACCGGCCGCCGAGCACATTACCGATACTCATCGATATCATGATCAGCCCTATCACGACCGTATAGACGATCTGGGAAGTCCCGAAATAGGGCGCCAGCAGCCTTGTGGCTGAGAGTTCGACTCCCATTACCGCCATGCCGCACAGGAACGAAGTCAGGTAAATGAACAGGTTTCTCCGCATTGATTGTGACCCCCGTGTAAAATTTATTTATACGAACCTTTTTATAGTTTATACCAAAATAGGCAGGTTGTGAAGTACCTGCGCTTCATGGTAATATAAAGGCAAAAGCTGCATGAGATCATCAACGGACGGGGATGGAGCCAGGATGGACACTGCTTATGCACGTTATCTTCTTTTGGTGGCACTGGTGGCCGCAGGCACTGTTGTACTTGGAATGCTTTTGTTTATCGCCGCCAGGGGCAGGAAAGGCAAAAAGCGGAATGCTGTTTTTCCCGGCAGTGCCAAAACAGGAAATGCATCGGACGGCGTCATTGACAGCGGCAATGTGAGCGTATTTTTCGACAGGCAGCGCAACGCCGTGCTGATCCCGTATGTCCCGGACCTGTTCGGATCCGGGAAGGCAACGGACAATGTAATATGGCTGGACATGCCGTACAGTTCCGAAGGGCTCGGCCGGGCTGTAAGATATGCAATGGCATCATGCAGGAACGGGAAGCCGGCCTCCGCAACGACTTTGATGAAGCTGATCCGTGCGGGAAACTGGAGAGAGTTTGCGAAAGGCAGGCTCAGCGTATCGGTATACTGCAGGGACGGCAGGAACATAGTGCTGAACTCCACCATAAGGACTCCTGAAGGGGCATATGTCTATATCACGAAAAACCCGGAGATATGTCTGCCTGTGAACGCAGAAGACAACGAACTTGGGGATGCGATCCTCGGACTCATCAAAAAGTGCAGATAGACTTTGATTACTGCAATATCCGGGACTATCTATATCCGGGACTATCCATTCTCTTTCACCCGCATTTTCTTAAGGTAATTTTAAGTCTGTGTGAAGTGTATTTAAAGCTTTTGCCTTTATTATCACAATGTGGAGGTGAAAGCTTTGAAAATACTGGAATGCTGCGGACTGGTCAAGACATACGGCAAAGTTAAGGCGGTCGACGGCCTTTCCTTCAGCGTGGAAAGGGGAGAGGTACTGGGACTCCTCGGGCCGAACGGAGCCGGCAAGACGACCACAATAAAGATGATACTTGGGCTTACCGGGCTGACCGGCGGGAAGGTGCTTATCGATAAAAACACGAAGATCGGTTATTCCCCTGAGACACCTTACTTCCATCCGTTTCTGACAGGCTGCGAGGTAATGCGGTTCTATTCGAGACTGCAGAAACTGGACAGGCAAACTGCCGAACAACAGATCGGAAGACTCCTGGAGCTTGCCGGATTGTCAGGAGCAGCTGAAAAAAAGGTCAAAAATTACTCAAAGGGTATGCTGCAGAGACTTGCGTTTGCACAGGCTCTGCTGGGAGATCCTGAACTGCTCATACTTGACGAACCCACATCAGGCCTTGATGCCGTCGGCAGGATAGAAATGCTTGAACTGATTGAACTGCTGAAACGTGAAGGCAAAACGATCATTATCAATTCCCATATCTTAAGTGATATCGAAAAAGTCGCAGACAGGACGATAATCATCGCAAACGGAAGGCTGGCCGGCATGACTGACAAGAATAGCCTGGCCGGCAGCAGCCTTGAGGAACTGTTTATAAGAGCCGTGGGAGGTGCCGTGCATGCTTGCGCTGATACATAACACATTCAGGGAACGGATACGCGGGAAGACGTTCTATGTCGTCGCATTTATCGGGATGGCGGTCATGCTGCTTATTGCCACCGGGGACAGCAATCTTACGATAAACGGGAAAAAGATAACGGGATTCGAACAGATGGTGCCTGTAGCCCTTTCGATAACAGGTTTTGTGTCAAGCCTGCTTGCTGTAATGGTATCACTTCGGACGATCCCGGACGAGTTTGAAAGGAAAGCGACTCATCTTGTGCTGATAAGGGACATAAAGCCATGGCAGTACATGTTTTCGCTCACTGTCGGAAACATGCTCGCGAGCCTTTTCTGCATGCTTTCTCTTTATGTCTCGCTGTTTGTCTTCTGTGCCGCTTACGGCAAGCTCGGGCTTATACTGCCGACATTCCTGTGCATCATGGTTATGAGCATCAATTCGATGTTCCTGAGTGCGGCCGTAAGTGTCGTGAGCATCAAAGCGCCTGTTTATGTTGCAGGCTTCGCGGGCATTCTCATTTATGCGGCCGGTATACTGCATGGCGTCCTGGACGCCCTGGCAAACACAACTCAAGGTGCCAGTGCCATCCTTGCCCGTACAATGCTGTTTTTGATACCGGATTTTTCAGCGGTTCAGCAGCAGGCTTCGAACATACTGACAGGCGCTTTCGTGGATCCGGAACCGATACTTGGCTCGCTGATGCTGTTATACCTGGTCTTGTCACTGACGTTTGTCCTTTTCAGGAGGGAGGTATGACATGAAAGCATTTAAGCTGATTTATCTGCTTACCGGTATACTTCTGGCAGCCGGTGTGCTGTTGACTTCCATGCGGGGGCTTCCTGGGGAGGACCTGGAACTGTATGAGAAAGCCTGCATGCTGGAGGACGGGAGACTTGACCGGATATGGCCGGGCCTGTATATCAGCCGTTATCCTGTCGCAATACGGAAAGGCAATGCAGAGTACGTGATTTTCAACGGAGACATTAAGAAAAGGAAACCGGTCCTGCCGGTCATTGCATGTACGGCATATCCTTCCGAAGACGGGGTATATATCCTGGTGCCGTCCAAATCGGTGATGGATTCGGTCGGACAGATTGCGGAGGGTTTTTCCGGCAGCTTTGACGACTTTCTTATCGATCAGTTTTCGATCGACGCCCAAAAGATGTCGGACAGCCAATATATATCGGTACTCTGCCATGAGGCGATGCATGCCCTCCAGCTAAGCTGCTGGGAGAGGAAAATAATAGTTTTGGCCGAAGATATCGCAGATGCCGGTATCGAGGCGAGGATCGCAGAAACTGAATCCGATCCGGAAATCCGTGCCATGTACGAAAAACAGGCAGACCTGCTGTACCGGCTGGCGGTTTCGGACGACGGCGTGCCCGTTGCCGAAACTGTCAGGGAGTATATCAGGACAAGAAAAGATACGCAGGCACTGCTGAGCGCAAAGACAGGAATCGATATCGACGCCGTGAGAAGTTACGCCGACCTGTATGAACTGCTGGAGGGAACGGCAAGGTATGCCGAGGCAAAGGCTGCGCTTGCGCTTTCGGATGAAGAACTGTACGGACAATATTTGCACTCTTTGAAGGAAACATCCCATGGAAAGGAGAATTATTACAGGAGCGGCATGGGTATCTGCATGCTTCTGGACAGGCTCGACCCGGAATGGAAACAGTACATGCCTGCCGGGAGCCTGTCATTGGCCGGGCTGCTTGAGAATACGGGCGGATGACTGCCCGGTGATACTGTGGAGGATTCTCTGCGATGGAGAACAGAAAATATACGATCCTACTGGTTGACGATGAAAAGGAAATAGTGGACCTGCTGAGCCTTTATCTTGAAAATGCCGGGTTCAGCGTGATCGGTGTTTTCAACGGGAAAGAGGCTTTTGACGTGCTTTGCAGGAAAGATGTGAGCATCGACGCGGCCGTGCTGGATATCATGATGCCTGGAATGGACGGGTATACGCTTGTCAGGAAAATCCGCGAAACCAGCAACATACCGATACTGATACTTTCAGCCAGGAATGACGACAGCGGGAAGATACTCGGGCTCGACCTCGGCGCGGACGATTATATAACAAAACCGTTCAACCCGCTGGAAATCACGGCCAGGGTCCAGGCGCAGCTCCGCAGGTTTTACAGGCTGAACGCGCCGGCAGCACAGGCACAGGACCGCATCACGGCAGGAGAACTTGTGCTTGACAGGGCAAGCTGCACGCTGATGAAAAACGGCAGAGAGATACCCCTTACTGCCGTAGAGTTCAGGATACTGTGCCTGCTGATGGAAAACAGGGGCAGAGTATTCACCAAAAGCCGCATATATGAAAATGTATGGGGCGGAGATTTTTACGGAAGCGATGACAATACGATAATGGTACATATGAGCAACCTCCGCGACAAGATAGAAGACGATCCCCGTAATCCCCGGTACCTTAAAACCGTCAGGGGCCTCGGATACAGGTTCGAAAAGGAGAAACAACCGTGAGGAAGAGAAGCCTGCATGGCACACTCATTAAGAATTATGTCGCCTTCGTCATCATCATGCTGGCCGCAGCAGTCCTGTCGCTTATATTTCTCGCAATTTTGCTGAACAGGAGCATGGCGGGAGAGGATGCTCCTCCGTTAACAGCTGAGCAGGTGGCAAGACCGGACTACGAACAGATTGATATCACAGACATATCCCTGGTGGGCGGCTGGGTTGAGATCATTGATGAGGACAACAGGGTCATATTCGTAAAAGGGGACAAGAAGACGGCAGATTACGTTTATGAAAGCAGGCAGTTGTATGAAATGCTCAGCTATCCGGAAGAAAACGGCGAATGGCTCTGTACCGCAAGCAATTTCATTTCGGAAGACGGCCGCGGATACACATGCCTGGTATTCATACCCAAACGGAGCGCAGAGCTGCAGTTCAATCTGACAGACCCCCGGTTGCCTGTTGCAAGGAAAATATTGAAGACGGGCTCCATATCGTTGCTCCTGTTTATCATACTTTTCCTGCTCAACATATACTTTTACAGCAAATGGACAGCCGTAAAGATAAACAGGCCCTTATCAGGGATAACTGATGCGATAAACGAACTCAGGGCAGGAAAACTGGATACCCGCATGGATTTCCGGGCTGAAAACGAATTCCTGCAGATACGGGATGCATTCAATGAGATGGCTGAAAGGCTTGAATCCGCACAGAAAGAAAAAATCAGGATGGAAGAAGCCAGGAACCGAATGTTCATCGATATATCTCATGACCTCAAAACGCCTGTGACAGTCATCAGCGGTTACAGCAAGGCGCTTGCGGAGAACATGGTCAGGGACGAAGGCAAAAGGAAGAGATACATTGAAGCCATTTATAATAAATCAATGTATGTATCAAAACTGATAGAGGATCTGTTCGAACTGGCAAAGCTGGATTTCAGGGAAACAGGCATGGACCTGAAAAACACGGATCTGGCAGAGTTCCTCAGGAATATGGCTGCAGAGCACTATGAGCTGTTGGAGGACAAAGGTTTTGAACTGGAACTGCATATCCCGCAGGACAGGGTAATGTACATGATAGACAGGAAAGAGATGACCAGGGCCGTCTCCAATATACTTGTCAATGCCGTCCGGCACAATCCGCCGGGGACGTCCGTACTCGCAGGGCTGTACGATATGCCGGACCGCACGTATATAGTGATCGCCGACAGCGGGGAAGGTATCCCTGAAGACATCCGTGATACCATATTCGATCCCTTTGTAAAGGCAGACGGGTCCAGGCGCAGCGGAGGAACAGGACTTGGCCTTGCCATTGCCAGGAAGATCGTGGAGAAGCATGGGGGAACACTGGTGCTGGACGACGGTTCCGGCCCTCTGATCCGGAGGCTGCGGCAGGACGGTCCGGAGTCCGGTTCCGGTCTCGGCGTCGATATCAGCAAATACAGGACTTTTTTCATAATATCATTCGGCAGGACTGCTGAAGACTGATCGGCATCCATATCTTTTTCATTTCACAAATATGACCCCTTTTTATTCTAATTGTATCTTGTATACAATAAACGTTTTGTATATAATAAACATGGCTTAAAAGCCTGATATGAGCTGATGCTAGAACCAGGTAATAATTATGCGCTTCGGTTTATATCGGACTAAACACATCAAATCAGGGCAGAATAAAATCGGTCCTGTACATCTATGTGAAAGGGGTCTTTCAATTGAAATTTCTTGAACAGATCAGTGAACGCGCGAAAAAGGATATCAAAACTATCGTGCTGCCTGAAAGCTCTGACATAAGGACGATCAAGGCCGCAGCAACGGTGCTGGAAAAGGGTATCGCCAGGATCGTCCTTGTGGGCAAGGAAGCGGAAATCAAAAAGCTTGCCGGTGATCTGGACATCTCGAAGGCGAAGATAGTCGATCCTGAAACTTCACCTGATTTCGACAGGTACGCAGATGCCCTCTATGAACTCAGGAAGGCAAAGGGGATGACCCCGGAGAAGGCCCGCGAATTGCTGAAGGATGAGACTTACTGGGGAGTTATGATGGTCAAGATGGGCGATGCAGACGGGATGGTTTCAGGTGCGATCCACTCGACTGCCGATACACTGAGGCCAGCATTGCAGATCCTTAAGACAGCCCCGGGAACGAAGCTGGTATCGTCTTTCTTCGTTATGATCGTGCCTGATTGTGAATATGGAAACAACGGAACTTTCGTATTCTCTGACTGCGGCCTTGTGGAAAACCCGTCGGCGGATGAGCTCTCGGAAATAGCGCTGGCGTCTGCAAAGTCGTATGAAAACCTGGTGGGCGGCGAGCCAAAGGTTGCAATGCTCTCATATTCCAGCTATGGAAGTGCAAAGAGCGATTTGACACAGAAGGTAGTGGAGGCTGTCAGACTGGCAAAGGAAAAGGCTCCTGATCTGCTGATAGACGGTGAACTGCAGGCTGATGCCGCACTTGTGCCGTCCGTTGGAGAAGTCAAGGCAAAGGGAAGCCCTGTGGCAGGCAAGGCAAATGTACTCATCTTCCCTGACCTGAACTGCGGTAACATATCTTACAAGCTGGTTCAGAGACTTGCGAAGGCTGAGGCATACGGACCGATCACACAGGGTATAGCGAAGCCTGTGAACGACCTGTCCAGAGGATGTTCTGCCGAAGATATCGTGGGCGTTATTGCCATAACGGCAGTCCAGGCACAGAGATCCTGAGAAGGACTTGAGGGATGCGGCAAAGGCCTGATGCCGGCGCGGATCCTTGGAGACAGAATACGTAGGGAAATGCCCTACATATACAGAATAAATGAACAGGAGATACAATATGAACATATTAGTCATTAATGCGGGAAGTTCATCGCTTAAGTTTCAGCTTTTTGATATGGATGAGAAAAAGGTTTTAGTAAAGGGTATATGCGACAGGATCGGTATCGACAACTCCGTGATGGAATACCAGGTACCAGGCAAAGAAAAATACGTGGTCAGAAAAGAAATGAAAAAGCATAAAGATGCGATAGCTCTGGTACTGGAGACGCTGACCGATAAGGAGCATGGCGTCATCAAATCCACATCGGAAATATCCGGCGTAGGTCACAGGGTCCTTCATGGCGGAGAAAAATTCCATGATCCTGCACTGATTGATGACAAGGTAATGGATGCGATAAGGGAATGTATACCTCTTGGACCCTTGCACAATCCGGCCAATATTATGGGAATAGAGGGCTGTAAAGCTGTAATGCCGGATACTCCCATGGTTGCTGTCTTTGATACCGGTTTTCATCAGACAATGCCGAAATATGCCTATATTTATGCAATTCCATACGAGGTATATGAAAAGTATTCGGTCAGAAAGTATGGATTCCATGGAACATCACACAAGTATGTGACGCAGAGAGCCGCTGAAATACTGGGCAAACCAATAGAGGAGCTCAAGCTTATATCCTGCCATTTAGGTAATGGTGCCAGTATTTGTGCGGTGAAATATGGAAAATGCGTTGACACAAGCATGGGGCTGACTCCTCTTGACGGACTGGCAATGGGAACCAGATGCGGAACCATTGATCCTGCTGTTGTAACATTCCTTATGCAAAAGGAGGGAATGTCGGCAGCTGAAATGAGCGAATACCTGAATAAAAAATCCGGCTTGCTGGGGATATCCGGCGTGAGCAGCGACATGAGAGATACGCAGAGCGCTGCAAAAGCTGGAAATAAGAGAGCGCAGCTTGCCGTGGATATCTTTACCTACAGGGTAAAAACTTATGTAGGCTCCTATTATGCAGTGATGAACGGAGCCGATGCGATAATCTTCACCGGCGGCATAGGTGAAAATGACGGAGTGATAAGGCAAAAGTCCCTTGAAGAACTGGACAGCCTCGGAATTGCGATAGATCCGGAGAAAAACAATATAAGGGGAAAGGAAGCCGACATTTCTGCCGCAGGTGCGAAGGTAAGAACGCTGGTCATTCCTACTAACGAGGAACTTGCTATTGCAAATGAGACATTGAAGCTCATTACTGCGGATAAGTAGCTGAGCTGAATGACAGGATTGAGCTGTAGCCCTGGTTGATGCCGGAAGAAGACCGGCATAAAAGTCCAGGATGACAGTACAATAATTGCCTTGACATCGCTGGCATTAGTTAGTATAATGTTCCTTGTTGCTGATTTAAGGGGTATCGCTTATGAAGGTTGATATTTCGGATATTTTAACGGTCAACGGCGCCAGTACGAAGATCGACTGGACCGGAGAGCCGCCGGAGAGAGAACCTGCGGAAGGGTGCATCATCGATGGTGAAATTTCCTTCTCCGGCACACTGACCAACAATAACGGTATCCTGCATCTTGACGGATGGCTTGAAGCCGCTTATAAAAGCGCGTGTTACAGATGCCTTGGTGAAGTCAGGGGTGCGTTGAGGCTCAGAGTTAAGGAAAACTTCTCGAGCAGTACCGATGCCGAGCAGAACGACATGTATCCCTTCGAAGGGAAAAAACTTGACATCAGCAGGGCACTTAATGATAATATAATTTTGAACCTTCCGATGAAGCATTTGTGTTCCGAGCAGTGCAGGGGACTATGCAGCAAATGCGGCGCGAACCTTAATGAGGTTCAGTGCGGTTGCAGCGATGACAGTATCGATCCGCGCATGGAAGGTCTGAGCAAATTTTTTGAAAGAACGTAACATTCGCTTTCAGGGGAGGTGTTAGAATATGGCGAACCCGAAACGTAAATGGTCCAAAGCCAGGACAGGCAAAAGGAGATCCCAGTGGAAACTGTCCCAGCCCAATCTGGTCAGTTGCCCTCAGTGTCATACGCTGAAAGCTCCCCACATAGTCTGCAAAGAATGTGGATATTATGATGGCAAGGAAGTCCTCAAGGAAGTCGAGGCAAAATAATCCGGTTTTTCGGGACCGGATCCGAACGACGAGAAAGGCTGTCTTGAAAAGACAGCCTTTTTAAGTGGAAAAATGTATGGTGACGTTCCTCGCAGAGACATTCTCAGATCGACTCATGGGGACATTTGGCCGATGAGGAATGTATCTTCGCAGAGGAGTGTTCCCATACCTCTTCCGAGTGCAACGCAAATGAATTATAATACTCTAAAGAGACTGGTAATATTTGAGGCAGGTACGGATGAAGAAAATCATAATAACCGGTGTACAACCGAACAGTGCTGCGACGGATGCCGGCATCGAACCGGGAGATCTGCTGCTTTCCGTGAACAGACAGCAGATAACGGACATATTCGATTACCGTTTCCTCACCACAGACTCGAACCTTCTCGTGGAGATAGAAAAAAAGAACGGCGAGGTCTGGGAAATCGAAATAGAGAAAGATGAATATGAAGACCTTGGCCTTGAGTTTGAGGACCCTCTGATATCGGAAGCAAAACACTGCGCCAACAAATGCCTGTTCTGCTTTATCGACCAGCTTCCCAAAGGGATGAGGGAGACCCTGTACTTCAAGGACGATGACTCAAGGCTTTCTTTCCTCAACGGAAACTATGTGACGCTGACTAACATGAAACGGGATGAACTGGAAAGGATAGTACGGTACAGGATGACACCTGTGAATGTGTCCGTCCATACTACCAATCCCGCACTCAGGGTCAAAATGCTGGGCAACCGTTTTGCCGGCGACGTGCTCGATAAGATGAGGATCCTCACTGACGGCGGCATAAATGTAAATGCCCAGATAGTTTTGTGCAAAGGACTCAACGACGGACCGGAACTGGACAGGACCCTGAGCGAACTGTCTGCGCTGTGGCCCGGCATGGCAAGCATATCAGTCGTGCCGGTCGGCTTGACGAAATGGAGGGAAGGACTGTATCCCCTTGAGCCGTTCACTGCCGGAGAAGCCGGCGAAGTACTGGCACAGGTCGGAAAATGGCAGAAGAAGTTCCTTGACGAGTTTGGAACGAGACTGGTATATGCGGCTGACGAGTTTTATATCAAAGCAGGCGCTGAACTGCCTGAGTACGAGGAATATGAAGATTTTCCGCAGATAGAGAATGGTGTGGGAATGATGAAACAGTTCATGTATGAGTTCGACGAATTCCTTGATACGAGCGGCAGTATGCTGGACAGCCGCTGGAAAGGCGGGCCGCCGAGAACTGTGAGCATTGCGACAGGAAAATGTGCGGCGGAGTATATGGAAAAGATGGCCCGGACGCTGGAAAAACGCTTTGACGGGCTGCATATAAACGTTTACGCAATAGAAAACGGGTTTTTTGGAGAAAATGTCACGGTGACGGGGCTTCTGACCGGCCGCGACATAGCGGACCAGCTGAAAGGCAGGATGCTTGGCAGCGAACTGCTGATTTCAAGGTGTATGCTGAAATCCGGTGAAGAACTGTTCCTGGATGACTGCACGGTTGATGGATTAAGCTCTGTCCTGGACAAAAAGGTCACCATAGTCGACAATGATGGTGCGGATTTTATCACCAGGGTTTTGGGAACAACGTGAAGAGAGGGTGAATCGTTTGGCAAAACCGATCGTAGCGATAGTCGGCAGGCCTAATGTAGGCAAATCCACATTTTTCAACTATGTGTGCGGGAAAAGGATCTCCATCGTTGAGGATACGCCGGGCGTTACAAGGGACAGGATCTATGCGGAAACGGAGTGGAGGAACAGGAAATTCACGCTAATCGATACCGGGGGCATCGAACCGTATTCCGAAGACAGGATAATGCAGCAGATGCGCCGGCAGGCAGAGGTAGCGATCGAACTGGCTGATGTCATCGTTTTTATGGTAGATGCCAAAGAAGGTATGACAGCTTCAGACAAGGAAATAGCATCCATGCTGCGGAAGACCAGCAAACCTGTGATCCTGGTAGCCAACAAGGTCGACAATATAGGGGATCCGCCGCCGGAAGTATATGAGTTCTACAACCTTGCCATGGGCGACGTGGAAACGGTGTCTTCCATCCACGGTCTTGGCATGGGCGATCTGCTGGACAGGATATACAGTTTTCTGCCCGATGAAAAACAGGACGATACCGAAGAAGATGTCATAAAAGTGGCTGTAGTCGGGAAGCCCAACTCGGGGAAGTCTTCCCTGGTCAACAGGATAACCGGCGAAGAGAGAGTGATAGTGAGCGATATCCCCGGGACCACAAGGGATGCTATAGACACGTATGTGGAGCGGAACGGCGGTAAATTCGTGCTCATAGATACCGCGGGCATACGCAGGAAAAACAAAATAACGGAAAACATCGAAAGATACAGTGTGCTGCGTTCATGGACAGCAATAGAGAGGTCTGACGTCTGTGTCATAATGATAGACGCGCAGGACGGCGTAACGGAACAGGACGCGAAGATAGCCGGATACGCCCATGAGCAGGGGAAGGCATCGGTAATCGTCATAAACAAATGGGACCTTATCGAAAAAGGTACCGGCACGATGGAAGAGTATCGCAAGAAGATCATGGAGAAACTGAGCTTCATGCAGTATGCGCCTGTGCTGTTCATCTCCGTGAAGACCGGGCAGAGGGTGCACAGGCTGCTGGAACTTGTGAAGTTCGTATATGAACAGGCATCACTCAGGATTTCGACAGGTATGCTCAATGATTTGCTGAATGAAGCCACAGCCATGGTCCAGCCGCCGTCCGACAAAGGCAAGAGGCTGAAACTGTTTTATGCCGTACAGTCGGCAGTCAGGCCGCCTACATTTATTATTTTCATGAATGACACCGAACTTTTCCACTTTTCCTATGAACGTTACCTGGAAAACCAGCTAAGGAAAAGCTACGGATTTGAAGGTACGCCGATAAGGTTCATACCCAGGGAGCGGAATGAGGATTGACCTGGTCAGACGCAGTCTGCACAGGCATTTTGCGTACAGACCGGCAATGAATCAAAATACTGGCATATGGGGGGATCGCGCATGTATATCCGGACAGCGCTTTCAATATTAGCCGGGTACCTGCTGGGAAGCCTGAACACATCGCTGATAGTAGGCAGATTCTACAATGTGGATGTGAGAAAGCATGGCAGCGGGAACGCAGGCATGACGAATACGCTGAGGACGCTCGGCAAAAAAGCTGCATTGTTCGTGGTGCTTGGCGACATAGTAAAGGGTATCCTGGCATATCTTGCAGGTTATTACATATACGGCGGCCAGACCGGCGGGCTGTTTGGCGGAACAGCATGCATATTGGGACATATTTGGCCTGTCTTCTTCAGGTTCAGGGGAGGCAAGGGAGTTCTCACGGCATTCGCCGTGCTGCTCATGTTCGACTGGAAGATCGCCCTCGGACTTTTTGCGGTTTTTGTCATAATATTGCTGACCACGCGGTATGTTTCGCTGGGCTCCATCACAGCTGCATTTCTATTTCCAGCGGCTGCCGCGGTTTTTGGCAGGGGGACCCAAACGCTGGTATTTTCAGGCATAATCGCCGTGGTCGTTATTGCAAAACACCACGAGAACATCAAAAGGCTCCTCAGCGGTACAGAATCGAAATTTTCTCTCGGAAGCGGGAAATAAACGGAGGGATCGCTATGGGAAGGAAAGTTTCTGTTCTTGGTGCAGGAAGCATGGGTACGGCTGTCTCCGTGCTGCTTGCCGGCAACGGTCATAACGTGTTGATGTGGTCGCTGTACAAAGACGAAGTCGATATGATCAATAAACTGAGGGAGCAGAAAGACAAGCTTCCGGGAGTTATCGTCCCGGAGAGTGTCAGATGCACCAACGACCTTGAGGAAGCAATGCGGTTCTCTGATGTCTGTATCCTTGTCATACCGTCTCAGAAGGTCAGGGAAAATGTGCAGGCAATTGCATCAATGAGATACAGACCGGCTGTAATAAGCTGTTTTTCAAAAGGCCTGGAGAGAGGTTCGGGGCTGAGGATGTCTGAAGTGATTAAGGAGGAACTGCCTGATGCCACAGTTGTGGCGATGTCCGGGCCGTGCCATGCGGAGGAAGTTTCAAAAGGGATACCGACCGCATACGTTGCCGCTTCCGAGAGCAGGAAAGCTGCTGAAATGATACAGGACCTGTTCATGTCGCCCATGTTCAGGGTATATACGAATCCGGACATAATCGGCGTCGAACTCGGAGGAGCGATAAAAAACGTAATAGCGTTATGTGCCGGGATATCCGACGGCCTGGGTTATGGAGACAATACAAAGGCTGCGCTGATGACCAGGGGAATAGCGGAGATGTCCAGGCTCGGGTGCGCTATGGGGGCAAAAAGAGAAACCTTTTCGGGCCTTGCCGGTATCGGGGACCTGATCGTGACATGTACGAGCATGCACAGCAGGAACAGGCGCGCAGGGATACTCATCGGGAAAGGCATGTCTGTGGATAAGGCCCTGGAAAAAGTAAAAATGGTCGTGGAAGGAGTATACACGACGGAACCTGTCTATAACTTATCAAAAAAACTTGGGATCAGGATGCCCATCACTGCCGAGGCATATGCTATCCTGTTCGAAGGCAAGGATCCCGGCAGCGCCGTATCCGCGCTGATGAGCAGGGACCGGACCTGCGAGCACGAAGCGGAAGATCCGGACGATATCTGGAAATGATCCAAAGGACCTGGCCGGCAAACAGGAAATCCAGCCGGCAAAACAGCTTTGAGCAGGCAACTTCCCAGAACTGTTGACATAATATGGTATAGCGAGTAATTACAATCGTATCCGGAGGATGCGAGCATGGTATTTTATTGTCCTAATCCCGTAACGTTCGCCCGGAATCTGTATGCATCATCTGTATGGGAATGCTGTCCGTGGATGCAGGATGCAGCGCGTTTCAAAAGAATGCATACCAGGGACCTTGATGAACCATGTCCCGGAGGTTTCGATCCAGTGTATATGAAATGTTTTAACCCAATGTTCAGCAGGGACCTGGATACGTCGTGCCCCAAAGGGTACAACGCAGCGTATGCGATACTCGTTGCCGGTCCCGACTACCCGTCGATAAACGGCCTTGTAACGTTTACAGATACTCCGTCCGGCACCATGGTATGCGCCGATGTGAGAGGATTGCCTGGATACAGGCCTGCTGATGGTGATAAAAGCCCGGTGGGGCCTTTTGGATTCCACTTGCATGAAGGATGCATGTGTGAAGCAGGAGATCCGGAAAAGCCATTTGAGGGCTGCGGAGGTCACTGGAACCCAACAAACCAGCCTCACGGCAACCATGCCGGAGATTTCCCTGTATTGGTGGCCAGCAATGGAAGGGCAAGGATGTGCTTCATGACAGAACGTTTTACTGTGGATGAGATAGTTGGCAGGGCAGTTATAATACATGAAAACCCCGACGATTACAGGTCCCAGCCTGCAGGCAACTCAGGCAGGAGGATCGCGTGCGGCAGCATCAGGCCGTGGGATCCATATGACAGGATATAGAAAAAACGGGCTGCCCTTATTGTTTTGTAAATGAATAAAGCCGGTGACATCACCGGCTTACATTATTTCTGAAGAAACCTGTCCATAAGTTTATGGCCGTGTTCGATGAATATCCCTGTCTTTTGCGCTTCGAATTCATCATAGCCTGCAACGCCTGACGGCTTTGAGCAGCTCTTCCTGTAAATGACATACGGTACAGGGTCTGCCGTATGCGTCCTCAATGAAAGCGGAGTCGGATGGTCAGGAAGGACCATGATGCCGAAATCGTCGTAATCTGCAAGGCCTTCAAGCAGAGTGCCGACGACAAGTTCGTCTATCAGTTCGATTGACTTTACCTTGTTTTCGATCTCAAACCTGTGGCCGCATTCGTCCGGAGCCTCTATATGTATATATACGAAATCTTTTCCGTTTTTGAGTTCTTTCAGCGCAGCTTCGGCTTTTCCGCGGAAATTCGTGTTTATATTGCCTGTGGCGCCTTCGACTTCGACGATATCCAGTCCGGCGCAGATACCTATTCCTTTGATGAGATCGACGGCAGCTATAACAGAGCCGCTTAGTCCATATTTGCCGGCAAAACCGGGCAGAGCCGGTTTCCTGCCTTCGCCCCAGAGCCATATCGAGTTGGCGGGACGAAGCCCTCGGGATACCCTTGATTTGTTGACCGGATGACCGGCCAGGATTTCATGGCTTTTTTTCATAAGGCCGATGAACATATCGCTGTTGTCGCCGGAAGGCATATATGGCGCTATGCGTTTTCCCAGGATATCATGCGGGGGCGTTAGTTTCCTGGTGCCTGAACCGCCATGCCACACCATGCAGTGCCTGTAGCTTATGCCGGCATGGAACCTGACCGTGTCGCTGGAAAGTTGCCTGTTCAGTTCATCTATAAGCTCGGCGGACTCGGATGTGGAAATCTCATCCGAACTGTAGTCGGCCATCACTGCAGATTCATAGTCGCCGTCGATATCGAGCGTTACGAGGTTGCATCTGAAAGCAAGATCGGTATCTGTAAGCTCCACTCCCATACTGACGGCCTCCAGGGGAGACCTGCCTGTGTAATACTTCTTTGGATCATAGCCCATCACGGACAGGTTGGCCGTATCGCTTCCGGGCGATAAGCCTTCCGGTATAGTCCTGACGATGCCGATTTCACCATTTGCTGCGAGATAATCGATATTGGGCTTGTGGGCATATTGCAGCGGTGTCCTGTGCCCCAGCCGGGGCATTCGGTAATCTGCCATCCCGTCGCCCAGAACCACTGCATACTTCATATCTGTCATTACTCCATTTCAGCGAAGGTTTATGGTACAACCCGTTTTTTACTTTACCTATTATAGCAGACCTTTCCGCGATAGCCAAGAAAATAGTTGAGATGTGATTGTTTGCGTGCGAATAATTCTTCCTGTATAATATAAACATAATATAGAACGGATGGGATATTTTGTCCTGATATTATAATTACGGCTGTTTCAGCCGGGAAGACTCAGGTGGTCGATGTGAAGGCAAGAAGGTCGCTGATCGTATTTATAGTTGCCGTTTTGATGCTGGCAGCGGCAATTATTTACTTCGATACAGAACTGCTGGGCCATGTGAAACAGACGTCACAGCAGCAGGGAAGCGCCGGGGATGAAACGGAAAATGGATTTGAAGATATGACTGATCCGGACACGTCCATGGAAGAAGACGCCGGGGAACCTGGAGACGATACGGGGACCGGATCGTCTGAAACCGGGGAAGATGAAGAAGACCGGCCCATCTTCAGCGAAAGCGTGACCGTGAGCTATAACACCCCTGAATATGATCTTGCGATGATGCTTTGCGAGGACAAGGACAACAGGGCTTTTCTCCGGCTGAAGTATTACATGGATGGCGCCAGTGTCGAAAATGAGCTTGACCAGGAACAGATCCCCGAACTTGCGGGCATATTTGAGAGCAGGGGCGATGCCGGACAGGGGGATAAGCAGCAAGCCGGTTCTGCGGAGCAGAGTTCCGTCCCGGAAGGAGACAGGCCGTATTCTATAGGTCAGGCGCTGCTCAATCCCGTACGCGGCCAGCTTTACATCATGGTAAACGGAGCGAAGCTTGACCAGTATATCCAGTCTTCTTTCTACATGGTGGATCTGAATGATATGTCGGTCAAAAAGCTGTTCTCATATCCCGCAAAATACGGGAAGATGTATTTCAGCAGGGATTTCAGCAAGCTTGCTTACAGCTTCCTGGACCCTCCCAAAACGAACATGTACCCGGAGGACAGTGTCGTTGAAGTGTTCGACTGCATAAACTCCGAATTCCTGATCAGGGGGAGCAGGAAGGCTGACGATTCAGTGATAGGGAAAAACAGCGCTCCCGGTTACATATATGATTACACATTCGAGGGGTGGCAGTCGCCCGGCGTGATCAAACTGGCACAGATTGCACGGCCTTCCGGCAATAACGGCGCGGAGCCGGTACGGTCGGAAGTGCTTTACGATATCGAAGCGGATTTGCTTCTGAACCTTGACGGCACGGAAATCTCACCGGCAGGATCCGGCGGTGGCGACGGCATGGGAGAAGAGAACGGACCGGCGGACAACGGCGGGACCGGCACTGCTGAAGGTAACCAGCCTGACCGGAACGAACCCGTTGAGCAACTGAAACTGTTTTACAGGTATCTAGGTTCCGATGCGGATTATTCCCGGGCCATGCTCATGCTTGCCGACGATTTTGTGCTCAGGATGGGCCTGCTGACGCAGTTCGGAGTAAATGAAATATATAAGTCGGATATAGATGCAAACCAGGAAAGTGCGGCAGTATATGCAGATCTGCTCAGGGCAGCGAGGTTCGGCAGCCTGGTCGGCGTTTCGATGCCTGACGAGGACACGGCTGAAATCAGCTATACCCATACGATCGGGCTTACTGAGGATTCACAGTTCAGCCAGGAGATGAAAGCAACAATGAAAAAGCAGGGTGCCAACTGGGTAATAACACTGATAGAGGACGGTAGCAAATAATGCAGCGAGCATTTACAAGATTCGAGATGCTTGTCGGGACTGATGCGCTGAGAAAACTGGCGCAATCACGGGTGGCAGTATTCGGGGTAGGCGGCGTAGGGAGTTTTGCCGTGGAAGGGCTGGCCCGCGGCGGAGTAGGAAAGTTCGTCCTGGTGGACGACGATTATGTATGCATTACCAATCTCAACAGGCAGATACACGCCACAATGAGCACCATAGGCCGGCCCAAGGTCGATGTCATGAAGGAAAGGATACTGGATATCAATCCGGAAGCAGAGGTCGAGACACATCAGCTTTTTTATTTGCCTGAAACAGCCGGCGGACTGTTTGACGGCAGGATAGATTATGTTATCGATGCCATAGATACTGTCGCCGCAAAACTGGATATCGTGATGCAGGCGAAGCGAAGAGGCATACCTGTCATAAGCAGTATGGGAATGGCCAACAAGCTGGATCCCTCAAAAATCATTGTGACGGACATCAGCAAAACGACCACCGATCCGCTGGCAAAAGTGATGAGGAAGGAACTCAGGGCAAGAGGCGTCACATCCCTTAAAGTGGTTTTCTCGCCGGAAGTGCCGGTGGAGCCTATGGCCGTAAACCAGGCAGCCAGCGAAGATGTGTGCACATGCCCCAAATGCAGGGGAGACAAGCCCGAAACCAAAAGGAGGATACCGGGCAGCGCTTCCTTCGTGCCGCCGGTTGCCGGGCTTATGATCGCCGGTGAAGTGATCCGCGACCTGGCAGGAATCAGTTCCTGTACCTGATTTGGATGAAGCGGCAGAAATTAATAATAGATATAAAGATGTAATATGTTTTGTGTGCAATATTCGTTATATACTGCTGAACAATCAAATAAAAAAGAGTAAATGAAACGAGGTAAATCAGATGTTCAACAACAGGATAACCGTTTTTACCGGCCACTTTGGCAGCGGAAAAACCGAAGTGGCCGTCAATTATGCCCAACAGACCGCACGGACCGGCAAAAAGACGGCCATAATCGATCTTGACATAGTCAACCCGTTTTTCAGGACAGCCGATGTAAAAAACATGCTGGAATCCGAGAATATCAAGGTAATCACGCCTGTATACGCAAATACGAATGTGGATGTGCCTTCGCTTCCCGCTGAGATCAGCGGTATGTTCGAGGACAAAAGCTACAGCGTGATAATCGATGTCGGCGGAGACGACCTCGGAGCAAGGGCTGTTTCAAGATACAGGGACCAGATCGCCAACGATGATTACATACATTATTTTGTTGTCAATACCAGGCGGCCCATGACAAGGACCCCGGAAGAAATCATCAGTATGATCATGGAAATACAGCACAGCGCCGGCCTGAAGGTGGATATGCTGGTAAACAACGCCAATATCCTTGGCGCCACTACTCCGGAGCTGCTGGCCGAAGCTTCGGAAATACTTGATGCTGTCAGCGCAGAACTGTCCATTCCCGTCGGATTCATCAGCGGCATGGAGGAAGTCTTGTCTCTGTATGACGGAGACAAGGGCATTGAACGGCTTTACATGAAAAAAAATATCCTGTTGCCCTGGGAGCGGGAGTGATCCCGCGGGTTCGGGACCGGCGGGGCACAGCAGGTTTTCCGGCCGGCGCCGTGCCGGACTGTTTTACTTGCAATCATATAAAATGAGGTTTATAATATGAAAGATCGTTTATAGGCTTATAGATTGTGAGGTGCAACATAGCAAAAATGGCAAGAGTTACTTTCGATGAAGATCGTTGTAAGGGCTGCAGGCTGTGCGTATCTGTGTGCCCTAAAAAGATAGTCATGATGGATGAAGAGAAACTGAATCTCAAGGGTTTTCACCCGGCAACGGTAAAAGAGACTGAAAAATGCATCGGCTGCGCTTTCTGTGCAACGATTTGTCCTGACTGCGTCATAACAGTTGAGAAGTGACAAGGGGGTAATTTCGATGGGAGAAAAAATACTTATGAAGGGCAATGAGGTGATCGCTGAAGCCGCATTGAGAGCGGGCTGCAGGCATTACTTCGGTTACCCTATAACACCTCAGACAGAGATAGCTCATTATTTTGCAAAAAAGATGCCCCAGTACGGGGGTACTTTCATACAGGCCGAGAGTGAAGTGGCGGCGATGAACATGGTATACGGCGCAGCCAGTGCGGGGGCGAGAGTGATGACATCGTCCTCAAGCCCGGGCATAAGCCTGAAGCAGGAAGCAATATCATATGCGGCCTGCGCCGAATTGCCGGCTGTAATCATAAATATTATGAGAGCAGGCCCGGGACTTGGCGGCATACTTGCATCTCAGGGCGACTATTTCCAGGCTACGAAAGGCGGAGGACACGGCGACTACAGAATGGTGGTACTTGCGCCCAGCGGCGTCCAGGAACTGTATGAACTTGTGGTGGAAGCTTTCAATATAGCAGATAAATACCGCACCCTGTGCATGATAATGGGCGACGGTATGATCGGACAGATGATGGAAGCCGTAGAGTTCAAGGACAAGGAAGAGATATATCAGGCAGACAAGAGTTGGGCAGTGACAGGTACGGAGATGAAAAGGGATCATAATATAATCACTTCCATATATATAGATCCCGAGGTCCTGGAAAAGCACAACCTGAAGCTGCAGGAAAAATACAGGAAAATAGCTGCGAATGAGACGAGAGTCGAAGTTTTCAACTGCGATGGAGCTGATATTATCGTAGCTGCATACGGAACTGTGGCAAGGATAATTAAGAATGTGATAAAAACTGCCGAAAAAGACGGAATAAAGGTCGGACTGATCAGACCGATAACGTTGTGGCCTTTCCCGACGGCAGCTTTCGAAAAATATGCGGAAGTCCCGCAGGCATTCCTTTCTGTGGAAATGAGTGCTGGCCAGATGGTCGAGGATGTCAGACTGGCGGTGAACGGCAAAAGGTCTGTGCACTTCCTTGGAAGGATGGGCGGCATGATACCGACCCAGAAGGAAATATACGAAAAAATCAGGGAAATTCTGAAGTAAAGGGGAATGACAATGGCTATAGTATTTCAGAGGCCTCATGCCTTGAGAGAGACTCAGCTGCATTACTGTCCGGGCTGCACGCATGGCATCGTGCACCGTCTGATAGCAGAAGTGATCGACGAGCTTGGTATAGAGGGGAAAACAATAGGCGTATCCCCTGTGGGATGTGCGTATAACAATTACTTGTATTTCAACTGCGATATGGTACAGGCTGCCCATGGAAGAGCGCCGGCAGTAGCAACCGGCATCAAGCGTGTCCATCCTGATGATGTGGTATTTACTTATCAGGGTGACGGTGATCTTGCTGCTATCGGTACAGCGGAAATCGTCCATGCTGCCAACAGGGGAGAGAAGATAACGACCATATTCATCAACAATGCGATCTATGGTATGACATCTGGACAGATGGCCCCGACCACGCTTATCGGACAGGTGACTACTACCACACCTTTTGGCAGGGAACCTCAACTCCACGGATATCCGCTGAATGTGTGCGAAATGCTTTCCACGCTTAAGGGAGCAGCCTATGTAGAGCGTGTATCCATGCATGATATCAAAAATATAAAGAATGCCAAAAAGGCAATAAAAAAAGCATTCCAGGTCCAGATGGCAGGACTCGGCTTCTCCATAGTGGAAGTCCTTTCTTCATGCCCGACCAACTGGGGGATCGATCCTGTAAACGCGCTCAAATGGATCGAGGAGAAGATGATACCGCAATATCCGCTTGGCAACTTCAAGGGAAAGGATCTGGAGGTGTAGCATATGGCTCAGACTGATATGATTTTTGCAGGATTTGGCGGCCAGGGGATCCAGGCAGCCGGAAAACTGATGGCATACGCAGGGATAATGGAGGACAAGTTTGTTTCCTTCCTTCCTTCCTATGGCCCGGAAATGCGCGGAGGCACTTCCAACTGTCATGTCATCGTGTCTGACGAACCCATAGGTTCACCGATACTGAACAGCGCGACTGTTGTAATGGCAATGAACAGGCCGTCGATGGACAAGTTCGAGAATTATATCGAGCCGGACGGGATACTGCTGTATGACAGCTCACTGGTAAACAGGGAACCGGCCAGGAAGGACATAAGGGCATTTGCTATACCGGCGACACAAATCGCCTCTGATATGGGAAACCTGGCTTTTGCAAACATAATCATGCTCGGTAAGCTTATTAAGGAAACAGGAGTCGTTTCGCCGGAGAATTTTGAACGAGGGCTGAAAAAGGTACTGCCTGAAAAAAAGCATTATCTGATCCCTGATGAAATGAAAGCGCTGAAAATAGGAATGGAATATTGAGCAAAATTTATTTGTACCTGTAAGCAAGTGAACAATGAGAGGCCCGCAAACGAGACCTGCGTTTGGCGGGTCATTTTCATATCACGGCAAATGCGTCATTGCCAATGGCTGGCAGTGCGGTCATTCCGGCGAAGGGACTGCGGATCTGCGGTTCAGCGGACAAAACCGATGACGCTGGCGGAAGGGATATATGATATCTCCTCGAAGGTATACCCTTTGTAAACATGTTCGTGCGAGTCATTGTATTCCAGTATGCCTTCCATCTTGTGTATGTGCCCGTTTTCGGTCTTATGGGGCATTCCAGTCACTCCGCAGAAATAATGGGTATGGTCGCGGTAGGATGAAACACCATAATAAAAGTGAAAATGGAAGCTGCCGATGCCCACCATTCCGCTTGCATATCCAAGCAGCCTGTGGTTATGGCCGTTTGTCAGTCTGCAGTCGAATTTGAATTTGTGCATGTGCGATTTCATACAGGCCTCCATATCACGTCTTTATAACGCATCATTTAAAGACAACTTCCCGGTTGCAGGGAATTCTTCCTGCTTCTGCGCGTGGAAGATATACCCTCCGCCTGAAAGGCAAATCAGCACCCGCCGCCTGCAGAGGCGGGGGACATACATTATCGCTTCTTTTTATTATGATGTGGAATATTTGCCTTTATATAAGTTGTATGTTCTGTAAATTTTCTGTTTGTCAGCGATTCAGTGTGGTATTTAATATCTGATCCGCAATAGTCATTATAATCCATATCAAGGTCTGCATGCAATATAGTACAGAAATGAGGGAGGTTTTGGAAGGCAATCATGAAAAGCCTGAAGGAACAAAAACGCTTGAAAACCTCATGAAATCATTTCCAGTTGTTCGTCGAAGGATATTGACGATTTGTATAAATGGCTGACAACACGGTACCGGACAGCGGACTGCTGCCCGGACCGATCCGATATTCGACCCCTTATTGCCTGCTGTATGCTTAAAGCATACAGCTCTTTTTGTTAGCGTAAAGTTACTGTAGGGAGTTCGAAGGCATAATTTGGAAGGGCAATAGAAAAGAAGATGAAATCCTGTTAATATATAATCGACTCAAAAA
>ENA-UPAD01000846-UPAD01000846.1-bioreactor-metagenome-genome-assembly--contig:-NODE-846-length-38375-cov-509.785021_pt1 | contig 38375 bp, 33 predicted proteins | sample MGYA00238179_ERZ772710 | MGnify/ENA primary metagenome ERZ772710 (study PRJEB29004, sample SAMN07631245) | bioreactor metagenome | isolation source: Switchgrass digestor | place: USA: Dartmouth...
TGTACGAAGCTGTACACGAGGCAGACACAATGCATGATCGGTCATCCCATGACTTATCTAAGTCCAGACTATTTGATTCGGAAAATTGAATAACCTATACGCCTTAATATTTACTTCTCCTGGCGCAGTTTCTCGACCAGGTCCATGAACTCCTGCGGCGGTTCTGCCGAATACTCCACATATTCGCCCGTACCCGGGTGTATGAACCCAAGCACGGCCGCATGGAGCGCCTGGCCTTCAAAGCCGTATTTCTGCTTCTTCCTGCCGTATACTGTGTCCCCGACCAGCGGATGTCCGATATACGACATATGGACCCTTATCTGGTGAGTACGGCCGGTCTCCAGCTTTAATTCAAGCAAAGTGGCAGATTTGAAGCGTTCCAGCACCCTGAAGTGTGTCACGGCTCTCCTGCCGTTCTTCAGATTCACAGCCATCTTTTTCCTGTCCACAGGATGCCTTCCTATCGGCGCGTCGATCTTCCCGCGGTCAGCCGGGATTATCCCTTCCGCAACGGCTATATAGATCCTGTTGATATCATGCTCTTTCAGCATATGCGACAAAACCGAATGGGCATTGTTATTCTTCGCGATAACCAGCACTCCTGAAGTGTCCTTGTCGATCCTGTGCACGATGCCCGGCCGGATCACGCCGTTGATATCCGAAAGGGAGCCGCTGCAATGTTTCAGCAGCGCATTTACAAGAGTGCCGCTGTAATTGCCGGCGGCAGGATGCACTACCATTCCCCTGGGTTTGTTGATGACGATTATATCCTCATCCTCATGTATAATATCCAGCGGGATATCTTCAGCTTCGACTTCCAGCGGCTTGGGCCCGGGTATGCTTACCTGTACGCTGTCGCCGGCCTTAAGCTTATAGCCGGCTTTAACCGTTTTCCCGCCAACTGTTACGTTTCCCTGCTCTACGAGCCTTTCCACATATGACCTGGAATAATCTCCAAGTATGTTTGTCAGCCAGACGTCCAGGCGTTTTCCGGCATCCTCTGAAGTTATGGCAAAGGTCTCATTCTTCATTTTTTTCCTCTTCCTGGTCTGCTTTTTTTGGTTCTTTGTATATGAACAGTATATAGACGGCCAGCATTATAGTACCGCATGTCACGGCAATATCGGCGGCATTGAATACCGGGAAAGGATAGGGACCTATGTAGAACAGCAGAAAATCGATCACCTTCCCTTCAGCCACCCGGTCTATATAATTCCCGATCGCTCCTCCGAGTATCAGTCCCAGGATCGCCCGAAGGAACCTGTCATTGTTCCTGATTATTGTATAGATAAGGATGGCCGATATCATCGGTATCAGGATAAGGAACATCACGCCGCTGTTCTGGAAAATACCCCAGGCACCGCCCGGGTTCCTGTGAAGCGTCAGGTAAAAAAACCTGTCTATTACCGGTATCATCTCTTGAGGTTCGATATTCCTTACAACTATGTATTTTGTGATCTGATCTATTGCAATTACAAGTACCGTTATGATTATCCAGGACATTTTATAAACTCCTTCCGTGTCTGCCTGTATTTTGACTATCCGTGACCATCATGCCGTCATGGAGCAGGTTTATACCAGCGGCAAAAATCATGGAACCTGTTCCATGTGTCCGGGTTCAATGGACCCTTGACATTCCTGCCGAAAACCACCGCGTCCTTAAGGAAATAAAGCCCGATATAAGGGCAATCGGCCAGGACCCGGTCTTTCAGCGCCTTATAGACCTCTTTCCGTGCCTGGGCATCGTTTTCCAGGAAAAATTCCGATATATACTCGTCTGCGGCCGGACTGCCGTAACCGGATACATTATAAGCTTCGGAATAACCGGATGATGACGCATACTTCAGGTAACTGTCCGAATACATGAACGATATGTCCGGTATCTGCGGCACCCTGCATCCGAGAAAAGCCATTTTATATCTGCCGTTATTGACCCTGTTCAGCACATCTTTCCACGGAAGCTGCACAAGGGTAGTCTTTATGCCTGCTTCCTCAAGCTGTCTGCAAATCATCTCCGCAACTTTGACGCGCATGCTGTTGTTGGAATTGACCAGGAGTTCCAGGCTTAGATATCTCCTGCTTCCTCTGATGACCTTGTAATATCCCTGCTCGTTTTTCTTCCATCCTCCCAGTGTCAGCACTGCATCAGGCGTCTTTGCGGTGCTGAGATCGGTTACGCTCCTGCTTTCATACTGATCATCGGCATCAGCATTCGTGTTGTCTCCTCCCGCAATATCGGTCGGCGAACTTTCCGGCTGCCGCAAGGTGTTTTTCCCACCCTTGCCGGGATTGATCCCTTTCTCCGTTTCATTCGCGTCTTCAAGCCAGCAAGTTGGAAGCACAGGCAAATCCGCTTCTTCGGCAGCTCCCCGCAGCAACTCGTTTATGATCCTGCCCCTGTCGATGGAAAGATATATCGCACGCCTCGCGTATATATCGGATAATACGGGATCATCCATGTTCAGCGAAATGAATTCGAAATTCCTGGACGCATAACTTTTGATGGTGAGATCGGTCCTGTCCATATACTTGAGGTACTCGTTGAAATCGAGCCCCACCACATCCACTTCGCCCGACTGGAATGCTCCCATTGCATCTTCGATTCTATTGAATACATTCACCTGTATTTTTTCTATATACATGCCTCCCGATGCCAGCGTCTCATCGACAACCGGATACCACCAGTCATCGTTCAGGACGAGCGTGATACTGCCTCCGTCATAAGATACGAACCTGTATGGACCGGTTCCGACCGGTTTGAAGTCTTTGGACGCTGTGAGCACATCCACCGCTGCGAACTGGTGCTTTGGGATCACAGGGAAAGTCATCATTTCAGGCATGAACGAATTAGGCTTCTTCAATGCTATCCTGATGGTTGAAGAGTCAATGGCAACACATTGGGATACATTGGCCAGAAGGGATTTATAAGGCGATTTGATCGACGGGTTCAGTAACGTTTGTATCGTGAACTCCGCATCATATGCAGTAAAAGGCTCTCCGTCATGCCAGAGGATCCCGTTGCGTATATGGAATTCCCATATCAGTCCGTCATCTGACACAGACCATCTGTCTGAAAGCATAGGAACAGCTTTCTGGCTTTGATCAAGACGTGTCAGGCTCTCATAAACAAAGCCAAGGAAATCCGCCGTATATGAGTTGGAAGTCAGTAACGGGTTCAGTGTATCCGGTTTTGTCGTGAAAAGATTGAGAGTGCCTCCCTTTTCCGGCCCCTTGTCCAGTATGTCATCGTCACTGACATATTTATTACCGCTCATGTCAGACTCGTATATCTCGTGGAGCCTCTGAAGCTGCTCCAGTTCACGGCCTGTCTGGCACGCGGAGAATATGATCGGGAATATTACCGTAAAAATGATTATACTGATCTTTTTCATCCGTAGCTCCTTACCGTCTTATCTGCATAAAAGCTGCCATACTGCCGGTCCTCCCCATGTCTCCCCTGTACGAAAAGAACAGGTCGCTGCGGCATTTGGTGCATATGCCGCTGTCGTGTATTTTCCCGGTATCGACGCCCGCTTCGGCCATCCTTTCTTTAATTACCCCTTTCAGATCGATCTTCCATTTCCTGTCGGATACACGGCAGTAGAACGAGTCATTTCCGTATTTTCCCCTGAAGAGCCTGTAAACGTCTTCGTCCACTTCAAAACAGCAAAATCCGATGGATGGCCCGATAACTGTCTCGACCCTTCCCGCATCGAAACCAGGGATTTTTTTCATTTCATTTATCGCATTCGTTACTATATCCGCAAGTGTCCCTTTCCACCCTGAATGAAGCAGCGCTGCCGCTTTCACCGAAGGCTCGAAAAGGAACACCGGAGAACAGTCTGCATGGAATGTGACCATCGTGACTCCCGGCGCAGTCGTGATGAGGCCGTCCGTTCCTTTCAGATCGCTTTCCCTCGTCAATCCCTTGCCCATGTCCCTTTCGTCGACCCGGCATACTTTTGTCCCATGCACCTGGTTAGTCAAAACCAGGCTTTCCATTTCGACCGCCGTGGCGTTGCAGATTATCCTGAAGTTTTCAATTACATTATTCCTGTCGTCATTCCGCGATAATCCAAGGTTCAGCGTGCTGCATTCCCCGGAACTTACACCGCCGTGCCTTGTGCTCATAAAATGCGTCAGTATGTCCCTGTATTTGTTCAGGCTTTCAAATTCGATATATTTTAAAGGCCCGTCGGTAACAAGGACCGCACCTGTGCCTATCTTTTCGTATTCCTTCAATTGCTTCCCTCCGCTCTGGCTACATTCACATATTATCATATCCGATATTCGTTCTCAATACAGGAGCGTTTTGTACAGACCGAAGCCAGGACAGAAAAAAAACTGCCAGTCCTGACATAACCGGCAGCATACATGGAATATTTTTATTTTCTTGGCTCTACTATAAGTTTTATAGCCGTTCTTTCCTCGCCATCGATAACGATATCCGTGAAAGCCGGGATACAGATCAGTTCAATTCCGGACGGCGCCACGAACCCGCGGGCAATAGCCACTGCCTTTACTGCCTGGTTCAAAGCACCGGCGCCTATAGCCTGCATTTCTGCCACGCCTCTTTCTCTAATAACGCCTGCCAGTGCCCCTGCTACTGAGTTTGGATTTGACTTTGCTGAGATTTTTAAAACATCCATGATAATAACCCCCTATTGCATTCCATAATATATTTATATTATTATGAAAAATTCTACATTAAAACCCAAATTCCTCTTCAATAATCTAAAATTTAGTAAAATAAAATCAATATATACGTTTATTCATTATATTGCGTATTCAATCAAACATTTGCATTTTTCGGCCTGAAACAGTCATGCCCTGCCTATATGGCAACGATAAGATATATCATACGCTGAACACATTTGATATACGCCGGATCCCGGTCGCCCTCCCGGTATCCTCATCGATATCCAGGATCACCGCATTGAACTGTACAGGGCCTTTTGCCACTTCGAAACGTACAGGCATCGAAGTGCGGAACTTTTCTATCACAAGTTCCTTTTTTACTCCAATCACGCCTTCATATGGACCTGTCATGCCTACATCGCTTATGAAGGCCGTTCCGCAGGGCAGTATCCTCTCATCTGCAGTCTGGACATGGGTATGGGTGCCGATCACGGCGCTGACTCTGCCGTCGGCATGCCAAGCAAGCGCGCATTTCTCGGAAGTAGCTTCCGCATGGAAATCCACGATTATTGCCCTCACCTGTCTTTTCAGCACCTCAAGTTCCATGTCAAGCGTTTTGAACGGACAATCGACAGGTTCCATGTAGATCCTTCCAAGAAGGCTTATAACGCCAAGCCTTCCGTCCAATATCAAAGTCCCTTTCCCGGGCAGTTCCGCCGGATAATTGGCAGGCCTGGCGATCCTTGTGTCACCGTCGATAAAAGTGGTGATCTCTTTTTTGGACCACGTATGGTTCCCCATTGTGACAGCATGTATTCCGCAGTTATACAGTTCCTGTGCCGTCACGTATGTAATTCCGGAACCGCCGGCCGCGTTTTCGGCATTTGCGACACAGTAATCGAACCGGTACTGGCTGCGCAGTTCTCCGATATATTGCCTGACCGCTTTCCTTCCGGGGCCGCCTACTATATCTCCGATAAACAATACTTTCAAATTTTTTATCCTCCGTCAATAATAATATGTACGTGATTGATTTTACTATAACATAAAAAGCGTGCAATGCACGCTTTTTATTTCGATTCCGATTTCATTTTGCATATTCGATCGCTCTTGTTTCACGAATGACATTGACCTTTATCTGTCCGGGATATTCGAGTTCGCTTTCGATCTTCTTTACTATTTCCCTTGCTTTCAATACTATTTCATCATCAGAAACATCTTCCGGTTTGACTATGATCCTTATTTCCCTGCCTGCCTGTATAGCATAGCACTTGTCAACACCGGGGAAGGAATTTGCTATCTCCTCCAGTTTCTCGATCCGTTTGATATAAGATTCGAGCGTCTCTCTTCTTGCTCCCGGTCTTGCTGCGGAAATCGAATCGGCTGCCTGTACAAGTACGGCTATGATCGATGTAGGCTCCACGTCTCCGTGATGTGCCATTATGGCATTTACTACTTCGCTTCCTTCCTTGTACTTCTTGGCGAGTTCTGCACCAATCGTGATATGAGAACCTTCCATTTCATGGTCGACAGCTTTGCCTATATCATGCAGCAACCCGGCTCTTTTCGCCAGATTCACATCTGCTCCCAGTTCGGCTGCCATCAGGCCCGCGAGGGTCGCCACCTCTATAGAGTGGTTCAATACGTTCTGACCGTAACTTGTCCTGAACTTGAGCTTCCCGAGAAGTTTGACCAGTTCGGGATGCAATCCGTTCACTCCTGTTTCAAATGTGGCCCTGTCGCCTTCCTGGCGTATCGTGTTGTCGACCTCTTTTTTGGCCTTTTCTACCATTTCTTCGATCCTGGCGGGATGGATTCTTCCATCAAGAATAAGCTTTTCAAGAGTTATCCTTGCCACTTCTCTCCTTATGGGATCAAAACCTGAGAGAATAACTGCTTCCGGAGTATCATCTATGATAAGGTCTATTCCGGTAAGAGTTTCGAGAGTCCTGATGTTCCTTCCTTCACGGCCTATTATACGGCCTTTCATCTCATCATTGGGCAGCGGTACGACAGAAACTGTTGTCTCCGATACATGGTCGGCAGCACACTTCTGTATCGCTGTGGCAATGATCTCTCTTGCCTTCATGTCTGCCTCTTCCTTGGCCTTTGCTTCCAGATCCTTCACAAGTACTGCCATCTCGTGTTTCACTTCATCTTCAACGTTTCTGAGGAGATACTGTTTCGCTTCTTCGACGGTCAGTCCGGATATCCTTTCCAGTTCCTCAAGCTGCTTCCTGTGAAGTTCTGCTGTCTTTTCCTGGGTAGCCTGTATCTCTTTCAGCTTTCTGTTCAGCAGTTCATCCTTCTGCTCAAGGGATTCCACTTTTTTGTCCAGAGCTTCTTCTTTCTGGACGAGCCGCCTTTCCAGCCTCTGGATCTCGTTCCTTCTCTCCTTGATTTCCCTGTCGAGTTCGATCCTGCTTCTGTGGACCTCTTCCTTAGCTTCGAGCAATGCTTCACGCTTTTTGCTTTCGGCTGTTTTCAAAGCTTCGTTGATGATCCGCCTGGATTCCTGTTCAGCGCTTCCGATTTCAGCTTCAGCCTGGATCTTTCTGCGGTTATAACCGATCCGAAATGATATAAAAGAAGCAATAACTGCTCCGATTGCAAGGCCAATCAAAATCCCAATAGCCAATTCAAAAATAGCACACACCTCCTGTTATTCAGTTTTCAATGGTCAGTCGCCGGTACGGGGAATGAACGGCCGGCTTCAATCAACAACCTGCCCTTCTGCACGGGCAGGCAGGACTCAAGCCAACAACCGGTCCTTTCCTCTCGGCACCGGCTGGTTTCAATGCTCAAACAGCCTGTAAAGTCTGTTTTCTAACGAAACATAGCTTAATTGTAAACTTTTTTAATTTTTATGTCAAGAAAAACAAAACTTCCGTCACAATGCACAAATGTATAACCCGCTTAAATGAGCCGTTTCGTCTCATATAGAAGTTTACCCTGCCTGATACGTCGGGAAACAGCAAAATTCAGGCGGAAGCGGGAGATATCAGTTTTTTGAAATCAGTTTTACCGCGCATGCCGTCAAAGGCGCTGTTGTTCCTTATATCCTCAATAAGGGACCTGTCAGCTTCAACTGCGGCTTTCAGATTTTCCAGTGCTATGTCATACCTTCCAAGCATTGCATATACGGCAGCAATATTATACTGCAGTTCACCGTCAACCGGCTTGATTTTCAGGGCTGATCTGTATGCATCGATGGCGTCGTTGAAATGCCGCATCTCTGTCAATACTGCGCCAAGATAATAATATATCTCAAGTTCTTCAGGATTCAGATCAAGCGCATTCCTGAAAGCGGCAGCCGCCTCCATGTATCTTTTTTCTTCCATCAGGCAAATGCCCATATTGAAAAACAGGCTGTAGTCGCCGGGATCCGCTTTAATACCCTCTTCATAAATATCCAGCGCTTCTTCCCGCCTGCCCTCAAGGCTGAGCGCTATCCCAAGGTTGTTATACGCTTCGGCGAAGTCAGGGCGCAGCTCAATGGTCTTCATATATGCCTTAATGGCCGCCTGCCTGTCACCGGACTCATCCAGCGCCAGTGCCATGTTGTACCACCCTTTGTGGAAATCGGGCCTTAGCTTTACCGCTTCATTATAAACGTCCGCGGCTTCTTTCCAGAGACCTTTTTTCGCCAGCGCGTTAGCTTTGTTGTACCAGGCCAGGTGGTTGCCGGGATCCAGCATCAGCATTTCATCGAATACCATAATGGCTTCATCTGTCTTATTCTGTTTCATCAATACCTTTGCCAGCTCTTCGCGGGCTTCTGTGCTGTCCGCTTTCAGCCTGCACGCTTTTTTGAGTTCTTCTTCGGCCTCTTCCAGCCTCCCGGCTTCAGAAAACAACCTTCCCCACACATAATGCGGCCGATAGAGCGTGTCGTCGGCAGGTATCTTTTTCATGGCCTCCGTACCTTTGTCAGCCTGTCCCATCTTCACATAGGTATATGACAGGTTTTCGAGCGTTTCCGGATCGTCGGGCCTTATTTCAAGGGATTTCTCATAAAAATCCGCGGCCTTTTCGTATTTTCCGAGCATAAACAAAGTATTTCCAAGATTATAGTAAATGGTACACCTCCCGTCATCCGCACCGCTGTAAAGCTGGAGGGATCTGTGGAATGCACTTCGAGCCTCCTCGTAAAGACCCTGCTCGTAACAAAGGCATCCGTAATTGTAAAACAGCGCGAATGAACGGCCGGCTGCTTTCGATAAAGTCCCGTAAACATTCATAGCGCTTTCAGCTTCGCCCCTGTTCAGCAAAGTATTGGCATGTACAAGACATTTCCTGAAATTCGTCCTGATATCATCGGGCATGAAACTCAGGTCATCAATGATCTCGGAAAGCTGCATCCTCTTTCTGAGGCAATTGATGCCTTCAGCCGGAAGAGATGAAAAGGGCTTGTCCGGTGCAGCGCTCCTGACAAGTCCTTCATATATGCCCTTTGCTTTGAAGTTTCTGATCATTTTTCTGTAATCATGGATCAACAGTACTGACGGGGGGATTATTCCAAAAAGCATATAAACCGCTTCTATCTGCATCAGCACTTCAACGTCGTATATAAAGCTCATGATCGATATCGCCGCCGCAAAGACCTGCAGGCAGACGGGAATCAGCATAAGAAGACTCTTTCTTTTTAATGCCCTGTACAATGAATAGGCAAGCAATAAAAGCATCAGGAAAACGATGAACCCGTTGACGATCGTCATGACGATCCCCCTTAATCATTCATCTTTTTGAGCCATCTGCATTTCGTGCCATTGCTGTCTGGTTATAAGCACCTGCCTCGGTTTGCTGCCTTCATAGCCGCTGACGATACCTCTGGCTTCCATCTGGTCTATTATCCTTGCCGCTCGTGCGTACCCCACCCTGAACTTGCGCTGGATAAAAGACACTGACGCCTGTCCTGCATCGATCACGAGCTCGATCGCCTGGGGCAGCAGTTCGTCATTGTCGCCTCCGCCTTCACCCTCATCAGTTGCTCCGTCATTGTTTATCTCTTCTATTATATCATCATCATACCGGGCATCGCCCTGGGCCTTGACGAATTCCACCACTCTCTCCACTTCCGCGTCCGTTATGTTTGCGCCCTGTATCCTGATCGGTTTCGGTTTTCCCACAGGATGGAGCAGCATGTCGCCTCTTCCGAGCAGTTTCTCGGCTCCGGCCATATCGAGTATCGTCCTGGAATCCACCTGTGAAGAAACCGCGAATGAGATCCTGGATGGTATGTTCGCCTTTATGACTCCTGTGATGACGTCCACCGAAGGCCTCTGTGTCGCAAGCACCAGGTGCATCCCCGCCGCTCTTGCCATCTGGGCGAGCCTGCATATGGCGTCCTCGACTTCATTGGGCGCGACCATCATCAGGTCGGCAAGCTCGTCTATTATTATCACTATCTGCGGCATGACAGGCTGGTCGCCGGTACGGGACACCAGTTCGTTATAACCTCTTATATCCCTGACATTCTTTTCAGCAAAAAGTTTGTACCGGTTCACCATCTCCTGTACTGCCCAGTTGAGTGCTCCTGCAGCCTTTTTGGGGTCGGTCACGACCGGGATCAGCAAATGGGGTATCCCGTTATACACGCTCAGTTCAACTACCTTCGGATCAATAAGAAGCAGTCTCACCTCATCCGGAGAAGCCTTGTAAAGGATGCTCACTATAAGGCAGTTGATGCAGACGCTTTTCCCTGAGCCGGTCGCGCCTGCGATCAGCAAATGCGGCATCTTTGCTATGTCGGCCACCACGGGTTCGCCCGAAATGTCTTTTCCCACGGCAAATGCCAGTTTTGAGGAATGCTGCACGAATTCATTGGATTCGAGCACTTCCCTCAGGCGCACCATGTTTATTTCCTTGTTGGGCACTTCGATACCAATGGCAGCTTTCCCGGGTATGGGCGCTTCGATCCTTATCCCGGGCGCAGCCAGGTTCAATGCTATATCGTCCGATAAATTGACTATCCTGCTTACCTTGACGCCGGCGCTCGGCTGGAGTTCATACCTGGTTACCGTCGGTCCCCTTGTTACATTTATGACTTTAGCTGAAACACCAAAGCTGTACAGCGTCTCTTCAAGTTTCTTCGCGCCTTCCAGGGCCTGGTTGCGGTGGGCCCTCGAGTTTCCTGAATCAGAAGGCTCTTCTATCAGCAGATCATATGGCGGGCATGTATACTTCGTATTCTGCTTTTTCGCAGCCGACGGCCCCTTTATTATGATTTCCTGCAGACCAGGTTCGCGGTCTTCCTCCCTGCTGTCATCAGAGTTTTTCCTGGCCGGTTTTTTCCTCTCGCGGGATTTCCTTATATCGTCGGCGACAAGTTCAACAGGCGATATTTCAGGTTCTTCTGCAATATCTTCATCTGTCTTGGGTTCAAACTCAACTTCAGCTTCTTCGTCATCTTCCGGGACTTGATCGTTTTTAGCCGTGTCTCCCCTGGTTCTCTGCTGCTTTTTAAGTTCCCTCGCGGTCTTTTCAATCCTGAAGTCAATGACTTTCGGCTTATCGAAACGCAGCGTTATTTCGTCCCCGTCTTCTTCTATCACAGGCTGGCTATCGTCCATATCGTCTTCATCATCAACACGTTTCTGCTTCTTTTTGCTTATAAAAAGGCCCCGTATGTTCCTGATGAAATCGGCGATGGATCTGTTGGTCAGCAGTATTATGTCAATCAATGACAATGCTGTAAGTATGATGATGGTTCCCGGCACCTGGAACGTGACAAGGAAAGGAAGGCTGATAAGGCCGCCAATGACGCCTCCTCCCGACAGCGCAGTACCCTCGGTGTAGAACCGTTCCAGCGCCTTCATCGGAGTGAGGCCTGTATAGCTTTCAGGTTTGTATATCCCTGCCTGTATAAGGGACGATATGAGCGCGAACAATATTAACACGTACAGCGGTTTTCTCCTGAGGTCGAGCCTGTCATACGCAACTATAAGAAGCGCTCCATAAAGGATAATCAACGGAGGTACCAGGAATGCCGGTATGCCCAGTATTCCGAGAGATGCTTCTCTGAGGAACATGCCGAATTGCCCTATCGAATTTTTTATATAGAAGCTAAGCAGCATCAGTACTCCGAAAGCGAGCACCAGTATTCCCTGGATTTCGTTAAAGTATGCTACTTGCACCTGCTTTACAGCCCTGCGTTTTTTCTTCTGTATTTTCTTGCCTTTCAAAACAACACCCCCGGTGACTGATTGAAATAAGCACATAAATTTCAGGATGCATATCCCGGCAGCCGATCGGCCTGCTGATAACACATGGCCGTCGCCTGATTCTCCCTTATCACTATACCATATTCCTGCCTCATATTCCAGAGTTGTACAGCGGCATTCTCCTGCCTGCGATAACGTTGGCTTTTTCCGTATTCTATACATAAGCCGGTATATTGTCCCCTAATTCTGTACAGGCATGTTTCGACAGCAAATTCAATATGTTGTATTATTTCAACAAAGAAAAAGGATTTTAGCATTTTATGTCTAATTATTACATAAACAATATTTATTTATGAAGGTTGGTATCGAACTATGAAAATACTATCTTCAATAGCAGAGTCTATCAAATCAGTTCCGGGCTTTTTGAAGAACATACCGAAGATTTTCAAGGATATCAGGAAAATCCGCACAAAGCTGATCCTTGTATTCCTTATCCCGATCCTGCTGATCGCGGTACAGGGTATCATGAACTATTCCAACTCTTCAAGGATGGCAAGGACAAGCATGGTGGAATCTTCAGTGTCATCGATGGAGAACAGCGGGAAATACCTCGAGGTCATACTACAGACGATGGAAAACCTGGCCGGGCAAATTTTCGCAGATACCGACATTCAGAACTACCTGTCCGGCAATTACGGCGATGATGTCGTTCAAAAAGCCGACACGCTCAAGAACGCCAGGCAGACACTGATCAATATAACCCACTTCAGTCCTGATATAAAAAGCATTATCATCATACCGAAGGATGAGAACATCACCCCCCTTTCTACCATATTCCAGGGAACTGTTAAGTATAGCGAGATTGCAGAATCAAATCTGGTAAAAACCCTTGAGTCGAATGAATCGTCAAGAGCATGGTTCGGCAGGCATGAAGAACTGGATTCGATACTGGAAGAATCGCCCGACTCGTATTCTCTGTCATTCGCCTGGCTTATCCGCAGTACGAAAACTGCGAAAGACATAGGGATTCTTGTAATTGATGTCAGTCCCGATGTAGTCTCCGGTTTGTTTGAGTCACAGTTAATCTATGAGGGCCAGCAGTTCATCATGGTAACCCCGGACAACAGGGTCGTCGTCAATGCTGTTGACGTGACTGACACCAGCACTGTTTTCGAACAGGATTTTTATAAAGAACTGCTCAGTTCCGAAGAGGCCATTGGCTCCGACACAGTGTCAATGGACGGGAAAGACTTCTTCATGGTTTTCAGGAAGATCTCCAAGACCGGCATAACATTGATAAACCTGATCCCTGACAGTATCCTCGAAGCATCGGCGAATCGTATCATAGTCTCTACAGTACTTACATGCGTTGCCGCTGTCATTATTGCATTTGCAGCAGGCATACTCATGGCCAGCAGCATGGGCAGGACGATAAACAGGATCATAAGCGCATCCGCCAGGGCAGCTTCGGGGGACCTGACAGTTACTCTGCAGTCAAGGAGGAAGGATGAACTCGGTGAACTGACCAGAAGCATCAGTTCCATGATAGCCAGCATGAGAAACCTTATCGAGCAGACTTCTGCAGTCGCTGAAAAAGTCACAGGATCTGCAGAGATCGTTTCTTCGACTTCACAGCAGGTATCCAACGTCTCGAAGGATATAACGCGGGCAATACAGGAAATAGCGACCGGAGCCGGCGCGCAGGCTGCCGATGCGGAACAGGGCGTAAGGAAGATTAGTATACTGGACCAGAAGATAAACGATGTGATTAAAAGCGCAAAGCTGATAGACGAACTGACAGGAGACACCAAGTCCCTGACGCAGATCGGGCTTGCCACGGTAGAGGATCTTGACGTCAAGGCCGGACGGACGACAGACATCACAAGAGAGATAATCGAAGACATCAAGAACCTGGAAATGCAATCCAGGTCCATCGGAAAGATAATAAAGGTCATCAGCGGCATTGCCGACCAGACCAATCTTCTGTCGCTCAACGCCGCGATAGAAGCCGCCAGGGCCGGAGAAGCCGGCAAAGGCTTTGCAGTCGTTGCCGACGAAGTCAGGAAACTGGCGGAAATGTCAATGGAATCTGCCCGCGAGATCGCCAATATCATCAAGTCCACGCAGGACCTTACGGCCAAAACGGCAGGCAAGGCAAATGATACCGAAGCTTTCCTTAAATCCCAGAATGAAGCCGTACAGGGCACGATACAGATTTTCAACAGGATAATGGGATCTATGGGAAACCTGTCGGAGCAGGTGGAGAGAATAATGTCCGGAGTCGCCGAAATGGAAGAAAACAAGACGCAGGCCATAAATTCCATCCAGAACATATCGGCCGTATCCCAGCAAACTGCTGCTTCCACGCAGGAAGTCACGGCCTCGACCGAAGAACAGCTTTCGTTTATTGAAGAACTGTCCCGGTTCGCTGACGAGCTTAAAGCATCTTCCGAAGAACTGCAGCGGACCATCGCCAGATTCAAGCTTGAATGACGTTGCCGCCTGAATGTCCGAACCGGATGTCCGTTATATACAGATGCAAAGACACCGGCTTTAAAGCCGGTGTCTTTGATATATTTGATGAGTAAGTCTGTAAGCCGGGTTCTGTCGTGGATAATCATCTATCTGGGCCATACATTTCTGCACGGCTCAAGCCACCTGCCCGGGACTGGCGGGCCACCATACGTCCCTCTGCGGTGTTGCTCCGGGTGGGGTTTACATAGACCGGCAAGTCGCCATGCCGCTGGTGAGCTCTTACCTCGCCTTTCCACCCTTACTCAGGCATTGATGCGTGACACATCGGACGCTGAGCGGTATATTTCTGTTGCACTTTCCTTGAAGTCGCCTTCACCGGGAGTTACCCGGCACCCTGCCCTGCGGAGCCCGGACTTTCCTCAGATACGGCCTTTCGGCACTGTACCCGCGATTATCCGACTTACTCACATTATTTGATTTCCGGATTTATAATAATCCATCAGCCGCATTAAGTCAATAAGTAATAAAAGGGTCCGTCTCCTGTTCGAAACATACGACATCTACGGCCGGGAACTTTCCTGCTATAGCGGAAGCCAGGTATGGCACCACTATCCTTTCGGTGCTGAAATGGCTGGCGACTACAAAACACATACCTGCCTCACGCGCATCAAGTGCAGTGTGGTGCTTCAGTTCTCCTGTAACGACGGCATCAACACATGAACGCTTTACAGCCTCAAGATCGTCATCGAAACTGCCACTGAAAACCGCTACCTTCATGATTCCCGCTCCGGCATTGCCGACAACTCTGACGTGGGATATGCCAAGAGATGCCTTCACATGATTTATAAACGTTTCAAGGCCTAGCTTTTCCTTCAGCAATCCCACCCTTCCCGGGCCGTGTCCGAGCATTTCCAGATTGCTCAGCCCTAAAACGGATGCCAGTTGTGCGTTTACTCCGCTGTCTGCATAGTCAAGGTTCGTGTGGGCCGAGATAACGCTTATGCCTTTGCTTATGGCAGTGCATACGCGGCTTTCGACAATATCATCATCTGTAACTCTTTTCAGCCCTTTGAAGACCAGGGAATGGTGGGTCACTAAAAGGTCCGCCCGTATTTCTGCCGCTTTGTTGAGCGCATCCGCCGTCGGATCAAGACTGACAAGGATCCTGCTCACTTTCCTTTTCCTGCCGCCTGTCATCAGCCCTGTATTGTCCCAATCTTCCGCAAGTTCGGCAGGAGCAAGTTCCTGAAGGAAATCCATGACGTCGCCGCAAGTTATCATGATAATTTCTCCTTTCTGCTGCTTTAACCTTTCGTCTCATATGCTATATTTGCTGTAAGCCTGGCTGTTTCCTGCCGGCATTATTATGCCGCATCAAAGTATCTGCCGACTCCTCCGGACCTGTCCCGGTCATTTGCCGTCAAGATAGTCCAGAAGCCTGTCCCTTATTTCCATGCAAGTCTTCGAATCCATATATGTATCGTATCCAACCCTGCGGGGCTTTCCGGGATCTGCCTTCGAACGGCCGTCTATTATAGTGCCCAGTTCACCGAGTTTTTTCATCAGGTAAGGTATAATCAGCGGATCATCGCTCTCAAGCAACTTCCTTCCTATATAACAGTCGAAATCATCATGGTTTTCGTATATACCGGTCCATTTGGCCTTAATGAGGCAGTACAGCTTACCGCTGTCCTCGGCAAGATCCTCGCCGATGATGCTGAAGCCGTTCTCATAAAGCCATTTTCGCAGAGCTTCCGGCGCATTATTTGGCTGCAGCAGAAGCAGGCGGCACTTTTTTGCTTTTTCTGAAGATTCCGCCAATATCCTCCTGATCAGAGGGCCGCCCATCCCTGCGATCACGGTTACGTCGCACTCCGGTTCGCTTATCGGCTCGAGTCCGTTTCCAAGCCTCGTTTCGATGCGGCTTTCGAGTCCGTGTTTTATAATATTCTTCCTGGCGGTCATTAAAGGTCCTGGCCTTACATCAGCTGCAACAGCCTTCTCACACAGGGAAGCCACCACCGCATAAATGGGTATGAATGCGTGATCTGTGCCGATATCCGCCAGGATACTGCACCGCGGTATATTTTCCGCAATCATGCCGAGTCTTCCGTCCAGATTCATATTCCTCTCCGTCCATGCTTGCCTTTACCGTTATAAAATGCCGCATTCTGTACATGCTTAATTATACACCAAATCATTTCCGAATAGGAGCGAGATATGATGGGAAGGAATTTCTCACGCAAACATGCCAGCGATGTAGAAACAGCGCAGGAAACGATCATACCGTTAAGTTCCGCAGCCGTTATGCCAAAAAGGACAGACAGGGAATCCCAGAAGTTGACAGTTCAGGCCAATATGCAGCAGGACCACTTTATCGACGATTTATCTGATAAAAGGACGTAAAAATAAGAGCAAGGATATGAATCCTCGCTCTCCTGGTGGGCCTTCAGGGACTCGAACCCCGGACCAACCGGTTATGAGCCGGTTGCTCTGACCAACTGAGCTAAAGGCCCCTGTTGGCTCCTCAAGTAGGACTCGAACCTACGACCCTGCGGTTAACAGCCGCATGCTCTACCGACTGAGCTATTGAGGAACGAAACAAGTATAATTATACTTTTATAAGTATTGCTGGTCAAGAGCTTTTTTCGTAAAATATTGCTCTGCGTCCAAAGCATCACCGGCTTTCTGCCGTTTTCGCCCACTTATTCCGCAATGCTGTTTATATCTGCATCCGGCCCTCTCCTGAACAATGTCAGGAAGGGCAAACCCTGATGTCAGTCAAGATAGTCCTTCAGCTTTTTGCTCCTGCTGGGATGTCTGAGCTTGCGCAGAGCTTTTGCCTCGATCTGCCTGATCCTTTCCCTCGTCACATTGAACTCTTTGCCGACTTCCTCAAGAGTCCTTGCACGGCCGTCATCGAGCCCGAACCTGAGCCTCAGCACCTTTTCCTCTCTTGGTGTCAGGGTATCAAGGACATTTAGAAGCTGTTCCTTCAGCAGTGTGAAAGCTGCAGCTTCCGCAGGCGCAGGGACGTCATCGTCAGGAATGAAATCCCCAAGATGGCTGTCCTCTTCTTCTCCTATCGGGGTTTCAAGAGATACGGGTTCCTGGGAGATCTTCATGATCTCTCTGACTTTTTCCACCGATATATTCATTTCTTTTGCAATTTCTTCGGGCGTCGGATCCCTTCCAAGCTCCTGCAGCAACTGACGCGATACGCGTATGAGTTTGTTTATGGTCTCGACCATATGGACAGGTATCCTGATCGTCCTTGCCTGGTCGGCGATAGCCCTGGTAATTGCCTGCCTGATCCACCATGTGGCGTACGTACTGAACTTGAACCCTTTTCTGTAATCGAATTTCTCAACAGCCTTGATCAGGCCCAGATTGCCTTCCTGGATGAGATCGAGGAACAGCATGCCTCTCCCGACATACCGCTTCGCTATGCTCACCACAAGGCGAAGATTGGCTTCCGCCAGCCTCCTTTTCGCCTCTTTGTCGCCCTTCTCCATTGCAAGGGCAAGTTCCACCTCTTCTTCGGCGGTCAGCAGCGGCACCTTGCCGATTTCCTTCAGGTACATCCTTACAGGGTCATCTATACTGATGCCCTCCGGGAGAGTCAGGTCGACATTTTCTTCGATATTTTCGATATTCTGCAGTTCTTTTATTTCTGCATCGATATCCCCGACAACATCGATGCCCATGTTCTCGATGGTCTCATATATCTTCTCGATCTGATCGGGCTCAAGATCGACTTCCTCGAAAGCATCCATTATCTCTTTATATGTCAGCATGCCTTTGGCTTTGCCCTTTTCGATCAATTCCTTCAATATCGCTTTTCTGCTGTTGTTGTTGCCTTTTCCGTTGTTCTGTGTCTTCATTACCGTCCCCTCCCTTCTCTCCTGTATTCGGGCGTTTCTTTTATCCTTTTTATTTCCTGAATCAATTCTCTCAACTCCGATTCCAGTTTATCGACCTCATTTTCAGTAAGTATTTTTTTATTTTTCAACAGGTCAATTATATGATCCCGTCTCATTTCTGCCTTCATCAGCTCTATGTCCCTAATTTTACCCAAAATCGCCTTCTCATTATCATCACAATGACATTCCTCGTTCAGAATCCTGGCAAATATGCCTGATTCGTCATCAGAAACAATGTTCATAAGTTCCGCAGGAGAAACGCCATTGCCTTCCTCGATCCGCTTGTACAAAATTTCGGCGATCCTGTTGTTTTCGCTTCCGATATAATTTCCTATCTTAAAATGCTCTTTTACCACATTATATATACTATTGTCAACACATAATAACGACAGTACGAAACGTTCGTTGTGAATTATCTTGTCATTGGTTGTTTCTGCTGCCGGAATCGTTTTTCCTGCCGTTTCTACTGTTTTCGTCATCTTCATCCGCTGCATCGCTGCAGGTCTTGTCCGCTTCAGTACTTCGGAAAGCATTGCCTCTTCTGATATTTCATATTCCCTGGATAATTTCTTTATGTACATTTCCCGTTCCAGGGCATTGTCGACTTTCACGAGCACATCGGCAGCCCTGTTGAGAAATTTTATCTTCTCTTCCGTTACAGAAAGGTCATGCTCATTTCTTATTACCTTTATCTTATATTCCACAAGCGGCAGAGCATTATTCGCCAGCCACCTGAACTTGTCCGCACCGTTGGCTTTTACATACTCATCGGGGTCTTTGCCTTCAGGCAACGTCAGTACCCTGACGCTGCATCCGACGTCATTGAGTATCTCAAGCCCCCGCAGCGTTGCAGCCTGGCCGGCGGCATCGGAATCATACGATATGATCACCTCATCGGCATATTTCTTCAATAACCGCGCCTGGCTGTCGGTCAGCGCCGTGCCAAGAGACGCCACTACGTTGCCGATACCGCTTTGATGCAGAGATATAGCGTCCATATATCCTTCGACAACGATTATATTGTTTCCTCCGTGATTTTTGGCAAAATTCAGCGCGTACAGATGCTTTCTTTTGTTATATAAAACAGTTTCAGGAGAGTTCATGTACTTCGGGAGCGAATTATCCAGAACACGTCCTCCGAACCCTATCACATTCCCCCTGACATCAAAAATCGGGAACATCAGCCTTCCTTTGAACCTGTCAAACAGGCGTCCCGAACTGCCGCGTATGACCAGTCCGCTTTCGAGCATGGCCTCCTGGCTTATCCCCAGAGATTTCAGGTGCTCATACAGATTGTCCCAACCGTCATAAGAGTAACCTAGCCCGAATTTTCTGACGGTATTTTCAGTGATCCCCCTCTTCCTGAGATACTCTGCGGCAGCCTCTCCCTTTTTTGATTTCAATGCATCGTAAAAAAACCTTGCAGCTATCAGATTTATGTTCTGGATCTGCTGCCTTATCTTCGCCCGTTCCTTCTCACGCGGATCATCGCTTTCAGGCAGCGGTATCTTCGCCCTGTCGGCGAGCAGCTTCACAGCATCGATGAAATCCAGCCTTTCCGCGAGAGATATGAAGTGGAATACATTGCCGCCTTTCCCGCATCCAAAGCAGTAAAATATCTGTTTCCCCGGTTCGACACTGAAAGAGGGTGTTTTTTCCCTGTGGAAGGGACAAAGGCCGAAGTAATTCTTTCCCTTTTTCTCAAGCCTAACATATTCGGAAACAACATCAACTATATCATTGCTTAAACGTATTTCCTCAATCAGTTCATCTGAAAACCTGATGGTACCATCATCCTTTTTCCGTGTATACTGCCGCACTATGGCGCCGGTATTGCTACCTGCATCACACAATAGTATACGGGCATAACCTGCAAAATACTCTATTAAAATTCGACACTTTTGCCTTTATTCCTTCTTTTTTATATCCAAATAGTTCAAAACCGGCGGCCATAATGATAAAACCTCGCTCCAAGCTTAACTCAGATGAGGTTTATATGATTTGCAATATATTCTACATAAGTGGGGGATATCCCTTCAGAAAATGAAATTTTTTAAACGATATGATATGTTTTTTTGCTCCAATGCAAATATTCATTGACCAGGCCTTCTGCAGTTTACTCTCCCAGAAGGTCATCGAGTATGTATGGAAGGGAAACCGGAGTAACGGTATTCGCGGCCATGATAGCGATCAATTCCCTTGTCCTGCCTTTATCAGCGTATATGCCTTCGAACCGGCCGTTTTCCACGGATCCGTCATCCATCCGCTTAACTATCTCTATGCCATAAACTTTCCGGACATTTCCCGGATCATCAAGCTCCATTTCGCTTTCAACCAGATAATATTCAAGATCGAACCTGTTCACGCATTCCGGATATCCGGGGTTTGCCCCGACTGACACGCATTTCTCAAGCATCCTGTTTGCCATGGATGACGACCCCCTTCAGAATTTGACTTTTTGCATTGCTAATTATAACGTATTTGTATCACTTGTCCCACAAAAAAGTTTCGATGGTATTTCTTATTATCCAACATCAAATGACACAAAATTAAAAAAACTCCGATATAAATACTGGTATACCGTCGTATTTGAAAATCTTTTATCGTAAACTTTTAACGCAGGATCCGAAGAATGATCATGACATTTCCGTTATCCTGATCTTGCTGTCGGTCGACAGATCGATGTACCTGTCTGCACATTTGACGATAGGCTTTGAAATGTTGTAGGGATTGATATAAACGATCTCGCCTGTTTCTCCGCTGCTGAGCCTTGCATGTTCCCCGATGTAATAGGACGCGATGTTCCTCAGGAACGTGCTTGTTATCCTGTGATCGAGAGTGCCGAGATGTTCCTTTTCGATATATTCTATCACTTCAAACGGGCACCGTTTTTCTTTATAATACCTGTTTGAAGTCATTGCATCATAAATATCGGCAACAGCTATTATCTTGGCGATCTCATGGATCCTGTCGCCTTTCAGGCCAAACGGATAGCCTGATCCGTCCTCCCTTTCATGGTGCAGCAATATGCCTTTCAGGATATCTTCATTCATGCCTGGAAACGATTCCGCAAGTTTGTATCCGATCATGCAATGCTTCCTGACTTCCCCGAATTCCTCTTCATCAAGAGGGCCGGGCTTGTTCAGTATTTCCGGGGCACCTTGCTCTTTCCTATGTCATGGAGAAAAGCTGACGTCACAAGAGATTTCAACTTTGAATAATCATACTTGAGCCATTTTCCCAACAGCATGGACAAAAGCGCCACATTTATGCTGTGGGTATACAGGTATTCGCCGGCAGCCCGCATTTCTGATATGCAGCTTACTATTTCCCTGTTCTCATTTATTTTTGACAAAATGGAGCTTGTTGCATAATCCACGCGTTCGGCATCTATTTCTTTTCCGCTGGATATATCGTGCAGGATACTTTTGACAGAATTGACGTTTTCAATATACTGCGTCCTGAACAGATCAGAACCGCTGACCTTATTGATATCTTCCTCTGTGTCGTAGATCCTTATCCTGGTAAATCCAAGATCCGTGATCCGGCCAATAATATGTTCGTCCAAAATAGTACCGTCGGCAATTATAACCGCACCGTAATCATTGAAGATATCCTCGGCTATCTTCATGCCTGGCCTGCAGTCACGGACACTTATGAAAACTTTTTTCATATGGATCTCCCTTTTGCTACAGCATCAACAGGAATGTTTTTGCTTATTTATATTTTACCACATTTTCCTCGAATAGTACAGGTGTATGGACAAGTGGCAAAGAATGTCGCTTGATGCATATACAATATTATGTTAACATGCTATAGTAAGCAAACAGGAGATATTATAAGAAAGGGGGGTATGGGATATGAGTACAAGGCAGTCCAACCGTACGAAAAACATAGAAAAAATAGTTACTGCATTCGACAGTATGGGAAAATTGCCCAAAACCCTGATCAAATACGGTTTATACGTATTCTTGGCTATTTATTCCATAGGAACCCTGATGGTTATTCTCAATAATACGATAATTCCATATGATTCATATTTTGACATGGTTTCGAAAGAAATAGTAAAAGTGAGCTTCATTCTTGCTGCTGAAGCAATCATCGGCGGCGTTGTCATGGATTACGCTTTTTCTCACCATTCTTCATAGTGTATTTTATTTATATCGAATCTGTCCGCCGCTGTCTTTTCCTCTCCCTTGTGCCCTATCGCTATCAGGCCGACAGGTATTATCGTATCAGGCAATGAAAGAAGCTGCTTCATGCTTTTTGTCAGATGTGTCACCGGATACAGGCCGCACCAGACCGCTCCGAGGCCCAGGCTGTGAACGGCAAGCAGCATGTTCTGTATGGCGGCCGAACAGTCTTCTATCAGGAATCCGGTCTGCGGCTGCCTTTCCTTGTCGCCGCACACCACTATACAGGCGCCGGCGTCGGGAAGCATCCTGGCATATGAATGGAATGACGTGATTCTCTTCAGTTTTTCCCTGTCCCTTATTACGACGAAATGCCATGGTTGGCGGTTATGGGCGGACGGAGCATGACATCCTGCCTTTATTATCGTCATCAGTTGTTCTTCCGTGATTTCTCCCTTCGTGTATTTCCTGATGCTCCTTCGTGTAAGGATGGCTTCCATAACGTCCATAACAATACTCCTTTATTACGGGAATTTCTCTGCGGCAGCGTTCAAACACCATTATCGTCATGGTATTTTACGGAGATCATCATTGCTCCGGTTTATATTCCAAATTATATGCCAAAACTATACTAACATATCCTTCCGCATTTTTCCACCGCAAAAACCGGCACACAAGTACCGGTTTTGCGGATAAATGCCTGTATATATGGAATGGATTGCTTAGTACCTTTTCCATATCATGTTTTTGCCGGTTTCTGCGCAGCTGCCTTCCTGTTCAGTTTCCGCTCCTGCCACATCATATACAGCGGGCTTGCGATGAACAGCGTCGAATAAACGCCGCTTATGAGACCGACCACAAGAGGCATCGTAAACTCTCTGATCGACTGTATGTTATATATCACTGCGAATACCAGCAGAGTCAATACCGCGATCAACGTTGTAAGGGAAGTATTGATCGACCTTGTCAGGCACTGGAGGACGCTCTTGTTTACCAGTTCCCTGTAAGACGCTTTGCGCATCAGTTTGGTATTCTCCCTTATCCTGTCATAAATAACTATCGTATCGTTGATGGAATACCCTATGATCGTCAGCATGGCAGCAACAAACGAATCATTGAGCGGTATCCTGAATATCACATATGCCGTGAACATGACCATTATATCATGTACCAGTGCAATTACGGCGAAAACACCTGCCGACAGTCCGTGCATCGACCTGAATCTCAGCCAGACGTACAGGACGATCAGTATTGATGAGATCACTATTGCTTTTACTGCATTCATCCTGAACTCTTCACCGATGAAAGGTTCAACACTGTTCACATTGATGCTTGCATCTTCTGCGATGCTGAATTCTTCCCTCAATGCGTCTATAACCGCCGTGCGCTCATCTTCGGTCAGCGTTTCTTCGCTGGCGATATTCAGAACCATCAGGTATATCCTTTCATCTTCATTCTCGGCGTTGAAGGTGGAAGACTTATTTACTGTGGCTGTCTTGCCGATCGCATTTTTGACTATATCGGCAGCCAGTTCCGTATCAAAGTTATCGTCAGGCATTTCTATCTGCATGATGGTCCCGCCCTGAAACTGTATGTCCAATACTACGCCATTTGCGAGAAAACCGACTATGCAAACAATCAGTATGACTAATGACAATGCAAAAAAGTAGTATTTTTTCCCCATCAAATCTACCATGGCTACGCCTCCTTTACGCCGTACAGCCATGTCTTCCTGGCTATATCGATGTCAGAAACCGCTTCCAGCATTGATTTCGTAAGCGTCAGAGCAGTAAGGAAGCTTAGGACGACGCCTATGATCAATGTATAGGCGAACGATATCATCGCGCCTGTACCAAATCTCCAGAGTATAACAGCCACGATAACGGTGGTCATATTTCCGTCGAATATTGCGGAAAATGCCCTCTTGAATCCAAGATCTATGGCAGCTTTTATAGTCTTGCCGGAGCGCAGTTCTTCCTTGATCCTTTCGAATATGATGACATTCGCATCCACGCCCATGCCTACCGACAGGACGATACCGGCAAGGCCGGGAAGCGTAAGAGTGATCCCGAGCCAGGATACGAAATTGAGCGTCATTATCGCAAGCATGAAAAGTGCTATGGAAGCTATGAGTCCGGGCAACCTGTAATACAGTATCATAAACGTGCATATAAGCAGGAACGCCACTATGAATGCCCTGATCGTAACATTAAGCGCGCCTTTACCGAGCAGCGGGCTGATTGCATTGACCTGCTTGGCCTCCATCCTGAACGGGAGAGCGCCGGCCCTTATCGTATCAGCAAGGTCCTTGGCCTCCTTAACTGCTTCTTTCGTGTCCTTGCCATAGAGGACTATCGAAGCGTTCCCTCCCGTGATTTGCGTCTGTACGACCGGAGCAGAAATGAACTGGTCGTCCATAAAGATGGCAATGCGTTTGCCGATCAGCCTTCCTGTCGCCTCGGAGAATGATTCTTTCCCTTTCTCGCTGAGTTCGAGGACCACTTCCATGTTTCCTGTCTGCGAGTTCTTTGCAGGATAAGCATTGACGACATCGGAACCTTCCAGCACTTTCCTCCCGGTAGGAAGCGGGTTCCCGTCCTCGTCCGTTTTATCTTCATCAACTTCCTGGAATGTCAGCAGTGCTGTCCTGCCGATTTTTTCAAGAGTCTTGTCGGGGTTGAAATCCGTTTCGCCCGGAGCCCAGGGTATCTGTACGATGATCCTGCCTGAACTCAGATCGGTAGTGACATTTCTGTCGAGTATGCCTTCCTTGTCCAGCCTTTTTTCAATAATGATCTTTGCAGTATCAAGTTCCTCCTGTGTAGGCTTTCTGCCGTCTTCGGTGATAGCATACAGCATCGCATCTATTCCACCGTTGATGTCGATGCCCGGGACTATATCATTAACGCCGGGTATCTTCACAAGGCCGAAAAGACTGCCCGCGAAGCAAATGTACGTCATCACGGCAATCAAAGCGATAACGAGGAACAGTTTCAGCCCGTTGTTCCCTTTCATCTGTAAAAAATCCCCCTTTGTTTTAACCACATGTGGTAATTATATTACTATCTTTCCGGTCAGTCAATATGAAAGCTTTTGCAATAATGCCCGCCGCAGGCGGCTAAATCAGCTTCGAATCATTTATGAACAGTTGGAACTGCAGGCCAAGAAAAGCAGCAGCCCGTCTGTTCATCGTCATACGCACCAGGAATATCTCAAAATAGTCCATTACAGGGCATATTTTATTATCTATTTTCAAAACCAGGTCGCAGGTTTTCTTTTCGCTGTCTACGGTAATAACCGATTTGTCCACGGCGTAATTGACCCTGTCATGGATGTCGAAAGTGGCCATATCGGTATTCGTCACCCTGCTCCTGTGCACATCTGACTTGTCGGCAAGTATGAGGGCTGCTGAAATGCTGCTGACAGCCGTTCCCGTATGCTCATCATGGTTCCCTATCGCCATCATCACCTGTGCGGCTTCTTCACAGTCCATGCCCATGCCTGTAAGTATCCGGTAAGCCATTAGGGCTCCGATGTGGGCATGGTCGACCCTGTTGACGGCATTTCCTATATCATGCAGATATCCGGCTATCCTCGCAAGTTCCACTTCCCTTTCGGGATATTTAAGCTGTTCCAGTATTTTCCCGGCATTTTCCGAAACAAGCCCCACATGCCTGAAAGAGTGTTCCGTGTAACCCAGCACGCGCATCTGGGTCTCGGCAATTGTAAGGAAAGTCCTGACTTCCCTGTTTTTCCTGACATCCTCGACGGTAACCAACGTTACACCTCTTTCCATTCCTGTATTTTTCCGCTCTTTGGTCCGTTTATTCCATGCCGGATTCGACCGCCCTGATCCACAATGCACATTCCACTCTTTTTCTTTCGAGTTCGCAGCCTATATCATAAGGCTTGTCCAGGCTGTTATTGAACTGCCATGCATTGGCGGCGCAGCCTCCGCTGCAGAAAAACCTGGCCCAGCATTTCCTGCATTCCGGATTCGTATAAATGTTATTCTTTCTGAAGATGTCGCTTATCGAAGTATCGATATCGAAACTTTCATTGACATTGCCCATTTTGAAACGATCCATGCCAACGAACTGGTGGCATGGGTACAGGTCGCCTTCCGGCGTCACTGCCAGGTACTCATGCCCCGAACCGCATCCTTTCATCCTCTTTATCACGCACGGGCCATGATCCAGGTCGATCATGAAGTGGAAGAAGTTGAATCCTCTGGATTCCTTATGCCTTCTGACATACTCAAGCGCAAGGTCTTCGTATTCCCTGAACAGAACCGGAAGATCCTCCCGCCTGATGTCGAACCCTGTATCCTTCGCAGCGACCACAGGCTCCACCGACACCTGCCTGAATCCAAGGTCGGCCAGGTGAAGTACGTCTTTTGAAAAGTCAAGGTTTTCCCGTGTGAATGTGCCTCTTACATAATAGTTGTCCTGGCCTCTTGATTCCGCAATGTCTTTTATTTTGGGCAATATATCGTCGTATGTGCCCCTGCCGTCCGCCCTGAACCGCATCCTGTCGTTCACTTCGGGCCTTCCGTCGATGCTCAGCACAACATTGCCCATATATTCATTTATGAACTTTTTGTGTTCTTCATTCAGAAGCAAAGCATTTGTGGTGATAGTGAACCTGAAATTCTTGCCGGCATCTTTTTCTCTTTCCAGGGCATAAAACACTGTTTCCTTAACAGTATCAAAGTTCAGCAGCGGCTCTCCTCCGAAGAAATCCACCTCAAGGTTGCGCCTTTTACCCGATTTTGCGATCAGGAAATCAATTGCCCGTTTTGCCACGGAAACCGGCATCAGTGACCTTCCTCTTCCGAAATCTCCGGTGGACGCAAAGCAATACCGGCACCTCAGATTGCAGTCGTGGGCGATATGCAGGCAAAGGGCTTTGACGGTCGGCTCTCCATCGCCGGACACGGGATTCTGTGCAAGATACTCTTCATATATATCTTCTGAAAAAAGCTGGCCGGCACGCTGCAGTTCTCTCAGCTCTGCCAGGGTCTCCCTTGCCTCGTCACGTCCGTATTTTGCTGAAAACCTTTCAATGATGGCCTCATCCGGTTTATCAAGTTCGTCGGTCATCTCATATGCGGTATCATCGACCACATGAACGGTTCCGCTGTTGACGTCCAGTATGATGTTCGTACCGTGCATCCTGAATTTGTGTATCATTTAATACTCCCCATTCCGATATCTTCATGTCTCATATTTGCTCCGTACAGGCTCATACCTGAGTTTTCCTGCACCGTTCTGCCATACCGGACATAAAACATATCCGGACATAATAACAGCGAGAGGTGTATACCTCCCGCTGTCAAACCTCTTCAGCCGGTTATCTCTTCTCGCATTTCTGGTTTGCGACAGTGCAGCTTGTCTTGCATGCCGACTGGCAGGATGTCTGGCATTCGCCGCAGCCGGAGTTGCTGATGTCTTTTCTGCTTACAGGCGCATTGATAGTCTTTATATGTTTCATATGTATCCCCCTGATCTGTAATAATTTTCAACTGGCCATGCTTCGCATGACTATTATAGCACAATCATCGGCATATGAAAAGGTCAGCCGTCAATATATTTATATCTTGGGCTCTTCTTCGTATTTATGCTCATTATTCCGCCGATGGCTCCTGAAAGCACGCCGATTATCGTCATCGTGAGAACGTTCCTGTCTACTGCAAAATTGTTGAACACTATACTGCTGAACAAATAAAGGATGATCATGTAGATCAGCCCTACAATGCTCCCGTTAAGCCAACCTTTGCTCCGTACCCCCCTGGTCGACACCGCGCCGGCAGTAATCACGCTTATGACAGTTATGACCACTACAACAGGCGTAACCAGCCTCTGCGGAAAATCAACATTTGCCAGTATCAGTGCAAAAAGCAGGAATGCGGGGATAGTAATAATATAGGAAGCAAGAAGGCCTTTAAGAAGCAGCAGCGGATTGAGTCCTTCATACTCTTCCTGTTTTATGCCGGTACTTTTCCTTGCAGGCATGTTATCACTCCCAGGCATGTATATTTTATATTATATAATTATTACCTGGGTTCGGATTATAGAACTCCCCGGCCGTCGGCCATCTTCCGCAAAAATGCAAAAATCCCGTCCTTGCGGCTAACGGGATCATATGCATGGCTTAATACAGGATAACTTTCCTGACTATGAGTTCTTAATAACGCTCCCCTGGAGACGTCTTTTCCAGGATCAGGATTCGATCGGTTTAATTACTTCCTTTATAGCCCATTTTTTAAGATTGATCTTGGCTTTTTCCACTCCGGTCTCTATCGTTACCTCGTCATCTTTTATGTTGACGACTTTGCCCGAGATACCGCCGATCGTTATTACCTGGTGCCCAACCTGCATCGAGTCGAGCATTTCTTTCGCCTTCTTGTCCCTTCTTTTCTGGGGCAGGAAAATAAGCAAATACATCATCAGGATGAAAAACACCAGGTAACCCAGTGTAGGTAGCCACATGCTGATGCCTTCAGTTTCCATATGCTTCCTCCTTCAATTTTTGATTTATTGCTACAGGTCTTGCAATCGACCATAATAACCCGCTTTAAAGTTTATACCCGTATGAACTGAAAAATTCTTCCCTGAAATCACCGAGTCTATCCTCCATTATAGCTTGTCTTACATTTGCCATCAAGTCCAAAAGGAATTTCAGGTTATGCAGCGTTGTCAGCCTGAGTCCGAGGATCTCCTGCGCCTTCAGCAAATGCCTGATATACGCTCTGGTGAAATTCTTGCACGCGTAACAGTCGCATTTGGGATCAAGCGGCGAAAAGTCCCTGGCATACTTTGCATCCCGCACGATGATCCTGCCTTCGGAAGTCATCACGGTCCCGTTCCGCCCTATCCTGGTCGGCAGCACGCAGTCGAACATGTCTATGCCGCGTATGGCCCCTTCCACAAGATAATCAGGACTGCCCACTCCCATGAGGTATCTTGGCCTGTCTTCCGGAAGCAGCGGTACCGTATATTCGAGTATCCTGTACATATCCTGCGGCGGCTCGCCGACGCTGAGCCCGCCTATCGAATATCCGGGGAAATCCAGCTTTACAAGATCCCTAGCACTTTTCTCCCTGAGATCCTCATATACGCCTCCCTGGACGATGCCGAACAAAGCCTGCTTTTCAGTATCCTTATGCGCTTCCCTGCACCTCTCGGCCCACCTTGTGGTCCTCTCCATCGATTTCTTCGCATAATCGTGGTCTGCCGGATATGGTATGCATTCATCGAATGCCATGATAATATCCGAACCAAGATCATTCTGTATTTTTATCGCCAGTTCCGGTGTGAACATATGCTTTGAACCGTCGATATGGGACCTGAACGTCACGCCTTCCTCTGTTATGTTTCTCAGGTCGCTGAGGCTGAACACCTGGAATCCGCCGCTGTCCGTCAGTATCGGCCTGTCCCAGTTCATGAACCGGTGCAGACCGCCTGCCTCGCGTATCAATTCGCTGCCAGGCCGCATATACAAATGGTATGTGTTGCTCAGGATGATTCCGGCCCCGATCTCCTTAAGTTCATCAGGAGACATGCATTTGACGGTCGCCTGTGTTCCGACAGGCATGAACGCCGGGGTCTCGAAGGACCCGTGGGGCGTATGCACTATACCAAGCCTTGCTCCTGTCTGTTTGCATTTTTTTATTAGTTCGAATTTTATTGCAGACATCAGTTCACCTTGTCGAAATTATTCATTGATACTATATTATGAACATGGCGTCGCCGAAGCTGAAGAACCTGTAACGCTGTTCGACAGCGATTTTGTAAGCGTCCAGTATCCGTTCCCTTCCTGCGAACGCACTGACAAGCATCAGGAGCGTCGACTCCGGCAGGTGGAAGTTGGTGATCAGCCCATCCATTGCTTTGAACCTGTAACCCGGATAAATGAAAATATCAGTCGTTCCTGACGCCGGTTTTACCAAGCCATCGTCAGAGCTTACCGTTTCAAGGACGCGGCAGCTTGTCGTCCCTACTGCGATAATCCTTCCGCCTTCAGCCCTTGCCCGGTTGATCATATCCGCAGTCTCGCTGCTCAGATTATATACTTCCGAATGCATTACGTGGTCTTCTACGTTTTCAGTTTTTACAGGTCTGAAAGTTCCAAGACCTACATGCAGCGTCAGATACGCGGTATATATGCCGCTGCGGCTCAGGTCATCCAGCAGTTCTTTTGTAAAATGGAGACCGGCCGTCGGCGCCGCTGCCGATCCCATGTATCTTGAATATACTGTCTGGTATCTTTCGGGATCCTTGAGCTTTTTTGTGATATAAGGCGGAAGCGGCACGATGCCTACCCTATCGAGCACCTGCTGGAAAATCCCCTCATATTCAAAACGGACGATCCTGTTGCCGCCCTCGACAACGTCGATGATCTCAGCCCTCAGCAAGCCGTCCCCGAAAACGAATCTCGCGCCTGGTTTTGCTCTCCTCCCGGGTTTGAGGATGACCTCCCATGTATCACCTGAAATGTTCTTCAATAATACGAATTCGATACTTCCTCCCGTATCTTCCCTGACACCGAGCAGCCTTGCGGGCATTACCCTTGTGTCGTTAAGCACCAGGCAATCGCCGGGTTTCAGATATTCCTTTATATCCCTGAAGATTCTGTGTTCTATTTTCCCGCTTTTCCTGTCAAACACCAGGAGCCTGGAACTGCTCCTGTCTTCCAGCGGTTCCTGGGCTATCAGTTCCTGCGGAAGTTCATAATAAAAATCGCTTGTTTTCATGGTTCTCCCGTTTCTATGTAATATACGCGTTCCATACTTTATCTTCTGCACATATACATCAAATATCCATAAAACATCGGATATCGATGAAGCGGCTCAAATAAAGAGCTGCAATTACTGCAGCCCGTCTGACGCTATCCAACAAATCATACTATAATTCAAACCATTTTACAATATGTCGGATGGAACTATTCGACTTTTGTCCCCTGGAAGTAATATGTCAGTATCTCTTCATATGTCTTTCCGGCTTTCGCCATGCCTATCGCGCCTTCCTGGCTCATGCCTACGGCATGTCCCCACCCTTTCCCCGTGAAGGTGTAAGTTTCAGGCACAACGGCCGCCTTGTTAACGGCGCCGTCGGCGCCAAGTATCGTGACCTTGTTGTTTATGCCTGAAATCGTTGTGACGCCTCCGGCGGTGACAACCTTTTTGCCTCCAAGCTGGGTCTTGATTGGCTCTGTTGCGGCAGGGACAGCAACAACAGGCAATGCCGCCTTCTTTTCAGCCGTTTCCCCGTTTTCGCCGGCGTCAGAAGTATTGTTTTCAGTTTCGCCCGTATCCTGGTTTTCGCCATTCGTTCCATCCTGTCCGTCTGTTCTGTTGCGGGGATCCCGGCTGTCTTCCGTACCGCTTTCCAAAACAGGCCCTGATGCCGGAACTTCCTCTTTTGCTGTCAAATACTCTGTCTCAGTGCCTCCTTTGCCGGCTGCACTGTCCGCAGACTGCAGTACGGGGACTTCGGAAAGGCCGGCTAGATATACGTCGGCGTCCGTGGTTATCGTATATAACTGGCTGTCTAGCCCGAACAAAGTACGGCAACGTTCATTTGAAAAATACAGAGGTTCTCCCCTGCTGCTTCCCGTGACCGCCAGTTGGGTCACTCTGCCGGTAGGCGCTGTTCGGGTTATCGTCACACCTAATATGCTGCCTAGTTCCGGAAGTATTGATTTTATATCCGAAGCACGCAGCGTTTTCGTCCATGTGTATATTTTTTCGTAATCGTCCTTTACACTTACAAGATACGGATATGACGTCCCCCATACATTACGCACGTCTTCCGTGCTGCCTCCTCCGGAAGCAAAGTAATATACCTGTTCTACAGGTTTTCCGTTATATGTGATAACCTTGCTGTAAACTTCATCTATCGCTTTATTGCATTCGGTCACTTCAACGCTGTAGCCCTTATAGACCTGGCAGTGGGTGGTTGCACATATATCGAACCCGGAACTTCCGTGTTTCCCCCTGTTGTTGACGGCATACATCTTGGACACGACAGCCTGGGCTTTCAGCGCTTCCGCAGGCGATTTCCCTCCTATCTCGGGAGGTACGTTGCCGTACAGGTATTCCCTGAGCGAAACGACATTTATTACTGTCATGTCGCTGGTCGAAAGCCTTTTCACCTCAACGTATCCTCTGTACGGCTTTCCCTTTATATTAATGACGGCAGGATCGGCTCCGGCCGCAGGCCTTAATTGCAGGAAATATTGCTTGCTTCCGAAAACACAAAGTGGCTGGTATTGTCCGTCGGTAACTACTACCCTGTTGGTAGAAGGGCTTACTATCTCAAATCCCGTCTCCCAAAACAGCGACTTCAGTTCCCTGATCATCGCTTCGGCTTCGGCTGTATCCATGCAAAAGCCGGTCCATACCTGCCATGAGTCATTGTAGGCGATATACGCATCAATGCCGCTCTGGCGGTATGACAGGACGCTGTTCATAGCCGATGCTGCATCCGGGTAATCGGTTCCGATTTTCACATGATATGGACCGTATTTTTTTCCGGTGACATTTGAGCCGGATCCGCTGAACTCCTTCAGACTGGTGCCGCTGGTATAGTAGTATGCGTCCTTGCGGATATAAACTGTTGAAGAACCCGAATGGGAATAAACTTCCGCAAACGTACCGTCGCCGTTTACGAAGCCGGCCCTTAAACCGGCCGGTGCAGATACGTCGAAAATGGACTGGGCGGTATCGACGGAACTTCCTTTATAATAAAGGCCCACCCTTATGATCTCTTCATTCGCATTGGATGCCAGCCCTGTTCCTGCATTGGCGGAAAATACCGCTGTGAATACAGCAGACGCAGCAAACAAAGCCATAATTTTTCTTAAGATACTTTTAGCCATATTATCTCCTTTTCATTGGTAGAAACACAGTATAAAAACGCTCCGGCGGAAAATACATCATTTTGCCGGCACTTTATTTTTTAATTCGACACGGAAAGCCGATCTTCCTTCTGTTTCGACCTTTATGCCGAATTTTTCATATAATTTTAATATTTCTGTAATAAAACTGCTTAAGTTGCGGTGCAAAATATTTGACAATACGTTATGCGGATGTTATTATTATTAAAAGCTTCTTTTAATTGTCAATTGAATACGGATTGATAGAGGCGCGCTTCTGATGAGTAACTCCGTTTAGGCAGCAGGTGCCGATGATACGGCGCGAAAGGCTGAAGCGCCGAAGGATATGGTCCCCTGCCGGGTCAGGTCCTGGGTGCAATGGCGAACAGCCTTGCAACTGTCATCAGGTATTGATGGAGCGCTATCAGTTCTAGTAAGCCTGACGGAAAAGCCAGGCATTAGCGGGCATATAGGACTGTTGGCACATCGCCAACAGTTTTTATTTATCAGGGAGGTATTGGTATGGACTCAAGACTCAGAGCAGGAGTAATCGGCGGAACCGGAATGGTAGGACAGCGGTTCATTACGCTGCTGGAGAATCACCCATGGTTCCGGGTAACGGCTATAGCGGCCAGTGAAAGGTCTGCAGGCCTTCCTTTTGAAAAAGCTGTCGAAGGACGCTGGAAACTTGATGTCCCGATCCCGGAAAACGTAAAGGACATCACCGTGATAAATGCCGCCGATGTCGACAGGATGGCAGATGAAGTTGATTTCGTCTTCTGTGCGGTAGATATGCCGAAGGATGCTGTCAGGGAACTTGAAGAGAAATATGCTCGTGCGGAAATACCGGTAATATCGAACAACTCTGCACACAGATTCACCGAAGATGTTCCTATGATAATTCCGGAAGTCAACCCGCAGCACACAGCGATAATCGAGAAACAGAGAAAGCGCCTCGGCACGAGGAAGGGTTTCATTGCAGTGAAATCCAACTGCTCACTCCAGAGTTACGTGCCGCCGGTCCATGCCCTGATGCAGTTTGGACCGGAAAAGATACTCGCTTCGACTTACCAGGCCATATCCGGAGCCGGTAAGGTCTTCAGGGAATGGCCTGAGATCATTGACAACGTAATACCATATATCGGCGGCGAAGAGGAAAAAAGCGAAAAGGAACCTCTTAAGATCTGGGGAACCATCGAAGGCGACGTTATCAAACCGGCATCAGGTCCCGCTGTTTCCGCCCAGTGCTACAGGGTCCCTGTTTCGGACGGCCATATGGCTGCAGTGTATGTGTCATTCAGAAGCAAGCCCTCGAAAGACGAAATTCTGGCATGCTGGAAAGAATTCAGGGGCAAACCGCAGGAACTGAAGCTCCCCAGCGCGCCTGCACAGTTCCTCACATATTTCGATGAACCCGACAGGCCGCAGACCAAACTGGACAGAAACCTGGAAAACGGAATGGGTATCGCCGTCGGAAGGCTGCGTGAAGATAATCTGTTCGATTACAAATTTACCTGTTTGTCCCACAACACGATCAGGGGTGCGGCAGGCGGCGGGATACTTATGGCTGAACTGCTCAAAGCCGAAGGATGGCTTTGATTTCACCTGCACAAATCATGAAGGAGGTCATGAATAATGAAAAAGAAAATTTTTACAGGATCCGGCGTTGCCATAATAACCCCCTTCACAGATGACGGAGTCGATTTCGATAAACTCGGCGAACTTATTGAATACCATATAAATGAAAAAACTGATGCAATAATCATATGCGGGACCACCGGCGAAGCTTCCACTATGCCGGATGAAGAACACATCGAAGTCATAGCCTACACAGTCCGGAAAGTTAACGGCAGGATCCCCGTTATCGCGGGCACCGGCAGCAATGACACAAGACATGCCATCCAGCTGAGCAAAAAGGCGGAAGAAGTCGGGGCTGATGCGATACTCACCGTAACCCCGTATTACAACAAAACCACACAGGAAGGTTTGTACCGGCATTTCAGGGTTATCGCCGAAAATATAAGCATCCCGGTGATACTGTACAATGTGCCTTCCAGGACTAACCTGAACATAGACCCCGATACTGTAGTGCGGCTGGCAGAGATAGACAATATCGTCGCCATAAAGGAGTGCAACCTGAACCAGGCCGGAGAGATCATAAACCGCTGTGGCGATGATTTCACCGTATATTCCGGAGAAGACGCCCTTGTCCTGCCGATGCTGTCTCTGGGCGGTAAAGGCGTCATATCCGTCATGGCTAACATAATACCCCGCGACACCCATGACATGGTAGCTTCATATTTGTCAGGAGAACTTGAGAAAAGCAGAAAGATACAGCTCAAAGCACTCGAACTCATAAGGGCACTTTTCATCGAGGTCAGCCCTATTCCGGTCAAGGAAGCAATGAACCTTATGGGCATGAACGTGGGAAAGTGCCGTATGCCGCTGGTGGATATGAGCGATAAAAACAGGGAGATACTAAAAAAAGCGATGCTGAATTACGGTCTGATATAATATTATGACGGATCAGGGGACTGCCTTTGCCGATATGCATGCATGTCCCCTCCGTCCTGAAAAGGATGTGTAAGCTTTGATCAAGATACTTTTGAGCGGCTGCAACGGTAAAATGGGACAGGTAATTACAAGACTGGCCGAGCAGTACGATGACTTGAGCATAGTTGCCGGTTATGACATAGCCGACAGCGGCAAAAACCCGTACCCGGTATATCCTGATCTGAGCAAATGCAGCATCAGGCCTGATGTCCTGATAGATTTTTCGAATCCTGCTGCATTGGAATCTCTTCTTACTTTTGCGACATCCAGGGAAATTCCCGTGGTGATTGCCACTACCGGGCATTCCCAGACCCAGGCCAGGATGCTTAAAAAATCTTCTGAGATCATACCTGTTTTTCACTCTGCAAATATGTCGCTTGGTATAAACCTGCTGATCGGGCTGGTCAAAAAAGCTGCGAAGCTTCTGCAGACAAGCTTCGATATCGAGATAGTCGAAAAGCACCACAACCAAAAGATCGACGCTCCGAGCGGGACGGCGCTTGCAATTGCCGATGCGGTCAATTCCGTACTGGATCAGAAGAATGAATACGTATACGACAGGCATTCGCGCAGGAAGAAAAGGAGCAGGAACGAAATCGGCATACATGCCATCCGCGGCGGTACGATCGTCGGCGAACATTCGGTTATATTCGCCGGAAACGATGAGATAATCGAGATAAAGCATTCCGCCCTTTCAAAGGAGATCTTCGCCACGGGCGCACTGAGCGCGGCCAGGTTCATAATAGGCAAAAAACCCGGCATGTATGACATGAATGATCTTGTAGGCCGGTAATAACATAAATTTAAGATTTTTCCCATATACCTGAGAGGAGGTACTGGTATGACAAACAGTCCTGTATCGAACTTAAGCATCACCTATAATGTCGCTCTTGTGACAATACAGAGTCTTCCCTGCAACACAAGACTGCTTGCTGATATTTTCAACGCAATAGCGCAGAAAGGCATCAACATCGATATGATAAGCCAGTCCCCGCCGTACAGGGACAGCGTGACCATCTCGTTCAGCCTCCCCGCAGAAAGGCTGGTAGATGCGCTGAGCGTACTTAACAGCTTCAAATCTTCCGTTAAAGACCTGAGAGTCGAAGTGGACGCTGACAACACCAAGCTGCAGGTTTACGGCGAAGGCATGCGCAGCATGCCGGGCGTTGCAGCACGCATCTTCTCAATACTCGCTGACGAAGGCGTGGAAATCAAGCTGGTAACGACTTCTGAAACCGATATATCATACCTTATCTATGAAAAAGACGTAGACAGGGCAAGAAACGCTATTTCAAGAAAATACGGCCTGTAACACGGTCAGTTCAGCAATATTCTTTCATTATAACTATATTTAATAATGTATAATGCTGCCACGTTATTCAAACAACGGCATTACAAAGTTTATGCATTCTCCAGGTGTCCTCAGAAGTATCTTGTAATGCCGTCATCGCCAACTATGCCCACGCCGGATCCATTATCTGCAGCAACATCCTGTTCTTTGCCGCTGCCATTGCCGCCGTCGTCGTCTCCGTCGTCATCATCATCGTCGTCGTCTTCGCCGCCATCATCATCATCTTCTTCATCGTCTTCATCGTCCTCTTCTTCCTCGAGGCGTGAAATGATATATTTCTTTAGTTTCGGGTAAGCATAGAAGTTCGTGATGAAACCGTTCAGACTCAATGTAAGGAAAATGTATGGAATGAACCCGATCAGAGGATTGAACGGGATGACCAGACCGAACGACAAAAACACGAGGAACGCAATCAGCAGCAATATGCCAATATTGGGCAGAAATTTGATAACCGCAAATATCAGCGCATTCTTGTACAATTGCTTCAGCGTAAGATCGAACGTGACCATGAGAGGATAGATATAGATATTCATGCATGCGAACAGTATCAGCAGCAGGAACATGACGGCCAGTCCGATCAGCCCCAGCGTTCCTGGTATCTGGCCCATATCTATCAAAATCCAGTAAGCCCTGATGGACAGCAATGTCAGGAATGTTACAAAGAAGTTGATGGTACTTACGATCAGGCTCTGCCTGAAGTTCGATTTCGCCGCGTCTTTGAAATCGCCCCAGATAAACGCATGTTCCTCTCGCGAGTAATTCCTGAGTATATATGTTAAACCTGCCTGTGCAGGTCCGGTCGTGATCATCGGCACGCACATCATCACAGTGAGCAGGACGAATTTCATTACCGTGTCATTGAACAGGTTCTCAGGACTTTCCATCGCATCCGGGAAAATGTTCGGGAAAAAAGTCAGCATAACGAACATGCCTGCCGCAACAGCCGGCAGATTGAAAACCAGGAACATCAGGTTGATTTTTACAAAGTTCCAGAATTTTCTCTGCAGTATTTCAAAAAACACTATGAACGGTGATTTTGGCGGCGCATCCTTCGGTACTCCCGGACCAGGTTTCGTATAATCGAAAAATCCAAAAATGCCTGCCATCTTTTACCCTCTTTCCATAAAGGTTTGAATCGTGCCCTGATAAATAACTATAACTTATTCTATCAATAGCCGCGCAATAATTCAATACATGCCGCTTATGTGGTCGTGTCAACTTGTTTTAGGTTTTATGTCACTGTCTGCCCCTCTTTTTGGGC